>Ga0105356_10005681_pt1 | contig 11801 bp, 10 predicted proteins | sample GOMGulsemesocosm_3_FD_83502 | JGI IMG/M metagenome (GOLD analysis project Ga0105356, IMG submission 83502) | Methane-oxidizing microbial communities from mesocosms in the Gulf of Mexico - GOM9D Gulf of Mexico | ecosystem: Environmental > Aquatic > Marine > Cold seeps | place: Gulf of Mexico...
CGCGCGAATAGCCAAAACATCGGCAGGCTGTGTCATTAACCGTGAGAATATAACCGTTGGCATCTAGCGTAAAAATTGAGTCAGGAGACTGATTGAGGGCGAAATCCTGAAGTTGTAGGTCATGTTTCGAGCTGTGAGCATTGCTGACGTCCTGAAGTAAACCTTCGATCCAAACCGGAGTATTATTTACCAGTTGGCAGCGACCAATAGCGCGCACCCAGCATAATGTTGAATCGCTGTGTAGCAGTGGTATTTCGATATCGATAACGTGTTGATCGCTGCAGCTTTTCGCCATCTCGCTGGTCAGCTGTTCCTGATGGCTGGTTGCAACATGGCTAAAAATATCGTCGATACCAGTAATGGTTCGCGGGTCAACACCTAAGATTGCCGCTAACTCACCGTCCCAATTAAAGCTGTTGTTGCTCTGGTCGTAATTCCAGCTGCCAAAGGTTTCGATACGATTGATTTTAGCGAGCGTATTTTGGCTATGACTCAAAATTTTCTGAGTCTCTGCCAACTGTTTTCCGAGCGTATTATAGGGTTGCTGGAGTCGTGTTTTGACGATGTGACGAGCGAATAAAAGCCCCCCCATAGCTATGCAAACAAAAAATAATAACTGCTGTAACGCCTGCCTATAAAAAGCACTGAGTAGATTCTGATTATCTATCCTGAAGTAGAGTGTGCCTGTTTTCCCAGTGGCGTCTGAAACTAGCAGAGAGCGCTGCTCACTGCCCATATTCATGAAGAAACGGGACGGTAGTAGGCTGCTTGATAGCGCGCTTGTTTTAGCACTGGCCAGCAGCATGTCGCTTGAGCTGATGCTGGCTTCAACGATGGCAGGTTGAGCGACAAGCTGTTTAACCAACTGATTAGCCAATTGACTGTCGTTGAGATCAATGGCCCATTTCGCTGAGGGCTCAACAAGGTTAAGTAATGTTGCGATTGAGTCCTGCTGCTGTTTTTGGAAGAGATTGAAATCCATGCGCAAGTGCAACACAAACAGCAATATTGTGACCGTGCAGACGAAGAGGGTGACTAATCGCCAAAGTCCTTGGCTGATAGTATGGGTGTTTTGTTGATGCATATTATTTTTTATAGGGTGTCATCGATGATTGGTACCGGTGGCGTTTAACGCTCTGTGGATAGGCATCGCTGAGACAGGTGTCGTCTTTATCTCCCCTTATGTGAGCGTAATTATCTCTCCTAGGTTCAGCCAATAGGGCTGTTCTGAAGGGGCGAATAATGAATTTAGTGTTGTTGCCAGCCGTTTCCAACAACATTTAGCTTGATGGAATAGCGGGCAGTTAAAAGCGGCAAGCAATAAGGTACTTATTCTAGGCTAGGACAGGAGTGGGAAACTGGCAAGTTTTGAGTAGTAAACACCCTGTGTTTCAAACTGGCTTTGATAGAGGGCAATATGATTAACGGGTACTGTTATTGGCGTTAGTGGGGCGGGTAAAGATTGCGGTGTGGTTTGTATAGCCTGCTTATGGCTGCGGGCGAGACTTAGGTGCCCGCGGAAGGGTCGACTATTACGAGCGATGCCGAAATGAGCCAGCGTTCCATCCATATGAGCGGCGAGCTGATTCAGTGGTTCGCTGGCCGTTGGAATGGCTGCTAGCAGGATAGGTTTTGAGTTGCTTGGGAACCAGTCAACAGTGGCTAATTCAAGTTCGAACGTTTGCAGCTGCTGTAATTTGGTGGTGAGTTCTTTGGCCAGTGCGGGTATTTGTTGGGTCGGTAGGGCACCTATAAATTTGACCGTAATATGCCAGTTTTGCTGAGGTATCCAACGTAGTTTGCACGACGCTAATGTGGACTTTAATGGTGATAATTGGCGCTGCAAAATTGAAGATGCAGTCCGGGGGATTAATATTGCCAAAAAGACGCGTAAGTTTTTCGCTGTGGGCATGGCATTAACCTACTAATCATCCGTTACATTGGTCGGTGCTTGTTCAAGACTAATCACTGACCAACCTGCCTCGGGGGTGATTTCCTGTTCATCACAGAATACATGGATACGATCATTCGTGTCGATCGTAAATAGTGGGTAGAGTTTGCAGACATGTTCCGATGTCAGGTCATTAAAAGAAAAACTGTCGCTCAGCGTCGTCACACGTGTTTTGGCTCCCTGGCTGAGCAGGCTGGCAAATTTTCTGTAGCTTAGGTCGCCATTAAACAATGTACGGCCCTTGTGCTTTTGCGCGATGGCTAATTTTTCCGATACGTTATCTTCATTCGCATTGGCCAGCGAGAACAGACGGTGTTCTCCGAACTCCAGGCGATAGCGCATGCCGGCCAGCGCGTTTAGCTCACGCTGCGGTGATAGGCCTAATAAATGGCCGATACCCACCAAATCCAGGCGGCTGTCGGCATATTCAGAAACCGGGTTGCCGTAGAAGGTGTTTAAACCGGCCATGCGGGCGGCACGAATATTTTCCCAATTACCGTCGGTCAGCAGGGCCGTAAAGCCCTGACTTTCCAGTGCGCAGGCAATGGCGCGGGCCACAGGGTTTGCGCCAATTAATAAAAAACCTCGCGGTGCCGGTTCGGAAACCTTTAAAAACCGCGCTAATGGCCGTGAGGTAGCCCCCTGAAAAACTACGGTGCCAATAATGATGATAAAGGTCAGTGCTACCAGCACGGAGGCTTGCTCAAAACCGTCGGCCTCTAGACGTAACGCAAATAGTGCGGAGATGGCGGCGGCAACAATGCCGCGTGGGCCAATCCAGGCCACCAGTGTGCGTTCACGCCAGGATAAGTCCGCGCCCAATGTTGATACCAGCACAGCGAGCGGTCGCGCCAGAAATTGAATGCAGATGAGCAGCATTAATGCGCCCCAACCGAGTGCAATTAACTGGTTTAAGTTAATGCGGGCGGCCAGCAGGATGAACAGACCAGATATCAGCAGCGTGGAGAGGTTTTCCTTGAAGGATAAAATCTCTTCAACATTGACGTCCTTCATGTTGGCCAGCCAAATGCCCATCAACGTGACACTGAGTAATCCTGATTCGTGTTGAAGAGCGTTACTGCTGGCAAACACCATCAACACCAGCGCCACGGTGGCCAGGTTATGCAAATAACTGGGCAGCAGTTGGCGACGTAGAATAATACCCAATAGATAGCCTGTGAGGCAGCCAAACAGGCCGCCGATGAACAGAGTTTTTAGGAAAATGAACAGGGTGTGGCTGATTTCGCCGCCCTGACCAAAGGATATGATGGACTCATAAACTAAAACTGCTAATAATGCGCCGATCGGGTCAATGACGATGCCTTCCCAGCGCAGGATGTTGGCAATCTTAGCGTTGGGCCGCACGCTGCGTAGCATTGGCACAATAACCGTGGGGCCGGTAACGACTACCAGCGAGCCAAATAACAGGCTGAGTGGCCAGCTTAGGTTCAATAACAGGTGGCAGGCCGCCGACATGATCAGCCAAGTGATGAGGACGCCGATGCTGACCAGCGTCGCACGACATTGCCTAGGCCACGGATGTCTTCAAATTTAAGGGTCAAGCTGCCTTCAAAAAGAATGATGGCCACGCTGAGCGATACCAGCGGGAAGAATAGCTCGCCCAGGAGTTGATCGGGATTGAGCCAGCCCAGTAGCGGACCCAGACAAATACCGGCCAGCAACAGAAATAGAATAGCCGGTAATTTGATTGACCAGGCAAACCATTGGCATAACAGCCCGCTGATGCCGATTATCGCGAACATCATGGCCGCCGATTCAATCATAGAATATTTCCGCTGAGGTTAGTTGCCCAGCATAAAAGTGAAGTTGGACGGGGTAAAGTGATTTATAGGCGAGGCTATTTTAATTACATCAGCTATAAAGAAAGCTCTGAGCCCTTAAATTCTGAATAGGAATTTCGAAGTTTCTTGAATGAGCCCTTTATGCAGCCTCACTTTATTTATTGAGCTACACCTTTTATTAGTCCGTTAGATGAGTGCTCGCCGTGCCTTTATGATATCGGTGGCAAAGGGTCAACCTTTCCATTTGATGTTGCAGCCCAGTGATGGTGTTTGTTGTTCGCTGACCGGCTGCCCCGTTAGCAGCGCATCAAGCGCTGCTCGAAGGTCTGCGCCTGTTACCGGCACGTCGTTGCCCGGGCGAGAACCGTCCAGCTGCCCTCGGTAAACACACAATAAATTCTGGTCGAATATATAGAAGTCCGGTGTGCAGGCGGCTTGATAGTCTTTTGCCACGGACTGGGTTTCGTCGTAAAGATATGGGAAGCTGAAATTGTTCTGCGCGGCAAATAAGGTCATGTTGGCTGGGCTGTCCTGCGGGAAATTGTCAACATCGTTAGCGCTAATGGCAGCGAAGTTAATGCCCTGATTTTGGTAGTTGATGGCCAGCTGGCTTAACTCATCCTTTATGTGAATGACAAAGGGGCAATGATTGCAGATGAACATGATTACCGTTGCAACATCAGCGCGCAGCTGTTGCAGGTGTATCATTTTGTCAGTGTTAGTGTCGAGCAACTCAAAGTCAGGTGCTGGTGTGCCTAGGGCCAACATGTTGGATACGGTACGAGCCATTTTTTAGCGCCTTAAAATTGTGGTTAAGGCATAGTATATACCGATGTTGATCATTACGGCTTGATGCGAACGCAGCTGAAAGAAGGAACTTAGTCCGGCGTTTTTATGTCGCTACTATATATCTTGGCATAAAGAAGGTTAGCCGTAGCCGGAGGTAGCAAATGGCACAGTGGCAGCAGGGTAAAGTGGTTGTAAACAAGCACTGGAATCAACGTCTGTGCAGCTTGAAAATCGAGGTTGATCTGCCTGTATTTGAAGCAGGGCAGTTTATTCGTATTGGTTTACCTGACTCTGACGACGAGCAGAAAATGGAGGCGCGACCCTATTCCTTTGTCAATGCCCCGCATGAGGGGTTGTTGGAGATTTATTTTAATCAGGTGCCTGAGGGTAGCCTTTCAAACCGATTGGCAGCGCTACATGAGGCTGATGCCGTGTATGTGGCGGACCGGCCTGCGGGTTTTATGACTGAATCAGAAATACCTGATGGTGAAACGCTGTGGCTATTAGCCTCTGGCACGGCGCTAGGTCCCTTTCTTTCTATCCTGAAAACACTAAACCCCTGGCAGCGTTTTAAACATATTGTGCTGGTGCATGGTGTACGCAATGCGGAAGAACTGACCTACAGTGAGCTGATCGGGAAATTACAGAAGCTGCATTCTGACCAACTGATTAAAGCGAACTGCGTCACGCGTGAGGAGATTGTTGGCGCTCTGCATGAGCGTATTCCGATGGCGATTGCTAACGGGCATTTGGAGCGCTTGGTAGGCTTTGATTTTAATGTCAACAAAAGCCGCGTTATGTTGTGTGGTAATCCTGCCATGGTGGAAGGAAGTCTGGAGGCGTTGCAGGAAAAAGGGTTTCGTAAGCACCTAAGGCGTGAGCCGGGGCAAATTTTGCAGGAAATTTATAAGTAGTTTTTGGCGGCAGTGATTATTGGTTAGTGGGGTTGTTGAGTAAATGTTTTGAAAGGGCAACGTTTGCCGTTCGGCAAGACTAGAGTGCTGGATTGATCCAGCGTGTTGTTGCCGTTGCTGATAAAGGCGATGGATTTGGCTTTGATCAGGCCGTTACAAGGGGACTTCAGCGTCGCCATATATTGATTATGCTGGTGGTCTTCAAGTACCAGTTGACTGTCATTGCTTGCGTGCCAGCTTCCCACCTGATGAATGCCTAGCTGTAGGTCTAGTGATTCGGTCGCCAACAACGGGCTACCGATAAAGCCGGATAATAGCAGGGTGGCTAGGAAAGAATTTAGATTTAAAAAGCGCAGGGGGGGGGGGGAAGCAGTCACCTGAAATTACCTGTATGAAATCAATGGAAAAGTTTTGAGATCAGTTCTGAAAACTTGGAGTGTTTTCAACAGGGATAATTCAATGGGAATTTAGCGGTGTTGTAAATGCCTGCTGGTCAGAGACATTTACAAATGTTTGAGTGAGGCATAGCGAGAATTAACTGATCCTAAAGATCGCAGACCGCGCCTGCTTTTTCCTTGAGATGTCTAACAAGACGATTTTGTTTGTCGACGAGAATCACTTTAGGCTCAATAGGCTCTTTGACTAATTCAAAACCCATGATGATGATTTCTTCGCCTTCGTTGATGAGGTGAGCTGCCGCGCCATTCACGCAGATAACTCCGGAACCGCGAGGGCCCGCAATCACGTAGGTTTCCAGGCGAGCGCCAGTAGTATTGCTGACCACCATGACACGTTCGTTAACCCACAAATCCACGGCTTCGATCAGGTCTTCATCAATGGTAATGCTGCCAACGTATTCCAGATTGGCCTGAGTAACGATGGCCTTGTGAATTTTTGATTTTAAAACCGTGCGCATAATCTCTCCAATAAATAGTGCTTTGTACGTGGAGGGAAAACGCCCTTCCGAACAGGGCGCGTATTATGGCTTGGCTAAGCTATTGTTTCAACTATGATTTAGACGTTACATTTGGCACAGATTTTGTGTTTTCCATAGCGTAAATTAGTGATTTGTTAACGCGCATTTTTGAGAGCGTTTTTAGTGAAATCACGGTCGCGAAAGCCGTTTCCAAAGTGGAAATTATCCATGAGTAATACAGTGCTTTTGCCAGTCTGATGATTAATCATTTCCATGCTGCCCGGGCGCCAGTACTTATCTAGATAAAGCTGGTAATCGTTGAAGGTTTGGGTTTTTAACAATGAATCTTTGCGGTCGAAATAATCTACTTTGAGGGGCTGATAGATGTCCTTCGCCATCCAGGCTATTTGACGTGTATAACCGGATTTTTTATCCAGCGGATAGCGTTCCATCACAAAGCAGTCACGATCTTGGTAGCTTTCATCGCGAAGCCATTTGTAGGTGTACTTCTCCACCTCCTGAGAACTGATGTCTTCATAGGCAAATTCACTGCCCATGTAGGGGCCGGACTTGTTGGATGATGAAATACGTTTTACGCGTTGCAAAGCAGGTAAAAACAACCATTGATCATCGGCTTTAAGTGCATGGGAGTGGCTTAGAAATGCCGTACCTTTGACGTCCGCAGGGGAGTCAAAAACCGACAGACTTTTGTCGCCATCGTCAGTAATTTCAAGTGTGCTGGTGCGAATGTTACGCGTACTTTCCTGTCCCTGTTTATTACGCAGAATCATTTTTAGGTCGGAGAGTTGATCAACCCAACCGGTGTCGCGGCGGTCAGCTTCCTGTGCGATGGCCAAGCCCTTACTTTCCGGTGAAGAGTCTTCAGGTGTTTGAGGTTCGGTTGCGCTCGCGAACGGCGTGGCCAGTAGAAGTGTGGTTGCTAGCAAACGGCTAAGCATTTTTTTTCTCCTCAAATTTCATTAGCACAGGGGGTAATAATAAAAAATCGATCGCCAATGCGATGACAATGACGATGGCGGTTAATAATCCCATGCCGGCGTTCAGCTGGAAGCTGGATAACGCCAGCACCAGAAATCCTGCTACTAGGACAATAGTGGTGGTGAAGAGCGCCCGGCCCACAGTTTTAAAGGCATAACGCACAGCGTCTTCGGAGCTCATGTTTTCTTCTCTGCGAGCACGTAAATACTTGCTGAGAAAGTGTACGGTGTCATCAACAACTATGCCGAGCGTCATACTTATTACAATTGAAAGACTGAGGCCAACTTCGCCAACAAATAGCCCCCAAACACCAAACGCAACGGCGGCTGGAAACAGGTTTGGTATCAAGCTGATGAGACCAATTTTCATGGAGCGTAGAGCGATAAGTAGAATTAGGGAGATCAAAATTAGAGCAACACTGGCCCCGATCAACATACTGACAATATTACGTTTGCCTATATAAGCAAACATGATGGCGGTACCACTGCCCGTTGCCTGTTTGATGTGGGGGGCATTTTCTTTCAGCCAATCCTGTACGCGATGTTCCAGAGCAATTAACTCATTAGTAGAAATAGTTTTCAGGGTGGCAATCATGCGCGTTGCAGATTTATCAATATTAATCTGGTTGTTTAGATCTAGACCGTAGGGCAACGACATTTCATAAAGCAGTAAATACTGGGCAGCAAGATCACGCTGCTCGGGCAGGCGATACCATTGCTCGTCATCACCATGCAGGTTCTTGTTCAGGCGTTTCATGATGTCGGTGTAGGTATTAACGTGCAAAGTCTCTGGCTGTTGGCGATACCAGTCCACAAAAGCGCTGGCTTCGCTTAGAAATTTTGGGTTATTAATGCCTCCGGGTTCATCTGACTCGACGGAGTATTCGATGGTGTATACCCCGGTCAAATTTTCGGTCGTGAAGTCGGTATCACTACGGAAAGTAATGCTGGGATCAAAATAATGTACAAAAACATCGTTCAGCTCATTCTTGGGGATGGCTGTGATGAGTAAAGCGATCACGGCTAGTGTGCCCCACAGCAAACGTGAACGTTGTTTGACCACAAAATCCCCGAGCTTAACGAGTAGCATGTTGTGGCCCTGTTGAGTCTGGTGTTGACGAACAGGTAACAGAGAAAGCAGTGCCGGTAAAAAGGTGATCGATAGCAGGAATGCCACGACTACGCCGATAGCAACAAAATTGCCTAAATGACGGAAGGGCGGGACATCGGAAAAATTGAGTGTTAAAAAGCCCAGCATGGTCGTGAAACAGGCCAAGAAGACCGGTTGCAGATTGATACGTAGACTTTCGCGCAAGGCATCTTGTTTGGCTTGTCCCTGCTGCATGTTTTGTAAAAAGGTAGCCAGAATATGCACGCAATTGGCAATAGCGATGGTGAGAATAATGGTGGGCGCCGAGGCCGAGGGAGGAGATAGCGGGTAGCCTAGGCGTGCACCGAGCCCCATGGCGGCGGCAATCGAAAAGGCAATCACTAATAGGGTAGCTAGTGTGCCGCTAATGCCGCCAACCATGATAGCCAATATGAGTAACATCAGGGCAAAACTAATGGGCACCAGTGTTTGTAAATCGGTTTTTGTCGCCTCAGAAAAAGCATTGTTCATCATGATCACGCCAGATAGATAAACATCCATATCAGGTTGTTTTGCGCGGATATCATCAGCTAAAGCACGTACGAAGTTGACTACTTGTGGTGTTTCTTCTATTTCATTTAAACCGGGCAAATGGATAGTAATGTTGATGGCGGTAACGTGCCCTTCAGGTGAAACTAGACGTTTTGCTAGTAGTGGCTCGTTCAGGGCAACTGCTTTAATGGCCTCTAGGTCTTCACTGGAAAGAGTCGCGCCATTTTCAACCAGATTACGGACAATGAGGTCATCTTCTTCGGCTTCGGTGTGCTGGAAGTTGCTGAGTGAGTCGACGCGGGTAGAAAAGGGCGTCTGCCAGGCCTGTTCGGTTAGTTGCTCAACCAATGCTAAGGATTGTGATGTGAAGACGTTGCCGGATTTTGGTGCCAGTACCAGCATCACGTTGTCATTTTTACTGTAGATTTTTTCCAGTGCGTCAAAGGCTAGTAGCTGGGGGTTGTCTGCGCTGAAAAAGACACGGTAATTGGTGGTGAAGTTGAGTAGTTTGCCACCTGTTGCCGCTAGTGCCACCAATATCAGGCACAGGATAATAATAGGAAAGCGCCATTGGATGACTTTGTTGCTAAATACTTGCTCGAAGTTATTCATAGCACGGGCGCCGGATTAAATAGCTGGGATTTTATTAACGAGGGATATTCCCTACCATCAATGCGGTTGGCGCATTAGTGTTGCTGTAATTGTAGACCTGAAACGAACAAAGGCTTGCTCAATGTCCAAATAAATGTGCGTTTTGTTGAACGCTAGCAGCAGTTTTTTAATAAAGCTCAAGCGTAGGCTCATCAAGCGCCGACAGTTGTTCGCGTAATTCTAGAATATGCTCGCCCCAGTAGCGCTCGCTATTAAACCAGGGAAAGCTTTTGGGGAACGCGGGGTCTTGCCAGCGCGACGCCAGCCAAGCGGCGTAATGAATCATGCGCAGAGTGCGCAGGGTTTCGATCAGATGTAATTCACGAGGTTGGAAATCATAAAATTCGTTATAACCTTCTACCAGTTCATTAATTTGCGCGGTTCTACGGGCCCTGTCCCCTGATAAAAACATCCACAAATCCTGAATCGCCGGAGCCATACGGGCATCGTCAAAATCGACGAAGTGCGGGGCATCATCACGCCATAACATGTTGCCGGAATGACAGTCACCATGGGTACGGATATAGCTGAGGCCATTGGCATGTGCTTGTGCCATATTTTCATCAATGCACTGCAGAAGATCGCTAGTCAAGGTGTCGTAGGCGGGTTTTAAGCTGGCTGGAATAAACTGTTCGCTGATCAGTTTTACGCAATCATGGCCAAAGTTTTGACTGTTCAGTTGAGGGCGAGTTGCAAAGGATTTAGTCGCACCAATGCTGTGAATACGCCCCATCATGCGGCCGATGATGAGCAAGTTGTCTAGGTTGTCGAGTTCTGGAGCGTGGCCGCCTTGACGCGGGAATAGCGAGAAGTGAAAGTCGCCGTATTGAAACAGACTTTGCCCGTCGTCATTAATGAGTGGGCAGACAATGGGTAATTCCTGCTCAGCCAATTCAAAACTGAATTGCTGCTCTTCTCGGATTTGCTGCTCGGTCCAACGATTGGGGCGATAGAACTTAGCAATCAGCGGCGTTTGGTCTTCGATGCCGACTTGATAGACGCGATTCTCATAACTGTTGAGCGCTAATAAACGGCCGTCACACAAATGCCCCTGAGTTTCGATGGCGGTCATCAGAAAATCAGGAGTTAGGGTTTCAAAGGGATGCTGATTGCTCTCAGGCATAATAGTGCAGCTTCTTACTCAATTTCTTCGGTGAAGGGCTGGCCAGAGAGTTGCAGCACGATTTCTTTTTTAAAGGTCTGGATGCAGATTTGTTGTTTTTCCTGCCAGAAGATTTCTAAAATATCATCGATATTTTCATCGTCCGGCTGATCCAGCTGGTTAGTTTCCGAGTAACTGATGATTTCGGGAAACACGATGCGCAGTGATGGCTCTTGATTTTCAGGGCTGTCGACACATTCGATAAACAGCATGCGCACGTCAATGTCGTAAACAATGTTAGCAATGTAGGGTGAACAGTCGCCCAGTAGTTGATCGGTCAAGTCCATAATGTTGCTCCGCCGTAATAAATAGAATGGAAGCGATTGTACTGGTTAATGCTGTGGATTGCGCTGTTTCGTTTCTGGGATTTAATTCTAGCTTTCTAGGTGTTGCTGCTCTGTTTTGGTGCGCCCAGATGTGATCTTTGAGTACAGTTTATTTCTGGGTTTACTGGTCAAAATTGCTTTCTCTGAGCTCTTCGCAGACTCCGTCAATACTTGGAAACATTGAGTCAGCTGTTATTCCCATAAATTTTAGGTCATGCATTGCTAAATCACGTTCACTTGCTGGGATATCTATAGCTTTTAGGTATTGGGGCCGGTTTCTTTCTCTTTCTCTAAAATATAAGCCTCAATATCTACAATATTTGTCACTGTTGTAACAGCTTGCTGAGGAATCATTCTTGGGTTGTGTAGTGTTCGTCGTTGATAGGTAGGCAATAGAGGAAGGAAGGCGTTTGTCATAAGGGGCTATATAAGCAACGGCTTCGTAATGGCTGCCTACTTAGTCAATGTTAACCATAAGTTTTCCATTGGCGCTTCCTTGGTATTCTCCAAGCCATTGTCCTTTCATTGTTTGGACCTTATTTTTATAACTTGGAACTTTAAATAGGGCGTAAATGGAGCTTAACTTTCTGTCGCCCCCGTTTTACGTCGGTAATAAAGTGCCAGTATACAAACGGCAAAGTTGAGAGTGC
>Ga0105356_10005687_pt1 | contig 11795 bp, 7 predicted proteins | sample GOMGulsemesocosm_3_FD_83502 | JGI IMG/M metagenome (GOLD analysis project Ga0105356, IMG submission 83502) | Methane-oxidizing microbial communities from mesocosms in the Gulf of Mexico - GOM9D Gulf of Mexico | ecosystem: Environmental > Aquatic > Marine > Cold seeps | place: Gulf of Mexico...
GGTACTTTATGCCAAAAATCTGTCGGACAATAAAAAATTAATTTAGGTTTATCGATACCATTAACAATCAACCAACAATGTGGGTTATCTAATACAGGTAACCAAGCTTTAAAGTGTGGATTCACTTTAAAGGGGTAGCTCATATCGTCTAAAAATTGGCGCCGTCCATGGCCTGAATGAATGATAATACCTTCAACGTTTTCTAGTTCCAGTAGATCTTTTGTACGTTGCTGTAATGTTGCTATATGCTCAATATACAGTGAAGCGAGTTTATTCATTACTTTTCCTAAATTAAGAAATTCATATCGTTTTTTGGAAATGTTTTATGCAGTGAATTACCACCATATACACTAAGAAAGCCATAATATTAAAAAATGTTCTAAAAAATATTTTTTAGTTATATCTTTCAAGATTGTCATTTCTATTAATTCGTAATTTTCGACTACATATTTAAGCACAGTAAAGACATCACTTTTACTATGATGTATTAAGGTGTAAATATAATGCATTAAGAGGTAATTACTTTGCATTGAGTGGTACGTATAATAAAAAATTAAGACATTAAAATTTTAATATATTTTCAATTTCTAGTTTTTACATTAAATAAAATCAGAAACCTCCACGAAGCCTAAGCCACTGAATAAAAGAACTATATTAAATTTTTCACTCAATAAAATAGTAGAGCCTACTTTCATGAAATAGCTTTTACTTTTATTGTTTTTCAGTGGAATTAATAGTATGTTTTTGAATCTGTGGTTGATCTAACTTTTGAATCACATTAAAAAAGTGTGCATATTTTAGGAGGTGTAAAATGGAACCAAATTGCTATTACTATCAAATTAATCGTATGTTAATCGATCTAAAACTAGGGCAATTAATAAGGGGCGGTGAATTGATACCTCTACCTAAATTAACGAGAAAGATTTTATCTTGCTTACTAAAAAACTCTCCACATGTAGTAACTCAAGATGAGCTTATTTATGCTGTTTGGGAAAGATTGGGAGTGAGTGATGAAAACTTACAGCAAAGAATAAAGTTAGTTAGAAAAGCATTAGGAGATAATTCAACAGATAAAAATTGTATTATTACGGTGAGAGGAATAGGATACAAATTTGTTGGTGAGGTTAAGCAATTAAACTCAAAACAATATAGCTCATTAAAATTAGAATATGAAAGAAATATTTCATCATCAAATCAAAGCTATCTATCCTCATTTTTATCATATTTTTATACCTATAAACTTAAAGTCTTGGTTTTCTTTAGTATTGGCTTCGTTAGCATATTCACAGCTTTCTTATTTATTAATATTTACACTGGTTTACCCTATAAAATACCATTAGCACAAAACATAATTGTTCCAAATGATCACCTGATAACATCAGTGAAATTATATAATCAAGGGTTAAAATATTATGGTCGTTATAGCTCTAAAGATAATAAGATCGCAATTAATCTCTTCAAAAAAGCAATTGAAATAGCACCTAATTATGCACAGGCATATGCAGGATTGGCAAACGCATACCTCCAAGGTGTATATCAATTTAACTTTCCCAGATCTAAAATCGATTTTACACTTTTGCTCATAGAACAAGGCATCAAGATAAACCCTAATATTGCAGCGTTATTTAAAGCCAAAGGGTTTGCTTATGCATTAAATGGTTTTTATCATAAATCGATTGTAGCTTATCACCAAGCGATTCGTATTGACCCAAATTATACAGATGCCATTACCAACTTAGCATACAATTATCGAGAATTAGGTATGCTAATAGAAGCGCTTTATTGGCATAAAAAAGTCGTTGATATTTTACCTGAGTCTACATCGGGATATCAGCACCTTGCTCAAACATATGCTTCTCTTAATATGTATAAGGAAGCAGAGTATTGGTTTAACAAAGCCATGATGTTACAACCAGATTACGCTCTTGCCAAAATATTTTATTGCCATTATTTGATTGGTCTTGGTCGCTATCAAGAAGTTATCGCTTATGGTCAAGATATTTTGATGCAACAGCCCAATTATATTAAAGGCAATAATATTATCGGAGACGCTCTGTATTTTTCAGGTCGAAATATTGAAGCAATGTCATATTATTTAATAGCTGAAAAATCAGTAGGAAGAACCAAAGATTACGCAGATTTACGCTTAGGTATGATATATGCAAAAATGAATAATGAATCTATCTCATCAATAAAGCTTAACCGCTTACTAACCAATTGGTTAGAGCGTGTTAATTCAGGAGATGAAGATCCTGAGCTACTAATGAGAATAGCATCTGTTTATGCTATAAAAAAACAGTATGAACTAGCTAATATTTGGCTTGATAAGGCAGTTGAAGGTGGTTGGATAAAGTATAATCTCACAATGAAAGATCCTGCTTTTGAAGGAATAAGGGAAACTAAAGAATTTAAATCTATTACACTAAAAATATTAAATAAAATCAACTTAATGCATCAACAAGTAATTGAAGACATAGATACAATTGAATCAAGTAAAAATATCTAAAATTAATATTTTAATTATATAAAGGTATGGCAACATTTAATTGCCATACATTAATATATTTTTTAGATTAAGTTTCTTTATGGCTAAAATTCAAGCATCCAACGATTAATATAACCAGTGTCTTGATTCGCAAGATCTATAGCTCTTAGATACCAAGTCCCTAATGCACTTTTACCTTGAAGATTGACAGTATATGTAAAGTTAATATTATCAGTACTGCCACCCTCTTGATTATGTAAGTTAAATACCGTGCCATCAGGATGAATCAACTGTACAACGAGATCGCCTATATAAGTATGCTGAATATCTACACCGATTTTTACTTGACCTGAATTTTCACTAAACCCAATTTTAATAGGGCTATACACTCCTTCGTAGTTGTTATCTGGAATGTTGTAATTATAAGTATTTTCAACTACCTGATTATTTTTAGCACCATACATATAAGCAACAGACTGTATATCACCATTACTTAGCCCATTTCTTTGTCCTAATGCGTTAAAAGGAATATTGGGATCTCTCGGGTATATTGTTGGTACTGTTCTATCTATCGCAAATGCGTAAGCGTCATAGTGCATAATTGAGTTAAAATCATAGTATCCGATATCAAGACCATCATCCCAGGTACCAGAATATAGGTTTGCTTGATTAAAATTGAATTTAGTTTGCTCTTGAATATTGTCCCAATTGATCCAGACATAATCATCTCTGTCATAACGACTTTGCTCATGCCAAAGCCCCATAGCATGGCCAATTTCATGGATCGTAGCACCAATACCACAATTTCCATACCCATCTAAATTGACTGCTTGTTCACCACCTTGCATACCAACAGCAGATGAACAAATACCATTTGAAGGTTGAAAACGAATATAATTTGACTGATTAGTGCGAGCAACAAACTTCAAGGAAGTTTTTGTTTGCCAATGATTAATTGCAGAAAAAACTTGATCTCTTACATTATTAGGGAGGTTAGGATCTAATATGTAAGGAACGGTACTATTAATCCAGCGATAACCTGAATGCGGTATAATGATAGAGTTAGGTCCTACTTCAGCTAAAGTCGATAAAGCATTTTCAGGTTTATTCCCTAAAAACCGATAACCATGAGCCAATAACTGCTTAGTCGACCCTAAATCTATATCACCTTGTACAATACCGCGACCATTACGATCTTCAAAAATGATCTCTTCACCAGTATCAACATTATATGTTTTAAGCACCCCGTTTATGGGTATATTCATCCTAACAGGTGGTGCTTTGCTAATTGAAGAAGCTTGTAATGTAACTTGAGTTAAATCATTGCTATTTGGTTTAGCATTTTGTGCAAATGATAAACCAATACTCAATACTCCCACTGTCAATGTTTTAAATTTCCAGAGGTTATTTTTTTTTATTGTTTTCATACATTTTTCTCTTAATTTCAACTCTAAAAGAAAGTGATTTTTAATAGACACTGCTACTAATCATCACTCGATTTATGCCAACAAATGAAAATATGTTTCTCTCACTTATAGACTCAGGCTAATTTTTATCAGTACAACCCTCTGAAAACATGATAATTGGCTGAAAATTACCTGATAAACTGAAAAATGTTAGAAATATATCTTAAAATGTAAATATTTTGTATTTTAATCGAAAAATATTGAGGTCACTTTGTTGTTTTTTGCATGACATAACCTCCATCTGATATGGAGTAATTCATGATTAGTTGATTGTTAGCTAGTTTAAATCTAAGTTAAAGGTAACTTAGATTACATATCTCACTTCAAAACTTTTAAAGAAAATAGATTTTACTTAGATAACAATTTACAACAACGATATGTAAAAGTAAGAAACATAGAGTATTTTTAAATTGATTTTTGATGAAATGCGCTTTGGACCTGTTGAATACAACCAAAAATTAGACTATTTACAAATGGCTGTCCAACCATTCAAAGCAACAATTTAATAATCGTATTTTATGTTGTATGTCATTAACAATAAGAGTATGCGCCCTACAGCGCATGATAAATGCAGCTTAATTTAGTAATTAATTTACATTGATAAGGTTAGTCATTGTGGGATGGTATATAGAATTGACTTATCGTAAGTTAAACTGTGAATCGACAATGAAATTACTTCAAAGTTTATCTTAAGAGGTAATTTACATTAAAAATACAGGCGAGTAAAAATATAGTGACATTTTCACCCGCCTGTAGCTCAGGGTTGTTGAAACTATAAGAGAGGGACTGTCAGGTATCAGAAAAGTCACAGGATCTTATGGTTTATTTAAGCGTTAGTTAGATTTTTTTGATACCCATGTTATATAAAGTAAAGCCATAAATATCTGCATATTGGTCAATGATTTTACTTGTTGGTGTACCAGCACCATGGCCGGCATTCGTTTCTATACGAATAAGCGCGGGGTTAGTTCTTCCTTGTTTAGCTTGAAGCTCAGCCACAAATTTAAAAGAATGGGCAGGTACCACACGATCATCATGATCTCCTGTCAGTACTAAAGTTGCTGGATACTGAACATTATTTTTGACATTATGAACAGGTGAATAACTTAACAAGTATTCAAACATTTCCTTACTTTGCTCAATAGTACCATAGTCATATGCCCAGCCTGCACCAGCCGTAAAGGTATGATAACGAAGCATATCTAATACACCAACACTAGGTAATGCAACCTTAAATAGTTCTGGTCGCTGAGTCATTACAGCACCAACTAGTAATCCGCCATTTGATCCTCCCCTAACAGCTAAATAATCACTTGAAGTGTAATCATTACCAATTAAATACTCAGCAGCCGAAATAAAGTCATCAAAAACATTTTGTTTATTGAGTTGAGTTCCAGCATCATGCCATTTTTTGCCATACTCACCGCCACCTCGTAAATTTGCAACAGCATAAATACCACCTTGCTCAAGCCATGCAGCTACTGTAGGGCTATATGAAGGGCTTAAACTGACATTAAAGCCACCATAACCATATAAAATAGTTGGATTATTACCATTAAGTTTCAGACCTTTTTTATAAGTAATTATCATCGGCACTTGAGTACCATCGTTAGATTTATAAAAAATCTGTTTCGAAAAATATTTATCACTGTTAAATAAGGCTGCTGATTGCTTATAAATTTTTGAGCGACCAGATCTAATATTAAGGCTAAAAGTTGTGCCTGGGGTTTTATAGTTAGTAAATGAGTAATATAAGCTTTTATCATCATGTTTTCCTGAAAAGCCTCTAGCGGTTCCGACTCCCGGTAATTTAATTTCACGGATTAACCTTCCTTTTTTATTAAACTGTTTTATCTGTGAAATTGCGTCAACCATATAATTAGTAAAGATATAGTTACCCGCCATTGAAGGTGATAGCACATGTTCTGTTTCAGGTATTAAATCTTGCCAATGTTCTGGTGTTGGTGAGCTTACATCTACTGTCACAATTTTTTTATTAGGCGCAAGCAAGTCAGTGACTAAATATAACTTACTGTCATCATTATCAAGTAGATAAGTAGATGAATCTGTATTATCTACTATTGTTTTTAGTTGGCTGTTAGGCTGAGTTAAGTCCTTAATAAATAGCTTATTGCCTGATGTAGATACTGAAGCTGAAATTAATAAATATTTATTATCTTCTGTTACAGAGCCTGATACATAGAGGTGCTTCTCTAGTTCTGTGTTACCAAAAGCAACTTTATCATCTTTTTGTGATGTTCCAAGTTTATGGTAATACAGCTTATGCTGTTCTGTTTTTGCAGAAAGCTCACTACCTTTTGGCTTATCATAACTAGAATAATAGAAACCTTCATTACCAAGCCATGAAGTACCACTAAATTTAACATCAACTAAAGTACTTTCAATTTGAGTTTTACTTTGTACATCTATAATAATCAGTTTACGCCAATCACTACCACCTTCTGATATTTGATATACCGCAACCGAGCCATCTTCTGAAAAACTCAGGCCTGACATTGAAGTCGTGCCATCTTCACTAAAAGAGTTTGGATCTAAAAACACTTCAGCCTTAGCATCCCCCTTTTTACGATAGACAACATATTGATTTTGAAGACCATTATTTTTATAAAAATAACAATATTCACCTTCAATAAAAGGGGCTGATACCTTTTCATAATCCATTAACGATTTCAGGCGTTTCTTTAAAGTATCCCGATAAGGAATTTGTGCTAAATAATCAAAAGTAACTTTGTTCTGTGATTTTACCCAGTTAGCGGTATCTGTGCTCATATCATCTTCAAGCCATCGATATGGATCTGCAATTTTAATATCATAAAAATTGTCAACAACATGACCTTTTTTTGTCTCTGGGTATTGAATATCACTATTGTGAGTTGTTGTTACACTATTGATATTTTCATCACGATCTTTTTCAAAACACCCCGTTAAACTAACCAATAAAGTGCAAGCAATAAGAGATTTAATCATTTTTTAGTTCCCTAATTGTAAATTTGGCACCTAATAAATTAGGTGCCACAATAATTCTAACCATTTGAATCAGTTTAATTAGAACTTATATGTCACTGAACTGAAGTACATACGGCCAAAAGTATCAAACAAACCACCCGTTGTGCCTAGGTAGTAATTACCACCACCGCTGTAAGCATTTGGCATTTGTGGCGTCTTTTTGTCGAAAAGGTTATCAACCCCCATACTTAAGCTCATTTGATCCGTAATCTCATATGAAAAGTTTACATCGGTGTAGAACATACTCGGAGTTTCATGGTGGGTCATAATTGATGCTGTATTCGTTAATCTCCTTTTTTGCTTACCTACATATCGAGTTGAAATACCTAAACGCGATTTTTTATAATCGTAGCTAAGATTAAGGCTTGATTTCCATTCAGGAAATCCATAAAGACTAACGGTAGATACAAGGTCAAGTGTAGGATCTGTTTGAATATTACGAGTGATTAGCTTTTGAGTTATGCTATTAATACCAACTTCACCACCAAGTATATCAAAACTATAATTCGCGATAATATCTAAACCACGTGTTCTTCGTTCATTTAGATTCAGTGTTTTAAGTGCTACATCGGTAATAACACCGTTATCTTGTCGTGTCAGTAGATTACAGAATTGATTATCAAGTGATTCCTGTTCTGGGCAAGAACTAACAATTGTTCCTACGTTAAAAGAGTCAATCATATTTGAAAGCTTAATATCCCAGTAATCAAAAGTTAACTCTAGATTTTCAATTGCTGTTGGTGTGATAACAACACCTGCAGTTAAAGTATTTGCCGTTTCAACATCAAGCTCTTTGTTACCTGAACTGATAACGTTTCCTGGTTGATACCAACGCATGTCACTGGTTGTCTCACCTTCTTCATTTACAAATACATTTACCCCCATTTTCTTACAGTTTTCAACAACAAGTGGTTCAGCTGTTTTAATCTGGTTTTGACTACAAGGCTGATATAACCAGGAAAAACCTTCACTTTCTGTTGTAAACTGCTCATTAATATTAGGTGCACGAGCAGATTTAGAACGAGAAACCCGCAGCATAATATCATCAGTTGGTTTCCATACAGAACCTATATTCCAACTCGTATTAGTACCCGCTTCACTGTAACTCGAAACACGACCTGATAAACTTACCTCTAAAGACTCAGCTAGAAATACATCTGAAAGAAGTGGAATATTAGTTTCAATAAAGGCTTCTTTAACATCGTAGTTACCTACAACAGGGCGCTCTACTGTATTCCACGCACCAATACCCTCACGGTAAATTGCCGACGGAGCAGTTTTACTTGTCTCTTTACGATATTCAAGACCTGTAGAGAATGAAATTATACCAGCCCAGTTTTCAATTAACTCACCACTGGTATTAAAGTGCATTACACGCTGAGTTTGAGATTGTGTTGAGGTATGCTCTACATTTAAGTAACTGACCAATTCATCAGACATCGGCTGGAATACATTGTGTGCAATACAGTTACTATAATCTTCGCCTTCTCTGGCATACCAAGTTTCTTCTAGTGATGCACGACATACTGCATTACCATTAGTATCTCTAACAGAGTCTAAACTGGCTTGCCAACGATCTTCATAGTAATCATTGACTGTCGTGTTATCAGCCTTTGACTTACCATATTGGCCATAAAACTCCCAACTCCAACCATTTGAAAATTCACCTTCAAGAGATGCAACTACCTGAAATAGTTCACGCTTATAGTCACTACCACCGAGGCCCATTTCATCAAAGTGGCGGCCAAAAGGCAGGTCCGTTATACCATCGTCAGCCATTTTACTCGCGAGCTCATCACTAATAAATGCATTATCTTCAGACAATAAAGTACTTCCGTATACGGAGTTTGGAAATAAACGAGATTCAGATTTCGTTGTGGTGTATTTTGTATCCATTGAGAAATATAATTCATTATCAAACGTATAGTTGAGCGTATTATTAAAAATTAACTTTTCTACTGGCACCCTTAATCGCTGATAATCATAAGAGCCTAACTGCTCACCACCAGCATCAGTTCTCACTCCAGTTAATCCCTGATCTTTATCAAATAATTGACCACTAGCACCTAATCTAACAGGACGCATTGAACCATCTTCATTAAAGGTATATGCAACCCCACCGAGATACACAACCGAAGTTGGACTTGCAGTGACACTAAATCGTTGCCCTGTTAGGTAGTTGGGAATATTGTCATTTTTTGTTCGTTCTGCAATTTCTTCTGCACTTAAACCTTGTTCTCTAAGTTGTTTTTTAAGCTCAATGTTAGCTGGGTTATCAATGTATTCCCAATTAGAGTTAGTATAAGGACGATCTATTGCATTAATTTCATCTACTTCATCATACGAAATATAAAAGGTGGCATTACCCTTGTTGTTACTAAAATTAAAACCATGAGTAATATTAAATCCATATTTGTTGCCATCACCTCGAGAAGATGTTCCGCCAGAAATATCAATTTCTGTCCCTTCAAATTCTTTTGTCATTATAACGTTTACAACACCGGCAACTGCATCGGCACCATAGATTGAAGATGCACCACCAGTTAATATTTCAATTCTTTCAATCAAAGCTGTCGGAATAGTACTCATATCAACCGTAGACTCACCAGGCATAGAGCCAACATGTCTGCGACCATTGATCAAGGTTAATGTGCGTTTTGCCCCCTGACCACGTAAATCTTGTGAACTCATACCTGCATTACCGTTCCAATTACTTGTACTACCAGATAAACCTGGTGCCATTGAAGGCAGCTTATTCAGTAAATCTGCAATGTCAGTTGCACCACTGGCTTTAATCAAATCTTTACCAATAACAGTAACAGGAGAAGGTGACTCAGCACTAATGCTTAAAAGGCGACTACCCGTGATTGTTATACGTTCTACCTCTGCTTGATCTTCTTTAACCTCAGCAAATACGTTAAAGGAAGGAGTCATTAATGCAGCAGTAACGGCAGCGACTAAAATATTCTTTTTAGAACCATAAAGTGCACTTGTACATTCACCCAAAGTACTGTTTATTTTAAATTTATTTATAACAGTTATCATTGTATTCCCATTGTAATTATGTGTTTTTTTTAATTAGTATTGAATATCCTCATCCTTGAATGAGTGCATTAATGTTGGTAAAGCAACATTACGCAATTACATATAATCACATTGGTAATAGAGTTTTAACCTTGCCGGTAATAGGGTGTAAACAAAGTGTAATAGGAGGTAATATTTTCGCATTAAACAGCGGTGCAACTGAAACAAATGAGTTCTTAGATATTTTATACAGTTTCTATTTATTACTTTGAAGTGTTGGAACTAAAAAAATAATTTTTGACTTGTTTTTTATTTATAATCATTGAACTCTTATTATTGTGCGCTAGTAAACGTTGACAATTTCACAGTGGCTTTAGTGCCTATGTAAAACCGATTAGGTAACAATATTTGATCGTCACTAATAACCTTTCAGTGAGCTATCAATGATAAAAAACATTTAATCTTAATAATTACCTTTTCCATAAAACTGACATTCGACCAACTAATTGTTCTAGATATAATATTTCATAAAAATTGTATGTAAACTTTTGTAAAACTCCATACCGCGTTTTTTTACAAAACGTGCCTATTTTAATATTAAGTGAGGTTCTATATTCATAAACTAAATTATGTGTAAGGAGATAGTAGATGTACGCAAAAATATTACTTGGATTGTTGGCAGTTGGAATGAGCTTATCAGTACTTGCAAAAACTACCTCAAATGACTACGTCGTTCCTTCTGGGATTAAAGTATTATCTGATATTGTGTACGGTAAGGATAACGATCAGACGCTAGATGTTTATATTCCGACTGACGTAAAAGATGCTCCTGTCATATTCATGGTACATGGCGGTGCATGGCAAAATTGGGGAGATAAAGCTGATAAAGCTGAGGTTGAAAACAAGATTGCTCACTGGGTGACAAAAGGCTTTATTTTAATTTCTACCAATTTTCGCGCACTGCCTAAAGTTGGACCAGTTATCCAAGCAAAAGATGTAGAAGCCGCTTTACTTTTTTCTCAACAAAAGGCACATGAATGGGGCGGTTCACCTAAAAAATTTATATTAATAGGACATTCCTCTGGCGCCCATGCGATTTCTTTAGTCTCATCTAATTACACCACGCTTACAGAAAATGGGTTAATACCTATTTTAGGTTCAGTTGCGATGGATTCGTCTGCGTATAATATAGTGGGAAGATTAACGCCTCCAAAGTCTTCTGATTTTTACAAAAAAATTTTTGGTACCGACCCTTTATATTGGCAAGATGCATCCCCCTTCTATGCACTTACCGATAAAATATCTCCGTTTTTAGCAATATGCTCAACCCAAAGTGCGACTGCATGCGTAGAGGCTAATAAATTCCTTAAAAAAGCCAGAAGTCTTGGAACCCACGCTGAACTTCTAGCCGTAAATTTATCTCATGGAGAAATAAACTCAGATCTTGGGGAAGCTTCTTGTTATACCAATGATGTTGATGATTTTCTCAAAAAGTTGAGTCCTGATATAGCATCAATGTTCAAAAAACAAGACGCCCGTATGCAAAAACAATGCACCGATATTTGAGGCGTTAACGGCTCTTAACCATTGTTATATCAAATAACTGTACTTCAAATCGCGATAGCTAGATGATTTATATTTTATGTTATTTAAAAAATGAGGAGTGATAATGTGAAAATTTTTAAAGTCTTTTTACTCGTAGCTGCGTGTATTACCTTTCCTACTACTGCATCAAACGCTATTGAAGAAATCAGAACTATTGGAAATGTTACACGTATTTCTATAGATTCCAA
>Ga0105356_10005699_pt1 | contig 11782 bp, 5 predicted proteins | sample GOMGulsemesocosm_3_FD_83502 | JGI IMG/M metagenome (GOLD analysis project Ga0105356, IMG submission 83502) | Methane-oxidizing microbial communities from mesocosms in the Gulf of Mexico - GOM9D Gulf of Mexico | ecosystem: Environmental > Aquatic > Marine > Cold seeps | place: Gulf of Mexico...
ATTATTATTTACAGTTTTTATGATCATGATGGTTTTTAGCTGTCGGGAAGAAGCTAATACTACCAACGCATTTTCAAGTGATTTTAAAAACCTAACGACCAGAACTTGGATCGGTCCTGAATATTGGGCTAACCCACTACAGGATTGGCAAGTCTCGGAAAACAGAATCGAGTGTTTGGTAAGTGAAGCGCATAGAAATGTTCATTTACTTACGAGACAGCTGACTAAAGAAGAAGGGACTTTGGAGATGTCTGTAAGACTTGGTTTTTTTAATAGAAGCATCACCAATAAAAATCAAAATTGGGCGGGCTTTAGTATTGGAGCCAAAGGTGAGTTTGATGACTATAGAGATGCGGCGGTTTTTGGAAAAGGACTCAATTTAGGGATCTGTACTAATGGTGCGCTATTTATTGGAGAGCCCACGCCTAACAATAAGAATACGACGATTATGGAATCCCTGGAAAAAGGGGTGGATTTAAAGGTCGTTTTAAAACCTCAAGGAGATCACTATATCATCGACTTGTCGGTGCATGATATTACCTCTGGTAAGGCTCTTGCAAGTATCTCTAAGAAAAATGTAGCTGCAGAACAATTACATGGAGACCTGGTTTTAATGAGCAATTTTGAAGATGTTGATAAGAACAAGATCGATTATACAAAGAGCAGTTGGTTTACAGACTGGGAGCTAAAAGGGACTAAGCTGAGTAATCACGATGATAGGGTATTCGGGCCTATTTTGTTTTCACAGTATACCATGAGTCGTGGAACTTTAAAGCTAACCGCTCAAATGGCACCCGTAGCAATTTCTCAGAAACAGGTACGATTAGAAGTCAAGGAAAATGACAGTTGGACTAGCATAAAATCGGTGACCATCGATAAAGAAGCTCGAACTGCGAGATTTAAGATTACCGACTGGGACGATACAAAAGAGCACCCTTATAGATTGGCTTATGATTTGGAGGCCGCTAATAATGAGACTAAAACCCATTATTGGCATGGAACCATACGTGCGAATCCCAAAGAAAAGGATGCTATTGTTGTCGCTGGATTTACCGGGAATAACGATTTAGGCTTTCCTAATAATGATATTGTAGAACAGGTTAAATTTCACAATCCAGACCTGTTATTTTTCTCTGGTGATCAAATTTATGAGCCCGTTGGAGGTTTTGGTTTTTTAAGAGCTCCAGAGGAACTTGCAACTCTAGATTATTTGCGTAAATGGTATCTCTATGGTTGGGCATATCGCGAGTTATTAAAAGACAGACCCACAGTGGTGATTACTGATGATCATGATGTTTATATGGGGAATATCTGGGGAGAAAGTGGTAAAGCAGCTCTTAAAAATGGTTCAAGAACAGATATACAAGATAGCGGAGGATACCGAATGTCGGTAGACTGGGTCAATATGGTAGAGCGCAGTCAAACAAGTCATCTTCCTGATCCTTATGATCCGACGCCCGTACAACGAGGTATAGGAGTGTATTATACCCAGTTGAATTATGGAGGCATAAGTTATGCCATTCTTGAAGATCGAAAGTTTAAATCGGCACCAAAGGCACTACTGCCCGAAGCAGATATCGTTAATGGATGGCCACAAAATAAAGCATTTAGCATGAAGGATGCCGATGTGTCTTCAGCAAAATTACTCGGAGAACGTCAGCTTACATTTTTAGAAGATTGGGCTGGAGATTGGAGTCATGGCGCAGAGATGAAAACCGTATTATCGCAAACCATATTTGCCAATGTGGCGACCCTGCCACAAGAAGCAATGACCGATGCTATCGTTCCGACCTTACGCATATTAAATAAAGGGGAATACCCAGAAAACGATTTTCCCGTGACCGATATGGATTCTAATGGATGGCCACAAACAGGAAGAAATAATGCCGTTAAGACCATACGAAAAGGATTTGCCTTTCATTTAGCCGGTGATCAGCATTTGGGGTCTACCATTCAATACGGTACTGATACCCACGCCGATGGTGGTTATGCCTTCTGTGTTCCTTCAATTTCTAACTATTGGCCTAGACGATGGTATCCTTTTGAACCCGGATTGAATAGGGAAGAAAATGCAGCGATGTATACCGGTGATTTTGCCGATGGTTTTGGAAATAAGATCTCCGTAAAAGCCGTTTCCAATCCATTATTTACAAACAAAAAGCCTTCAAAACTTTATGATAGAGCTGCGGGTTATGGCATTGTTCGTTTTCATAAAAAGGATAGAAAAATAACCATGGAATGTTGGCCGAGATCTGCCAATCCAGAGCAAGGAGATTCACAACAATATGAGGGCTGGCCAATAACTATTTCCCAAACGGATAATTATGGAAAGAAAATAGTCGGGTATTTGCCTGAACTAAAAATACAAGGCCTTGAAAATGCCGTGGTTCAAATATTGAATGAAGCTGATAATGCCGTTGTGTATACCTTAAGAATTAAAGGAAATAATTTTAGGCCATGGGTTTTTAAAGAAGGTCATTATACCATAAAAATAAGTGAGCCTGATAAAAATTTATATCAGGAAAAAACGCATATAGCTTCAGAAAAAGTGAGTACAACACAATTGGATATTAAATTTTAATTGAAGTCAACATGAAAAGGATAAATAACATAAGTCTAAAACAATATTTAGGATGCTTCGTAGCAGTATTATGGTTTACAGGAACTGTTTGTGCTCAACAAAGTGGTAAACCAGGAGTAGAGTCTTTTGAATCTGATAAAGTCTTAAAACAGTATAAGGCAACTAACAGTAGTTTAACTATAACTGACAAACACAGTCGTTTTGGAAAAACGGCTTTGCAATGGAATCTCAATGACAGCGCATCTTTCGGGACATCGAACTTTAGAATTCTGAGCCTAGAAGAGAGTCCATTAAAATACGGTGATTTTTTCCCGGCCAGTCCTACCTTCATTATTTCAGTATATAATGAGTTGCCTCAAAATGAAAAGGCGACCTTCTCTTTTGGGAAAGACGGAAAGGCGGAGGTCTGGTTTGATATAGACCTAAGTTTTAAAGGCTGGCGACATATATGGGTGCCTTTCTATGAAATGCAAGGCAATAGACCCAAAAAAGAAACGAGTATTGATTACGATTATTTCACTGTGAGCACCACAGCTCAAACCGGTAGCTTGTATTTTGATGATATTATATTTTCTCAGTTTCAAGATGACCGCCATGCTTATCCCGACCTTAGCGTACCATTTATAAAATCAGATAAAAAACCAGGTGCTGATCATTGGATGCCTCTAATCCAAAACTTAGAACTCCTTAAAAACTTAGAAGCTAAACCCATATCAATGGCCATGAGATTGGACCTGTTGAAATTTCAAAAGCAAATTGATCAAGACCTTAGCATTCATAAAAAGTATAAATTATATATGAATACTTTGATTGAAGACTATAAAAAATTAAGGCTTCAGGATAATGGAACAACGGTATCTGGTCCGCCGCTAACTTTTAGTTTGGATCAGGAATACTACAACAAGAAACAACAGGGACCTAAGGATCATAATGAGATAAAAGCATTTGGAAAAGTATTAAAAAAACTTGCAAATTATCACGACAGAGCTAATCCTGATCAACGTGAAGAAATTGAAGCGATGTTTATTTCAGGATCAAAATATTTCTTAGACCAAGGATGGCAAGCAGGAGCTTCAGGAGGTACAAGACATCATTTAGGTTATAATATAAGAGAAATTACTGAGGCGTTCTACGTGATGCGAAATGTACTTAGAAAAGAAGGCCTTTTAACAGCCGTTGGTCAAAGCTTACATTGGTTACATAATCTAGGAACGGTTTTAGGAGATGAAAAGGATTTTCATGTCAATATTGATTATTTAAATACACAGGCCTATTACCATTTGATGATAATCTTTTTAGAAGAAAGCCCAGAAAGGCAAGCGGCTTTATTGCAAGCTTATTCTAATTATATATCTATCACATTAGCGCAGGAAGACCAGGAATGGGGCTTTAAGCCTGATGGAACTTCTTGGCACCATAATGGTCACTACCCAGCCTATGGAATGGGCGCTTTTAGAACAGTGCCAAAGGTGATAAAAACCTTATCAGGGACTAGATATCGGATTAAAACTGCAGGACATAAAAATTTTAAACGCGCATTTTTAACCACCAGAGCTTATAGTCAATTATATGATTATGGATTTGGAAATGCCGGTCGTCACCCCTTAGAGGATAACGATATTAAATCCTTAAAAAAGCAATATCTGTTAATGTCACGTTCAGGGAATCCTGAAGGAACCTCACGAATTGATAAGGACGTAGCGGCGGCTTATTTAAGATTATGGGGAAAGAAAGACCCGCTAAACTCCTCTTTATTTACCCAAGTTGAGGGAATTCAGAAAGAAGTGCTTTCAGGTTACAAAACCCTGCCTTATGCTGCTACAGCAATGCATAGAAGACATAATTGGGCAGCAATAATAAAAGGCTATAGCAAATATGTATGGGCCTCAGAAATCTATGTAGGCTCGAACCGATATGGACGATATCCAGCAAATGGAACCATTCAACTCTTAAATAGAAAAGGAGAAAAAGGCAGTGGTTTTCAACAAAATGGCTGGGACTGGAACCGTTATCCTGGAGCGACAATAATTTATCTGCCATTTGAAGTCTTAGAACCAGATACACCGCTTATCATGTTTAGATCTAAGGAGTCCTTTGCAGGAGCTACTGAGCTGGATGGAAATGGCGCCTTTGGAATGCTGCTTAATGAAAGTAAAGGTGATAATGCCGATGGAGCAGCAGTAAAAATTGGTTTCCCAGGAAAACTGAAAGCAAAAAAATCAATATTCTCATTTGGAGATAAATTAATTTGTATCGGTACAGATATTTCAAGTATTGATTCTATTAACCCCGTACAAACGAATTTATTTCAAACCGCTTTGCCCTCTAATAAAATGCCTATCTATACCTCTGATAAAACCATTTCGAAGTTCCCATATACCGGTGAGCTTATGGCAGATTCAAAGGCTGAAAAATGGCTGATTGATCCTTATGGAAACGGATATCATGTTTTATCTAATACTGAAATTAAAATTAAAAAAGCTGAGCAAGACTCCTATCATAACAAATACTCTATTAGAACAGGGAAAATGGATCCTAAAGGAAAAGGTGTTAAGGAAACCAAAGGCAATTTTGCCTCTGCGTGGTTAGAGCATGGTACAGCGCCTAAGAATTCCGGATATCAATATGTGATCTACCCAGGATTAAATGAAAAAAAGATTAAGAACTTTGGTGATAGACTTAGTAAAGATCAGTCCTTTGAAATTAACAGAGCCGATGGTGTCGCTCATATTGTTAGTGATAATGAAAAGGCAACCACTGCCTATGTTGTTTTTGAAGCGGATAAAAATCTCGAACAAGGCCTCTTGAAATCTGTTTCAGAACCAGCAATTGTAATGCTTAGAAAAGATTCAGAGACTTCTATAAGGCTTAGTGCAGTACAACCCGATCTCAACTTTGCTAAGAACCCTAAGGGGAAATTTATAAATTACAGCGAGCCTGTGAGCTTAAGCCTGACCATAAAAGGAAATTGGAAGGTCGAGTCTAATGCCGCTGTACAGACTGTTCAGAATAATGCTAATGAAACCACAATTACCCTTGAGTGTCGTCATGGTTTTTCAGTCTATATAAAACTTCAAAAGCTATTATAATGATGTTATTCAAGCAAAAAGCCATATTGCTTTTAATTACGCTGTGTACGTTTACGGCCTGTAAACAAGAGCAAAGCAAAGCGCATCAAAATTTAAATGAAGCCAATAGCTTTGAGAGGCCAAATATTGTATTGATTATGACCGATCAACATCAGGCCCAAGCATTGAGTATTGCAGGGAATATGGATCTGTCGACACCTAATATAGATAAACTTGCTAAAAGGGGTGTGCGCTTTGAAAATGCATATGCTACGTTCCCTTTATGTACACCGTCGAGATCCAGTATGTTCACAGGTAAAATGCCACATTCTATCGGTGTTAATTCCAATAAAGAGGGTGATAATAGTATGAGTCATTCTGATAAACAAAACAGTTTGGGAAGACTGCTTAAAGCCGCTGGTTACGATTGTGTTTATGGTGGTAAATGGCATGCTCCGGAGGCCGAAATGGTCCGCGGTAATGGTTTTGAGAGTATTGCCGATTTTGGGGATATGCCTCTTGCTGAAAAGTGTATAGATTATCTTAAAACAAGAACTAATAATGCCCAGCCATTTTTTATGGTGGCCTCTTTTGATAACCCTCATAGTATCTGTGAGTGGGCAAGAAATGAACCTTTGCCTTATGGGAATATTGCCGCAGTTCCAATAGAAGAAACACCGCAATTACCAGTAAATTTTTTACAGTCTGAAAGCTTTCCCGAAGCATTGAAAATTGAACAAGAAGCAAATAAAAAAGTATATCCTACAAAAAACTATTCGGAAGAAGATTGGAGACAGTATCGTTATACCTATTATAGATTGGTTGAAAAAGTAGATGCCGAAATTGGTAAAATCATCGATGCTATTGATGATCTCGGACTTAGAGAAAATACGGTTATCATTTTTACAAGTGATCACGGTGATGGTAATGCCGCTCATGGTTGGAATCAAAAAACAGCATTGATCCAGGAGAGTATTAATGTGCCATTTATAATTAGTGACCTTGCTATTGCTGATAACGGGAATACAAATAATAGCGACCTAATCTCTAATGGATTAGATATGTATACTACTATTAGTGATTATGCCAATGTGGAGTCTCCTGAAAATCTTCGGGGGAAAAGTTTGAAACCACTGCTTGAAGGGCAACAAAAGTTTTTAGATAGAGAATTTGTGGTTGTAGAAACAAAGTTTGAAGGAAAGCAAGCCTTCGGAACTACAGGAAGAGCGCTTATTGGAAAGACTTATAAATACGTTTTGTATAACTGGGGTAAACACCGAGAGCAATTATTTGATTTGAAAAATGATCCTTTAGAAATGAATAATCTTATAAACTCAAAGACACATCTCAAAATATTAGACCGCTCTCGACAGCGATTATTAGAATGGTGTAAACAAACTGATGATAACAAGTTTTTACGAAAACTGATTTTACCGAGTAAATCCAAAATATCTTCAACTGAATTATTTGATAAACCCTATTAAGATCATGAAGCTACACAACTTTTTTATTTGTCTTTGTATTGGTTTATGTGCTGCTTGTACCACGGAAACCCCATTGTTTGAACAAGAACATCTCAGCGCGTCAGATTGGGTCGTAGAGCAACAGCCAGGAGGTAAAGTGAATTTTTCTGAGGCTGTCATTGAAATTACCGATGCAAAAGGATGTACCTTATGGTTGAAACACAAGCTATCAGGAGCTATAAAAATTGAATACGATGTCACCGTAATTGATGAAGGAGGTCCCCACGATAGAGTGTCTGATCTCAATTGTTTTTGGATGGCGAATGATCCTAAAAACCAGAACGATTTTTTTGAGAAATCTCAACTTAGGGCAGGTAAATTCCCCAATTATCATGAGCTATTACAGTATTATGTGGGCTATGGAGGGCATGATAATACCAAGACACGTTTTAGACGTTATGACGGCAATTTTGAGAGACCACTATTGCCAGAACACGATCTAAACGATCCAAAATATTCAATAACAGCAAATACCAATATCCATATAACCCTTATAGCAAATAACAATTCTATTATATATAAGAGAGATGGTGAAAAGGTTTTTGAAATTTATGATGAAGAGCCTTATACCAGTGGTTATTTTGGTTTTAGAACCGTAAATAATCATATGAAGATAAAAAACTTTAAAGTGAGTAAAATCAACTAAGGCACTGTAAATAAGAGAAAAAGGGAGTGTTGGTTGAATATATGAACCTTTAAGCCCCCTTATTAAGAACAAAAAAACACCCATTGTTTTTTTCAAATTGATGCAATTTGCAGCTGTTAAAAGTAAAGAAGAGAATAATTACAGCACCATGTGCATTTTGAAACTGAAATTTATGAAAAAGAAAATAATAAAATCCTTTAGCGTATTAGTACTAAGCATTTTAATGGTGGCTTGTGCTCAGACTACTGCAACACCAGAAAAAAAGTTTCCTGAGGATCAAATAACATTTGTAGCCCAACAATTATCATTATTATTAGCTGATGCGGATAAGGAAAATAGAAATCCGAGAACGCTTAATGCCGAAGGTGAAATGCATTGGACCAATCCTAAATTCGATTGGACAGAAGGCTTCTTTCCGGGTTCTTGTTGGTATTTATATGACATGACCAAAGATGAAAAATGGAAAGTAGCTGCTGAAAAGTACCAATCTGTATATAAGCATCACAAAGACTATACGTCCTACCATGATCTTGGCTTTGTATTTAATAGTTCTTATGGAAATGGGTATAAGTTGACTAAAAACCCTGAGTTTAAAAAAGTAATGGTTAATGCAGCCGATTCGCTTCTAACACGGTTTAACTCCAATGTGAATAGCATTATGAGTTGGGATGTAGATAAAGGTTGGCAGTCGAAAAGAGGATGGGAATTCCCAGTGATTATCGATAATATGATGAATCTGGAACTTTTATTTGAAGTCTCTATTTTAACTGGTAACTCCAAATATAAAGAAGCCGCAATAGCTCATGCTAATACAACACTCAAAAATCACTTTAGAGACGATTATAGTTCTTACCATGTTGTAGATTACGATCCTGAAACCGGTGAAGTTAGAGCAAAGCAAACAGCACAAGGCTTTGCCCATGAAAGCTCTTGGGCTAGAGGACAAGCCTGGGGCGTTTATGGATATACCATGTGTTACCGATATACGAATGACCTAAAGTACTTAGAGCAGGCACAAAATATTGCCGATTATATATTAAATTACCCTGGAATCCCAGGAGATGGCATTCCTTATTGGGATTATAACGATCCTAAAATACCAGAATCCCCTAGAGATGCTTCTGCAGCAGCCATTACGGCTTCGGCACTTATCGAGTTAAATGGGTTTACCAAGGGGAAATATGAAACAGGTGTAGAAAAGATCTTGACCGCATTGGCATCAGATGCCTATACCGCAAAATTAGGAGAAAATAAGCATTTTGCTTTAAAACATAGCGTGGGAAGCATTCCTCACAACAATGAAATTGATGTACCTTTAAACTATGCCGATTACTATTATCTAGAAGCATTGCATAGATATAAGGCTTATATGACTAAATAAAATCATTATGATGAATTTACGCCAACTGTTACTCGGTTGTTTTGTGTTGAGCTTATTGAGCTGTAAAGCCCAAGAGGCTGTCATTTGGAATGATTTTAAAAGCTCAAAAAGCGAAGGGTCTGAAGCGGTTCTTCCAGATTTCTCTTTTGCGGGATATAAATATAGCGAAGTCCCTATTCCAAGGGTAGATTACAAGGTTTTTAAGGTTACAGATTTTGGTGCAATTCCCAACGATTTACACTCCGATAAGACAGCAATAAAAAAAGCCATTGCAGCAGCGACTAAAAATGGTAAGGGGATTGTGTATTTTCCTAGAGGTAAATATATGATCAATACCGGCCAAGACGATCAAAGTATCATTCAGATCAAATCCTCGAATATTGTTTTTAGAGGAGAAGGATCGGGAGCTGATGGCAGTATTTTGTTTTTTGATAAGGACCTTCCTGCAAAAGATCCAACAAAAATGTGGACGGTTCCTGAAGCCATCCAATGTTCGGTGGAAGGAAAGGATAAATTTCTTAGCACTATAATCTCCGATACACCACGTGAAACCTTCATCATTCAAGTAGCTGATGCTTCAAAAATTAAAAAGGGAGATTGGCTTATTATTCATGTAAATAATAATAGTAAAGACCTTATTGCATACGATTTACAACCATTAATACCTGAACCTGAATGGACTTCAATTTTGGATAAGGGTGTTGTCGTTAACGAGCGTCATAAGGTCGCATCGGTTAGTGGAAATAAGATTACACTGGAGTCACCTATGCATTATGATATTAAAGCCAAGCACGGTTGGAAGCTGTCTAAATTTGTCCATACTCAAGGTATTGGTTTTGAAAATTTAAGGTTTGAAGGCAATTGGACCAAACCCTTCAAACACCATAGATCAGCACAAGACGATGGTGGTTGGAGTATATTGAAAATTGCGAAAACTGTGAATTCATGGGTTAAAGACTGCAGTTTTAAAAATGTAAATAACGCAGCGAAGTTTAGTGGGTCTGCCGCATGTACCATGTTAAATATTAGCATAGAAGGGAATAGCGGACACGCCTCTGTATCGGCTGCTGGGGGTTCAACAGGAATTTTATTAGCAAAAATCAATGATGAGTCAGGAATGCATCATGCGGTAGGAGTCGGAGGAGGAAGTACCACAGGAACTGTTATATGGAGATCGAATTATCCTTCGGAGACCGCATTTGAATCGCATGCATCTCAACCGCGATGTACCCTATTTGACAAGGTAGAAGGAGGTTTTTTTATAGGACGCGCTGGTGGGGCTAGACAAAATTTACCCAATCATGGTCGCTATCTCGTATTGTGGAACTATAAGGAAACAGATGAGCCAGAAAACAATTTCAGATTTTGGTCACCCAATACCTGGTGGTGGAAAATAGTGCCTCCGATAGTCGTTGGGTTCCACGGCGCAGGAACGACTTTTAAGGAAGATGAGGTTCAGGTGTTGGAGAGTTTGGGTAAGCCGGTTTCTCCAGTGTCTTTATTTGAAGCTCAGTTAAAATTGAGATTGGGAAGTCTTCCTAATTGGATTGAAGCTTTTAATAAATAGGATTAAAAAGAATAAATAGCACATCAGATAAAGGATTAATATGTATCATAAAACCATCACTCTAATATTTCTGGCCGTTTTGTCAATAGCCTGTAAATCAGAAAAGAAAACGGAGATAGTAATCGTTGAAAAACCTAATGTATTGATTATTTTTCCAGATCAGTTAAGACGTTATAGCGCAGGATATTGGTCACAAGATGCCTATAGAGGTCATGTTATTGGAGCTCCGGATCCTGTAATAACCCCCAATATTGATAAATTGGCGGCAAACGGTGTGGTGTTGACTCAGGCTATTAGTAATTATCCCTTATGTAGTCCATACAGAGGAATGTTATTGTCTGGAATGTATCCTGAACAAAACGGTATTTGGAACAATTGCCGAAGAGATAGAGAGGATAGTTTAAAAGATGATGTTAAGACCATTACTGACTTATTCTATCAAGAAGGCTATAATACCTCGTATTTTGGAAAGTGTCACTGGCTTAAAACCGAAGCTTTATTTGATACCCAAGGAAATTATGTCGGATCGACTGAAGCACCAGGAGGTCATTATGTGAATACCTACGATACCTATGTGCCAGATGGACCTTCTCGTCATAGTATAGAATATTTTTATCAAGCCTTAAAAGATGAGCATTACAATCCGCATATTTATTCCAATGACCCCAATACTATAGCGGGAAAAAAGGATGGAGACTTGCATTTACCAAAAGTATATTCGGCAAAAAATGAAGCAGAAAAAATTGTGGATTACCTTCAGAATACTAGAAAGCAACGCGATACCAATAAACCCTTTTGTATGATCTGGTCTTTAAATCCGCCACATAACCCTTGGGATGATGAAAGCACAGATATGGAAATGATGAGAGCATATTACGATACCGATAAATTCCCTGCTGTAGATAGTACCATGATCGTCCGTGGCAATGCAGATATTGAAGTGGCAGACTATGCCAGAAATTACTTTGCGGCGGTTAGTAGTACCGATAAATATATAGGCGTTGTTTTAGATGAAC
>Ga0105356_10005708_pt1 | contig 11777 bp, 8 predicted proteins | sample GOMGulsemesocosm_3_FD_83502 | JGI IMG/M metagenome (GOLD analysis project Ga0105356, IMG submission 83502) | Methane-oxidizing microbial communities from mesocosms in the Gulf of Mexico - GOM9D Gulf of Mexico | ecosystem: Environmental > Aquatic > Marine > Cold seeps | place: Gulf of Mexico...
ATTGGAATTGGTATTATCATTAAGATTTAGGAATTAACATGCACACAAATGTAGATACACTTTTTGAAAACTTATGGACTGACTACTTAGCAGTAACACCATCAGCTAAAAAAGTTCATGAATTATTAGGCTCTACGCAACAAGACGATATAATAAATGATCATATTGCACTGCGTACTTTTAATATAGAAAAAGTAGGCTTAGAAAAGCTTGCTGCACATTTTAAAGCTGTTGGTTACACTGAATGTGGTGAATATCATTTTGATTCAAAGCATTTATACGCAAAACACTTTGAACATTCAGATCCAACTAAACCTAAAGTATTTATCTCTGAATTATTAGTTGAGAAATTCTCTGATGAACTACAAAAAGTAATCACAGATATTGTTGACCAAGTAGATGAAGCTGCAGTGACTGCAGAAAACTTTATTTATTCAGGCACGCATTGGTCAATTGATTCTGATACTTACAAAATGTTATTAAAAGAAAGTGAATATGCTGCGTGGACTGCTGCATGGGGTTACCGTGCTAATCACTTTACGGTAAACATTAACTACTTAGCAGGTTTTGAGACAATTGAAGCTGTAAATCAAAAATTAATAGATGCGAATTTTGAGATGAATACAACAGGTGGACTTATTAAAGGTTCTCCAGCAGTATTACTTGAGCAATCATCAACGCTAGCTGATAACTTTAATGTTCAATTTAGCGATTGTGAGATGCAGATCCCAAGTTGTTTCTATGAATTTGCATTACGTTATAATAAAGCTGATGGCGAAATCTACACGGGTTTTGTTGCCGCTTCTGCAGATAAAATATTTGAAAGCACAAACGCAAGATAATATAGATATTATTTAATATTCGGCTTTAAAAAAGCTTAAAACGCCAGAATGTTCTGGCGTTTTTTTATTGTGCAAAGTTAATATTTTTGTAAAATTGCCAGTTTGGCTTTATAGAGTTTTTCTTGTTTTGCTTCATGCGTTTTCTCTAAAGCGATTTCCATAAATTTCTTAGATGCACCTTTTTTATCTAACGCATAGAGTGACTTAGCTGTTCCCGCATAGCCATGATGCAAATAAGGCGCTATTTCGATGACTTTTTTATAGTACTTTATTGCGCCAAAATATTTCTGATTATTGTAATGCTCATCAGCTAAAGTGAGCCATCTAAATGGACTGGGATCTGATGCATTATCAATTCTAGTTTGTAACTGTTCAGCTTCTGTCGTTTTATTTTGTTTAATTAATAATAATTGATAGTTAGTGAGTAAATTTAAATGATCCTCGCTGTATTTTAAACCGTGAAGATATACTTTTTCCGATAAATCATAAAGATCAAAGTTGCGATATATCACAGCAAGTAAATTAATGGCGCTTAAGCTTTTTGGTGCAAATTTTAATGACTCTAATGCGAACCACCCTGCGGTGTTTAAATCATTTTCTAGCAAGGCCTTTGCGGCTAAATTTCTATAATACATAGAAATAAATTTATCAAATGTTGCGATACCATTTGACCAGTTATTTCTACTTGGAAAATAATCAACTACGATACCTGGTTTATAAAAATAGATTAGGTCATCTTTTGGCTCAAATGTTGGGTCATATAATTTAGTTCTCACATGATTGGAAATTAACTGAAAATTAGATTCTTTAAAATATACAGGTGCCGTAGTCACTTCGCTATAACCAAACTCTATATCGGCTAATTTAGCATAAGCAGTTGTTAATATTGCTAAAGAGATACAGTTACCGGCTTTATTATCTATGGTTTCTTGTGCTGTATATGTTTCACCATAATAGTTAAAAGTGTGTAATTTATTTTCTATATAATTATATACGCGCTTATGAGGGAGTATGTGTGAGCGATTCTCTGCATTATAATATTCAAAGAATTTATCTTGCTCAATTTTTGTTAATTCAAACAATTTATCACTGGCAATAATATGGGGTTTGATGCCAAAAACACGCGTATCTACGACAGTTTCAATATTAGGCGTGTCTTTTATAGATGTTGTATCTTTAGTTGTTTTACATCCATTTAGTATCATTAAACCAAATATAATCGATATAACATTAATGTAGTTAGCATTTAATAATTTTAAGATAAGACATTCCTTGTTATTGATTAAAATATCAACATATAACTAATCAATAATCACTGTCAATATTAAAACTCATAAATAACAAAAGCTTATCATAATTAACTTTTATGCTACATTGTGTGGTTTTTAATTCTCTGTATGGGAGTGATAATACTCATTTAAACTCTCTAAAATCACATTAAGTTCACTGTCTAAATCGTTTGTTGTTTGGTTTAAACTCACAAGTTGCTCTGTTGCTTTATCCGCTAACTGCATTAATGCTTTTTCTTGATCGTCATCTAAGCCTAAACTGAACAACATCGCTTCTAATTCGCTGAGCATTCCGTTCATAATGCCACTGGATTGCTTATTATAATTATTTATTTTTTCACTGGTTTTTGATATTTGAATATCAGAAATATTAATGATTTTTTTTATGAAATCTTTACGTTGTTTGGCCATTTTTGTTCTTGCAATAATGTTTGTTAAATAGCCATTTGCAATGTCCATTAATACAGATAAGTGATCTTTTAATCTGCCGCTCCTATTTTCATCATCATGAGGCATATCTTTGATTAAAAGTACGATATTGTCATTTTTTACTATGGTTCTAATACCGATTGTTAAAATGCGTTCTTTAGTATCAAATAACTTTTCAAGGAACTTAGCTTCCATTGAGTTAGGGTTACAGCCACAAAAGTATAATTGATCCGTTTTAAGCAAAACAGATGTTTTTAGTTGAAATTCGTGTGATATATTTAAAATAGCATTGCCAACATCTTCAGAAGTCAGTAATTTTTGGCCATTTTTTACAAACTCTACAATTTGACCTAATTCGCTACTTACTGTCATCGCTTCCATAGCGATATTCATGGCATCATTATCTTCTTCATGCTTTACATGTCTATCTTTTTGATGTGATAGATGAACTTGAACTTTTGTTAATAGATCTAAACCATCAACAGGTTTAATAACATATTCGTCGCCACCACATTCAAAACCAGCAAGACGCTCTTCAGCACTATCAAGGCCAGATACAAAAATAATGGGCAGATCTGATATGTCGGGTTGTTTCCTTATATGCTCACATACTTCATAGCCACTGAGTCCTGGCATTTGAACATCCAGCAAAATCAGATCTGGCTTTGATACGCCTATTTTTGCTAAGCATGTTTCACCGCAGTCAGCCTCTTCAACATCATAATCATCTTCTAATAGCATTTTTAATAAAGTGCGATTTTCTTTAGAATCATCTACAACAAGAATTTTTTTTTGCTCGGCCATAGCTTGGCTCTCCTTAACTGTTTGGTGCGACTGCTGTTTCTACTCTATTTCGACCTTTTCCTTTTGCTTCATATAAAGCTAAGTCTGCGCGTTTTAATAGGTTCGAAAATTGCTCATCGGATTTTATTAGTTTTGCTAATCCGATACTCACCGTGACTTTGAGTCCTTCAGGTGTTAAATCTTCGATTTTTTTAAGAATTGAATTTGCTTTATTTTGTGCATCAACAAAATGACAGTGATCAAATATAATAACAAACTCTTCTCCGCCAAAACGGGCTGTAATATCTTCTTCTCTATTGCCTGTTGATAGCTCAGTTGCTACCGCTTTTAAGACTAGATCCCCTGTATGATGGCCATGAGTATCATTTATTGCTTTAAAATGATCTATGTCGATCATTAATAAACATAATGGATATTTGTGCCTTAAAGCTTTTGCTACTTTTTGCGTTGCAACTTCTAGTAGGTAGTGTCGATTATATAAACCGGTTAATTGATCATGCATTGCCATGCTAATTAATTTATCGTGTTGTAACTTTAAAGTGATATGTGTTTTTACACGAGCGACTACTATTGCAGGCCTAATAGGCTTGGTAATGTAATCAACAGCGCCTAACATAAGCCCTTTAGTCTCATCATCATCGCCTTGACGACCAGTGACAAAAATGATTGGAATTGATGAAGTTGAATCTTTTTCTTTTAATTTTTCACATACTTGATAGCCATTCAATCCAGGCATTTCAACGTCTAATAAGATCAGATCTGGCTGAATATTGTCATTAATAAGTTGTAAGCATTGCTCACCACTTGTTGCTATTTTTAGTCTGTAGTCGTTTTTTAAACATGCTGCGAGTAGTTGAATGTTTGTTGGCGAATCATCGACTATTAATATGAGCGGTTTATTATTCATTATTAGCCCCTTCGATATTGATTTCTTGTTTAATATGCTCCGAAATTTCATCTATGTTGGCTAATGCAGATAGTATTTCAAATTGGCCAATCTGTGTTTCTAGTAAATTAAATTTTTCTATTAATTGTGTATTTAAGTCCCATTGAATAAAGCTTGAAATTTCATCGGGCTCTACATAATCGTTGTTTTCAATTCGCAGTTTTATTTCAGTTAGATTTGTTAATAATTCAGTATATTGTGCTTTTGAAACTGCTTTACTCGGTTGTATTTTATCATGTGTTTTTTCGTCACTAATATAAGAGCTAAACAGATGAATGATTTCAGTATAGGAAGCGTCTAATTGTAAATAAAGGGTCTCATATTGATTTGTGAATGCTGATTTCCCGGCTTTTTCGAGTTCAAATGAAAAATGTTGTAACTTTAATGCACTGAGATTTGCTGCAACGCCTTTTATGGTATGGGAAACTGATTTTATAGATTCGCTATCTTGATTATTTACAGCTGTTTTTAATTCTATTAAACGCACTGGCATCTCAGTAAGAAATATTTCAATTAATGACTTTAATAACTTTTCTTTATTTAAAACTCGCTTGAGTGCGCCATCTTGATCCCAAGCAACTAAACTTTCAGTATTTTCATTGTTAACATTATTAGGAACTTGCAAGATTTCTTCCTCTTTATTTGTTAATTTGATGGAATCCATTTGAATTTTTTGATTGTTTTTGCCATTGAGCCATAACTTTAATTTTTCTTGTAATGATAATGGATCGATTGGTTTGCCTAAATAATCATTCATGCCGCAGTTAATGCATTTTTCTCTGTCTCCTTGCATGACATTTGCTGTCATCGCAATAATGAGTATATCAGTATTTCTTTGACCTGCCTCTCCACTGCGTATTGCCTGAGTGGTTTTATAACCATCTAAGATTGGCATCTGACAATCCATTAAAATTAAGTTAAATGGTGATTCAATGTGAGATTTTTTTAATGCCTCTATGGCTTCTTGACCATTGTTTACAACATCAGCTTTATAACCTAGTTCATTTAAAATCCCCACAGCGACTAGCTGGTTTACTTTATTATCTTCTACTAATAATAATTTTATATTGAGATTTGTATTTGTCGGTATGAGTGTTTGTAAATAACTATGGGTCACAATAGGTGATGCGCTGTGGCGCGCTTCGCCATTATCAACCACAACATTGAGTGCGTTAAATAAATCTGATGTTGTTGCCGGTTTTGGGAAATAAGCATCAAAGCCAATTTTTGCGAAAAAATCTATTTCATCTGAATTAGATATTGATGTCATCATGACTAACTTTAATTCACTCAGTGCTTTATTGCTTTTAATTTGTTTTCCGAGTTCTGCGCCATCCATATCAGGCATCTGCATATCGAGTAATGCCACATCAAATTGTGTTTTGGTATTGAGTATTTCTAACGCCTGCGCAGCACCACTTGCTTCATAAACATTTGCTCCCCAATGCTCAAGCTGGCCTCGTAGTACTTCTCTATTTGTTTTATTGTCATCTACTATTAAAATACATAATTTACTGATGTCTATTAGTGGTAGCACTTTTTGAGATTGTGTACTTTTTTGTAATTCCACTGTAAATGTAAAACAACTGCCTTTGCCCTCTTCACTTTCAATATAAATTTCACCATTCATTAATTCACATAGCTTTTTACATATCGCTAAACCTAAACCTGTGCCGCCGTATTTTCTTGTTGTGGATGCATCTACTTGGGTAAAAGTATCAAATAAACTCTTTAAATTATTTTCTGGAATACCAATACCCGTATCTTCAATGCGACATTTTAGTTCTAATAGATCTGTGTTTACTGGTGTCATTGAAGCACTGATCCGCACCTCTCCAGAACTTGTGAACTTAATTGCGTTACCGACTATATTGGTAAGAATTTGGCGAATTCTACCGGGATCACCTTTGACCATCGAATATTCGATGTCTGTTAGATCTAAGATCAATTCAAGGTTTTTCTCATGGGCGCGAAGTGCCATTGATTCTGTAAATTCACCAAACATGCCGCGTAAATTAAAATCAATATATTCTAAGTTCATTTTACCGGCTTCAACTTTAGAGAAATCTAAAATATCATTGATTAAAACTAATAATGATTCAGCACTTGATTTTGCTAAAGCGGCTTTATGAAGTTGATCATCATTGAGCTCAGTATTAAGCAGCAAACCTAACATGCCAAGAACTCCATTCATAGGTGTACGAATTTCATGACTCATACTAGCTAAAAACTCACCTTTGAGTTGACTATTTTGCTCTGCAGATTCCGTTGCTTGTTTTAATAGTTTTCGGGCATTTTCCCGCATAACCGCTGCTGCAAAAAGATTTGTAATTTCATCCATTAAATCGAGATATTCGTTTATTTCTATATTCGAATCACAGTAAAAAAATAAGCCGCCAATAGGCTCACTTAATACATCAGAAAGGTGGTTGAAAATAGGGATAACAAGTAAATTATGGTTAAGTATCTCTGGTAAATCGCCGTGTTTTTTAAAGTCACTATAGCTATCTTTTATTAATAGAATATTTTTATTATCAATCACCTCGGTAGTGAGTTTTTTTATCTTATTAATTTGTTCTTCTTTAATTATTTTTTTTGAAAAGTGACCACTAAAATGACATAGGCTTAAGGTATTATCTTCAAATAAATATAAACCTGCTTTTTTGTGATTTTGTAAAATTGGAATTTCAAAGCTACTTTCTAAAGCTTCTTCTATACGTCGTTTTAAAGAACTATGTTGTGCCAAATTTTGTGCAATATTAAATTTAATATTGGTATTTAAATGCAGCATTTTATTTTGCTGTTCTACCAGTTTTCTTTTTGTAATATCAGTGCGAATAGCAATATATTTATATACCCTGCCTCTATCATTAATAAATGGAATGATAGTAGTGTCGACCCAATATAAACTCCCGGCTTTACTTTTATTGCATACTTCTCCATGCCAAACTTTGCCTTTTACGATGACTTTATACATATTTTCAAAGAATGAAATTGGATGATATCCGGAGTTTAAAATTCTATGGTTATTATTGATTAACTCCTCTTTGTTATAACCAGATATTTGACAAAACCTTTCATTTACATAAGTAATAGTCCCTTTAATATCAGTAACAGCAACAATGGAATGTTGATCTAAAGCGAATTGTTGGTGGGATAACTCATCCATTGCATTTTTGACATCATTCGTACTTTGTTTAATATTTTTTTCATATTCATTGCGCGCTAATATCATGTTATTAAATGAATTTGCTAAATCTCCTATTTCATTATTTTGCGTTATATTAACTAGCTCACCTTTATTGCTTGATGTGAAATCTCTTGTTGCTTTTGCAAGTATATTAATTGGGGCTACGATTTTTTTGACTTTAATGATCGCGATAATTGAAATAATAACTATTGTTAAAATGAGTAGTAAAAAAGATAACCATGCCATGGTATTTGCGCCTGAAAGCGCTTCATCAGAACTAATTTCACTGATTAACATCCATTTTATATTGCCTAAATCTATCAGTTGGCGTACACCAAATACCTTTATATTTTCTGGTCCAATATACTCAATTACGTTATTTGATGATTCAGTGTTATCTAAAGGGATCTTCGTTTGTAAAACCTGCTGCCAATCACCTCTGATCGGCGTTTGTAATGTACCGTGTTTATCAGTTAAGTAATGGGTTTGTGTACTTGAATCAATTTCTTGATGTGTGATCAGGTCAAAGATAGGTTGTAAATTTAGCTGTAAAGAAAATGCACCAATTAAAGTACCAAACTCATCTATTAAAGGTGCGCTGATATAGCCAACTAATTGATTACTGGCAGATCCATCTTGCTCAATACCTGAAAACTGTGTTAAACCTGTTTCCATAGTCGCCAGGATTGTTTTTGAGAATTTTGTATTCGAATTTTGTTTTTCTTTTAAATTAGTACCAAAACTTACACCCTTTTCAATCGAAAATAACATATTGCCTTTTGTATCAATTAGCGCAAGATCAGAAATAAAGTCATAACGGCGCTTTAAATTAACAAGATCCATTTGATGTTCATCTACACGTAATGCCCAATCATAACTGGATACATAATCAGCTAAGGTTTTATTACTAAGAGCATGCCCTGTTACTAAAGATTGTGTTAATTTAATATTACCAATCGCTTGGGCTTGGTTATTGACATCTAAAAAACGATATTTAAACCAATTAAGAACAAACTGTTTTTTAAGATACGATGACTGATAAAGCTTTTCTTGTGAGCCTAAGGTTAAGCTGTTTTTTGCTTGCTCATAACTGAACCATGAGATAATGCTCATAGGCAACAAAGATAATATTAAAAACCATGTTATTAAGTTCTTAGAAATAGACCTTTTTTTATCTTGAAACAAAGATATGCCCTCCATGGTTAATTGTTATATTCTATATCGAATCGCGTATCGGAGAAGTTATCAATATTTATTTTTTTATTAAGTATGTTACCTTCAACAGCTAAATCCATTATTTGTTTCAACCCCAATTTGTCAACATTTAAATTCTGATAGTTTATTACACGAAGGTCAGGGTCTAAACTTGCAATGATTGATTCTCGCGTATGGGCGGGTATATGTTTTCTAATAATCTTTACAATATCTTCCAACTGCTCACCTCCATTTAATCGCGCATTTTCTATATCATCTCCTGCTTTTTTTATAAAGTTCATGACTTCTTTAGTTGCCATAAATTTATTTTTTATGGCAAAATCTGTGGCCAGTGCAATGCATTCAACATGCCCTTGTTTCCATGGCATCACATCCTTAGAGTACCATGCTACATGTCCATACCCACCTGTTTCAACAATATCTGCCCAAGGTAATGATTGTTCGAATGCCGCAGCTTCAGCGCGGATACTTTTACTTTTAATATAAGCCGGCGCTTTGGGTGGTGCTAATGAGAATGCTTGTACTACCGCTGTATCCTTAGAGTCTAAGGTTAAGTTTAAACCATGCTCTTTAAGATATTTATATAGTACAACTGTATGTGTTGCTAATAAATGCGGCATACCAATTTGTATCGGTTTACCCGTTTCTTCATAGATAGACCTGAGAGCTTGAGACACTTGGTTATCAGGCTTTCTTTGAGCTCTAAGTTTAGGTAAGTTTATTTTAGATTTTAATATTTCATTTATAGCGAGTGCATTACCATCTCTATGCATTAATCCAATCCAACGAAAATGTGGCTTTTCGTTATACATATCCATTGCTAACGGGCTCATAACATAGGCCATATCAACTTCGCCAGATTGAAAGTAGGCTCTTAATAAATCCCAGTTTTTCATTTGTTGTATTTGAAAATCAGCATAAACCATGTGTTTGCTATAGCGCTCATATGCAACAAGTGCCGCATAATGATCTGCTAATGGGATATATAGTGCTTTAATTGTTTGTTTAGAGGGGGTTGCTTGAATTGTGGGTGTGATGGTTAAAAATAGAGGTAGTAAAAGGTTTATTATAAATTTTTTATTCTTTTTTAATACCCTGAACATATTATAAATCCATGTTATTGTTTTTAAGCATGAATTAGTTTAGCGCATTATTAAAAAAAGTTAACAAATATTTAATTATTAATTAGAATGAAAAACGCCAACATAAGTTGGCGATATTTATTGCGGTATTACTTAATTTACTTTGAGCCACTTTACAAATTGTCTGGCTTGACTTTTTGTATTAAATTTTGTGCTCTTTTGACCGTTACTATCAGCAAAAATCACATGTAAATTGTTAATTGAGATTGTCTGCACTGGATGTGCAATTTGGATCTCAGACCCATTATATGTATAAGACATAATAAAACTCACTTTTTTTGTTTGTTTTAAGAGTAGAAGTAAATTCGTACTAATAAAACAAAATATAGTTACAGCTTCATTACAGTTTTGACGATCAGTTAATATTTATTGATTTTATTTAAGTTCAATAAAATTTGGGTTATATATTAAAAGTATATAATTTACTTTTATATGTGTTTTTCGCCGTACGATAATTTAGCTTATTATTTTTTAATGCAGGCTTACTGGATCAAGGCAAGAAAAGGCATTTTGCTGGTTAGGTAAATATTAGAGGAGGATTAACTAACTAGATTGGTGAGTCTATAATAATAAAACAAGAAGTGCAAATATATTTATTACTTGCACTTCAAATGCGCTTTTTATTTTTTACTCAGCTTTTCAATAAATAGGATAAGTAATAAGCCAAACAACATTAATGAAACCGCAGCTATTTGTTTTGGGTCCTGCCCTGTTAGCTGCAAAAATGTATCGGGTAAGATATTCTTTTGACTTAATGGTTTAATGATACCGTGCGAATTTGTATAAGTCGTGAGCACCTGCTTCCATGGCCATAATAAGTTGAGTGACCCCACTAAAAATCCAGATAACAGTGCAAAAGTAATTTGATGATAATGTTTAAGTAACCAAGTTAATACACGTGAAAAGGCCATTAAGCCAATAATGCAACCTGTTATAAATAAGAATATTAAATCAAATGCCAAAGAATTTACTGCACTTAACACATGGCCATACATACCAAGTAGCAACAATATAAAACTGCCTGATATTCCGGGTAATATCATTGCACAAATGGCGATAGAGCCTGCTACTGTGTAATACCACCATTGTGGCTCTACATCTGTAGGGCTTAATGTAGTGATAGTGAAAGCTAAAACAGCACCAAATATACAGCTTAATATTGTTTTAATATTCCAAGTTTCTACTTGTTTTGCAATATGTATAAATGAAGCGATTATTAAACCAAAGAAAAATGACCATACATAAATAGGATGGTTAGCCAACATAAAAGTGATTATTTTAGCGAGAGAAATTGCACTTGTGATCAAACCGGCAAAAACCGCTAATAAAAAATTGCCATCAATATGTTGCCATAACGATTTGATATTATTTGTTAGGCTGCCTTTTTGAAATAGTATTTTTGCTGCTTCTAAATTAACACTTTGAATCGCATTTAATAATCGTTGATAAATACCGGTTATAAAAGCGATGGTGCCGCCCGATACGCCTGGAACAACATCTGCTGCCCCCATCCCTGCACCTTTAAAAAACAATAATAAATAGTCTTTTTTTGTTTGTTTACTCACTGACATGTTTGTTTAGAAATCCTTATATATAAAAAATGATAGATAGTTCTTAATTGACATCATTCTATCAGAATTGTTCATTAAATTTACTGTAAACATTTTATATGCCTTTTTGTTTAATTTTAATTCTCTTTCACTCTCAATTATTTGCATTGAACATAAATTTAAGTTAGCTTTCGAGGCCTTGTAATAATTAGTTTGTAGCGCTAATTTGGCGCTTAATATTGACCTGTATTTTTAAATAAAAATAAAAATTAAGTTGGATTTGTATGGATTGGATAACAGTTTTACCACCCGTTGTGGCCATCACAATTGTATTGTGGAAAAAAGAAGTCATTTTGGCTTTATTAATGGC
>Ga0105356_10005712_pt1 | contig 11770 bp, 13 predicted proteins | sample GOMGulsemesocosm_3_FD_83502 | JGI IMG/M metagenome (GOLD analysis project Ga0105356, IMG submission 83502) | Methane-oxidizing microbial communities from mesocosms in the Gulf of Mexico - GOM9D Gulf of Mexico | ecosystem: Environmental > Aquatic > Marine > Cold seeps | place: Gulf of Mexico...
CGAAGGAAATTTATTTACGTTTTTCGGGGTGAGAAACCCAATCGAGGAATGGGCCTTTACTGTAGTCGAGAATATCTTCGATCACATTGTAGGCAACAATAATCTATCCAATAGTTCCTATGACATATTTGGTCATTCTGCCGGTGGGCAATTCGTTCATAGAATGGTGTTGATGAAGCCCGAAGCTCGAATCGAAACGGCGATTGCAGCAAATTCCGGCACCTATATGTTTGTTAATCCCGAGGTGAACTTTCCCTATGGTATGGGCGGGACCCCCCTGAATGTGAGTGGATTGAGGAATTCATTGCAAAAGAAACTGGTGATCCTATTGGGAGAGCAGGACAATACCATTGATCAAGGGATACTGGATCAATCTGAAGTCGCCATGGATCAAGGTGCCCATAGGCTAGCGCGAGGGTCCAACTTTTACTCATCATCGGAACGCTATGCGCGGGAACATAATATCGAGTTCAATTGGAAGATTGGCACGGTGCAGAATGTTGGCCATGATTACATAAAGATGTCAGACAATGCGGTTGCCTACCTTTACTAAACCTCGGGCGGAGCAAACACAAACAGCGTATGGCCCATCCTAGTTTTAGCTGATGGTTGTTAGTGCGGCTTATACACGTTGTGGCAGGAGGAAGCTTGCAGGGTATCAAACTCAAGTATATGGCCTCTTTTATACATTACCAATGTAAATTTGCCGATCTCTGAAACCAGCTCACAGGAAAGCCCGCTAACCGAATTGCTGAGCAGTATTTTATTGCATGCTCTTTTCAGTTACATCAAGTCCTCAGTTTACCAATGCCTGCCAGGCACAAGCCCGCTGAAATGATCAGTGTATCTTCGCTATGTGCTCCACTAGTACGTCCTGCAGCCTATTGTTATTGGCCGCATCTGCACCTCTTTAAATGTCTAGAAAGGCAGATCGGCATAGCTGTTATTAGATCCGCTTGCCGTGATATTATCACCCATACACTGCAAGTAACGAGAGTCATCATGACTGTTGATTTTTCTCAGGAGCTCTTTCGTATAGACGCTGGCCGCAATGCCTTGCAGCGATTGTTAGATCTTACCCTCTCCCTTGAAACTCTGCGCATAGGCCTGGAATCCTCATTGGAGCTAGGCAAGCCTAATATCGGACTCACCAGCGACGCTATCAAACTCTACCTCGCTCTCGGCAAAAAAATACGTAACTTGTCGGATCGCGATATTCTACTGCGCCTAGAAGGCTTAGACCTTCGTGTAAAGTCCAACCTTGAAAATATTCTCCCACTGATTGAAACCTTTAATATCGCGCTCACAAACAGCCAGTACACACGTGAAATCAGCGCCATGATCAACAAGATCGAAACGTTCTCCCGGCAGGCCAAAACCGCAGTGACGTTAAGGGTACTGCTGCACAAACGCGGCCAAGGCTCTCCAGCCCTACAACTACCCGTACCAATCTCCGTGATTCGAGAAAAACTCGCTTTAGTCGAACGCCAGGAACAAAAGCAGCGCCAAAAAGCAGAAAAGGCAATTGAGGAGATAGAAGCAGACCTTCGTAAGCTGCTTAACAACCGGCACCAGCCTGAGGTTATGAGAGAGGTATTAACGGCTGCTATGGCTGACATGGCACTCAATCGCGAGCACTTGCAAGCGGGTTTGAGCCTTGAGGATCTACCTGTATCCATCGAACATATTAACTTCAGCGTCGAAGCAGAGCCGCCAGCGAAGACCACCCAAATACCAATCGCAGAACACAACAGTGATACTGGAGACCATGAGACATCAGTAGCACCGCAAGCTGTCCAGAAAATCAGTCCACCCGGAAAGCCCCACTTTTGGCGGAAATTAAAATTGTGGCTAACTTCATCATGGAGGGTTAACTGGCGCGACATAAAGGATAACAATAGGGATAAATAGCAGTCCTTTGAACAAAGGGAAAATCAATATGCGCGTTTCACATGCATGTTGGCCGCGATGATTTCAAATACCGTTTATCGAGGACAGGACGATACCCGCATCGGGCCATGTTCAGACCTACCGCTAAAAACCAGCGGTGACCGCCATCAACACAACAACAGACAATAAAAGGAAGCGCTCCTAAGGATGGCAGGCAGTCGCTTTGTGCTAAAAAAGGTCACTATTCGCTTAAAAAAAGGTTTTTGAAATTCCGCCACGTTGCAGCTGCAAAGACTTGACTGGAGTTAGGATACGCTGGAGGTCTAGTTCTGAAGCATTTCGCTATGTCATACCGACATAATTATCATGATTTCTAATGCGCTTCAACCACGCTTGGATTGCTGGGTATGCAGACAAATCAAATCCCCCCTCGTCGGCCACATGGGTATAGCCATAAAGTGAAATGTCCGAAATAGATATTCGACTACCTACTAGATAATCTGTTTTCGATAGTTGATCTTCCATTACTTTAAGAGCTTTATGCCCACCCGCTTGCTTTGACCTGTACTCTTCTTTCTTATCATCGGGCAAGCCGAGATATTTTGCAATAAACCGTGCAACTGCAATATAGGGCTCATGACTATATTGCTCGAAGAATTGCCATTGTAATATTATTGCCTTTTCATAGGCATCCTCTGAAGAAAGCTTACTGCCTTCAGCTAAGTAATTCAAAATTGCATTTGATTCCGAGATACAACGCCCATCATCTAATTCGAGTAAAGGAATCTTTCCATTTGGGTTCTTTTCCAAAAAATCTTCTGCTTGAGTTTCTTTAGCTAGAATATCTACTTCAACCCATTCATGATCAATCTCAAGAATTGATGTCAGAAGCTTTACCTTGTAACAATTCCCCGACTGGATATCCCCATAAATCTTCATATACTTCTCCTGAATAATTCAACAACTTATTCGATATTTGGTGTATTTTTACTTATCATCGCACCATGTTAATTTGAATGCTAGTGGGCTGGCATACCGTGAACCATAGTGAGAAACTCCAGCTTGGTCCCAGCCCGGCGATATTCTGACAAAGTCTGATATTCAGGATCGGCATACCAATCTTTAGCCGCCTGCCCCGATGGAAATTTGAGAATAATCATTCGATCGCTGCGCGGAGTATCACCTTCCAGCGTGACAGAATGATCATCAACCGCAATAATCTCACCACTGTGACGTTTAAAAACCCCCCAAAACCCTTTCTCGTATTGCCGATATGGATCGACGTCGGTAATAGCAATATTAGCAACTATATAAACAGGTATAGCAGTCATGATTCTTCCCTTATTGAGGTGAGTAAAGCATTCGCCGAAGACGTCGATCTCAAATACTTGTTTGACTCATTTTTTTACTGATGCGAAGCACTGAGGATTCCTATCACCGAAGCTACCGCATACTTTACTATGTGTTTCTGATCAACAGACCTCTGATGAGACCAGGAAAACACTGCGGTAGAACCCTCGGACAAAGCCAGCATAAAATAGGCGGCCTGTTTTCGAGTTTCCTCGCTAGCTTCAGGAAAGTGACTTTCAATCCCTTTTGCAATCCATCCGACCGCTGTGGCGTAGAAACGCTCCAAAATCTCACTGCCAAACTCATGATGTTTAGCCAATACCCAAAGCTCCAGAAAAAGCGCGCTGGTCTCCTGTGTTACCGCGTCGTCAACCATCCAGCTTATCAAATTGCTAATATAGTCCCGCGGAGTAAGACTGTCCGGCTGACGCCAAATGTCTGCTCTGTTACGGTCGTAACGATCACACACCGATGTCATGACAGCCTCTACCAACAACATTTTATTTGGAAAATGATAAGTAAGATTGCCAACACTGATACCACAAAGGCCTGCAACTTTACGTGTACTCAGCCCATGATATCCGTCGCAGATAAGAACTCTCTCAGCGGTGTCGACTATTTGACTATAGGACGTTTTACCCAAGGCATTCGCCTGACGCGACTTAGCGCTCTTAGCGGGTTTTACTGCAACGCTAGCTAGCTCTTCATTTTTCATGTTGACCATCTTAGTACATACGTACTAAGATTGAAAGCTTCAAAACCAAAGAGATCTAACCATGAATCAACGCAGCGTAAAATTGGACGACCCACTCGAAGATTTCACTAGTCGCAAAATATCACTCAATGGCGTCGAAAAGACAGTGTATGTCGCTGGAACCGGACCGGCAGTGATCGTAATGACCGAAATGCCAGGCATAAGCCCACACGTTGCGCGTTTCAGTCGCTGGGTGCGAGACGCGGGCTTCACAGTTTATATGCCTTCGCTATTTGGCAAGGATGGTGCCATTGCGAGCGCCGAAGAAGGCGCCGAAGTCTTCAAACGCGCCTGCGTCAGCGCTGAATTTAAGGCCTTCGCAGCCAATCAATCTAGCCCTGTAACCCAGTGGCTAAGAGCGCTCGCCAAACTGGCCCATGTGGAGAGTGGTGGCCCCGGAGTAGGAGCCATTGGTATGTGCTTTACCGGCAATTTTGCCCTCTCAATGATGCTTGAGTCGTCAGTGTTGGCACCTGTGCTCGCTCAGCCATCCCTACCTCTGAGTGACCCTGGAGGACTTGAGATAGCCAAAGAGGATCTTAAGACCATCCGCGAGAGGCTCGAACAGGAAGACCTGACCGTCTTGGCCTATCGCTTTAAAGGTGATCAATTCTGCAAGGTAGAGCGCTTTGCGGCTTATCAAGAAGCACTGGGCAAGCGTTTCATAGCCCGAGAACTGCCCGATAGCGCAGCGAACCCTGACGTACCTCCCTTCCATGCAAATTTCGTTTCGACTCCCCACAGTGTTGTTACTGCTCATCTAATCGACGAGGCGGGCCAGCCGACTACTGCCGCTCGGGACGAAATTCTCGCATTTTTCTCAAACCGGCTGACACACTGAACAACCCCACGTTAAATTCTATTGGCGAAAGAGACGTAGCTCCGGAAAACTGAATAACGTAGTCAGTAGATTTTCTCTCCAATTATGGGGCATCTCACTCACCCGACGGGAGTCATGACGGCTCCTAGCTTGATAGCGAACGCCAATGGCTAAACTTTATACTGTGACGATGTATCAAATGTGCCAACACGAGACAAGATGATGATGCTATAGCCTGAAGAACACCTAGCTGTGAGTGTGCACACGCTCACGTTCTGTCGCAAAAAAAAGTTGTACTTGCATTTTGTAACATTCGTATCGACAACAAAATCTCAGAGAAAGCTAATTTCCCTGTCGGTACGACAAATTGAACGCATTTAACGATCCAAGACTATTGCCCCAGTTTTGCGCCATGTTGCACTAACCATTCAATTAATTTGCCTGCAACGCCTGGCGTTATTACCTCCTCTAAAGACACTATGAGTCCTTGACTATCGAAGACGTAGTTTTCGTGACCGCTAAACTCAAAGTCCGGAAGGCCATCGGCCTTATAAATAATGCGAAACTGATGGTTCAGGTCAAAATCTTCCAAACACGCCAGCTTCACATTCCTTATGTTCCGCGATGTAAATCGGCGATCAAACATCTCAACAGAGGCCTCAAAATTGGCTGCGATATTCTTGGACCCCATCACTTGCGGGGTGTGAAGCCTTTCATCGTCTGAATAACGAACATATGTACCTTGCGGATGAAAGCAGTCGATTACCTGATCCCACTGCCGATTATCAATGGCTTTCTCGAATGCTGCCGCATAGTTTAACCAATTGCCGATCATAAATTTCTCCAAGTAGATTATAGTGCCCTTGCAATACTAGGTCCTATTATAGGACCATTCGTACAATAACTCTTGCGGTCCTATTATGCAACCGATAGTATTAGCGACATGGAAAAAGTCAGCTTTGCAGATATGCCATGCTCGATGGCAAACACCTTAGACATTGTCGGCGAATGGTGGTCCCTGCTAATCATTAGAGATATTTTCATCGGGATAAATCGCTTCAATTCTCTTCGCAATCACCTGGGTATCGCTCGGAATATGCTGCAAAGACGCTTACAGCGATTGGAAGAAGGCGGCATAATCTTCCGCCATCCACTGCAAAATGGTCATGGAGAATTTCGTTTAACAGAGGCAGGAGTGGCGCTGTATCCAATATTGTTGTCACTTGCGAACTGGGGTGATGAGTGGCTAGTGGAAGAAGCCCCCAATTTATTTGTACACGAAACCTGTGGCAAGGCAGTCAATGCCACACTCGTTTGTAATCACTGCGGTGAACCTGTAGGCGCACACAATATCACTCAGGAGCCGGGCCCTGCGATGCAAGAACCGGAGGCTAGTCGCTTACGAGCGCTAATAAGTGAGCTAAAGGCAGAAAAATAATAAGTCTTGCGGATAGGTCGAGTTGAATATTCAAACGGCACCAAAATTTCCCCCTCACTAGTGACCGTTACTTGCTCCGTAAAAGGAAGCCAACCTAAGCATAGGGATTTGTCGCATTGTGCCAAATTAGGCATTTGCAGAGTCCAAAAAGTCCTAGCATAGAGCGTACAAACCCACGCCCTTTCAAATTGGTCGTAATCAAAATCCCGGTGAACGCACCAAGATCGCAGGCGGCTGGTTTATTTTTGTAAAGCCAAAAGCCCTATAACGTAAGACTACACGGTATAGGGTCATTTTAACGGAGACAGGTGGCGGGATGACTAGCCGGCACACTATTGTCAAAACCGTATTAGACACAAGCTTGTTATGCAGCGGACAAGCGCTGCTTACTGCTTTCATATTCGCTGATTAGACGGGATACAAGCTCATCGGTCGATACCACCGCTTTCAATGCGCCGATTCCCTGACCACATCCCCATATGTCTTTCCAGGCTTTGGTTTTGGTATTACCCCCGGATCCAAAGTTCATTTTTGATGGGTCACTTTGTGGCAGATCAGCGGGGTCCAAACCGGCAGCTTCAATAGAAGGCCCCAAATAATTACCATGGACGCCGGTAAAGAGATTGGTATACACAATATCTGCGGCTGCATAATCAACCAGCGACTGTTTGTAATTCTGATCGGCATTCGCCTCTTTTGTAGCGATAAATGCTGAGCCGATATATGCAAGGTCGGCTCCCATCGCTAGTGCTGCCAGCACAGCGTTGCCGTTGGCAATTGAGCCAGACAGTAATAATGGGCCATCAAACCACTCGCGAATTTCTTGAACTAAAGCAAATGGTGACAGGCAACCAGCATGACCACCCGCACCTGCTGCAACCGCAATAAGTCCATCGGCGCCTTTGTCGATGGCCTTTTTGGCGAAGTTGTTGTCAATGATATCGTGTAAAACAATACCGCCGTATGAATGAATTCGGTCATTGACTTCTTTTCGAGCGCCAAGAGAAGTGATGATAATCGGCACTTTATACTTCTCACATAAAGCAATGTCCTCCCACAGTCTGTCGTTAGAGCGGTGGACAATTTGGTTGACGGCGAATGGGGCCGATGGCTTGTCAGGGTTAGCTTTGTCGTAAGCGGCGAGTTCCGTTGTAATCCTTTCCAGCCACTCATCGAGTACCGCTAGTGGCCGCGCATTTAACGACGGAAAAGACCCGACAATACCCGACTTACACTGGGCAATCACCAGGTCAGGGTTGGAAATAATAAATAGCGGAGACGCTACAACAGGTACCGACAAACGGCCTTTCATGATCACTGGTATTGCCATGTCTGATTCACTCTATGGATAAAAACTGTAGCTTAATATGCATATACTTGCATATCAATCTTTTTGAGTTAAATTATGCAATTAATTGCATAAAAAGGAGAAAAGGCAGGTAAAATGACTTTTTCGGCATTGAGCACAGCTATGGCCCTTTCCCACGCAATTTTGACAGCCCTTCTTGAGGAGGACTTAACCGGTTACCAACTGGCGAAGAAGTTTGACGTTTCGCTGGGGTTCTTCTGGCGCGCCTCGCACCAGCAGATTTATCAGGAATTGAAACGTCTGCACAAGCGAGAGGAAATACACGCGGTAGAGGTTGAGCAGTCAGGGAAGCCGAATAAGAGGGTTTACTCTCTTGCTGACCAGGGTCGAGAGAGTTTGGACCGGTGGGTGTTAGCAGAGACTAAACCTAGAGCAGGGAAAGACGAACTGTTCGTCAAAATGTATAACGTGGGTCATTCCTCCGTTGACGCAATCGTAAAAAACGTTCGCGAGCGGCGAGAGGAGCACGTCAATCGTTTGTCTCTTTACAAAAAAATTGAAAATCAAAACTACCGAGATCCATTTGGCCTGCCGGATAATAAAAAGGGTATCTATCTAGCCCTGTCCGCTGGTATTCGCCAGGAAGAGACCTTTATTATTTGGTGTGATGAGGCAGCTGCACTGTTGGCAACAGTAGCCACGCCATCGGCTTGATTGCGCCTCCATTGGTTTTATAGCCTTGATGCTAACTACAGGTTTACAGTCAACGTATTGACTAGACATTTCCTTCAAGGATTTGACATGGCCGCCCCTGGCTAAGGTCGCGACGGCTAGGTTAAACACGTGTTTTTATGATCATCCATCCATTGTGATGGTGTATATTGCCAGTGCGGTTTCCCCCTTCAGGAAGATACGCGACAGCGCCATTCGTCACACTCCCTATGCTCCTTAATCGAACAGCGTTGCAGCTTTAAGCACTAGGGACAAACATTGCCCCCACCCACTATAATCAGCAAAGCAATATTGAATAGTCAGATTGCAGCTCAGCAGGTAAAATGGCTGACGATTTTGCCGCTACAAACATAACGCCTTTAAACAATCACAAAAGATCAACAGACAACATTATGTTAGATAGAACAATCTGTATCGCACCCATGATGGAGTGGTCCGATCGGCACTGCCGCGTGTTCTGGCGTCAACTGACCCAGCACGCCGTGTTATATACCGAGATGGTCACCACCGGGGCTATGTTGCACGCCGGTCCCGAACGCTTTTTGCGCTATCAGGACGACGAACACCCGCTGGCTCTGCAGTTAGGCGGCAGCAATGCCGAGGACCTGGCTCGCTGCGCCGTTATTGCCGAGCAGTGGGGTTACGATGAAGTTAATCTCAACTGTGGTTGCCCCTCGGACCGGGTGCAAAACGGTATGTTTGGCGCCTGCTTAATGGCCCACCCGCAGCGAGTCGCCGACTGTATCGGCGCCATGCAACAGGCCTGCAGCCTACCCATAACTGTTAAGCACCGTATCGGCATCGACGATATGGACAGCTATGAAGAACTGCTGGCCTTTGTTGAACCGCTGCGCGCGGTGGGCTGCACTACGTTTATCGTGCACGCGCGCAATGCCTGGCTGAAGGGCTTGAGCCCAAAACAAAATCGGGAAATCCCCCCGCTTAACTATCCCTGGGTTTACCGGTTGAAACGCGACTTCCCCGAGCTGGAAATTATTATCAACGGCGGCATTACCGAACTCGATCAGTGCAGCGAACACTTGCAGCAGGTCGACGGCGTCATGCTGGGCCGGGCTGCCTACAACAACCCCTATCTGCTGGCATCGGTGGACCAGCAATTCTACTCAGGCACAGCGACAGCCACCAGCAGTGACATCGGCGGCAGCGATGCTACAATCGTCAAGAGCCGCGATCAGGTGCTGAGCGACTTTATACCCTATATCGAGCTGCAACTGCAGGAAGGGGTGGCCTTAAATCATATCACCCGGCATATTCTGGGCTTGTTTCAAGGTGTACCTGGCGCTAAAATTTTTCGTCGCTATATCAGCCAACACGCGCATTTAGCCGGCGCTGGTATCGAGGTAGTACAACAAGCTCGAGAGCAGATGGCCGAAGCACAACAGCGCAGCGACGACTATCGCGGCCTCGATGCTGTTGTTTCAACAGCGGTAGCTGATAGCGCGCAATAAACCCACACGATAAAAATCATAGAGGAATACCAGTGAGTAGCAAACTCGAACAGTTGAAGGGCATGACCGATGTGGTCGCCGACACCGGCGATATTCAGGCTATTGAGAGATTCAAGCCCATGGATGCCACCACCAATCCCTCGCTACTGCTAAATGCCGCACAACTGCCACAGTATGCGCCTCTGTTAGATCGCGCTATCGCAGCGAGTAGCACCGAAGGTGGCAGCGATGCCCAGCAATTGGCCAACTGTAGCGACATACTGGCAGTGGCTATTGGCTGCGAAATTCTCGGCATTATCCCCGGAAGAATTTCCACCGAGGTCGACTCCCGCCTGTCCTTCGACACCGAGGCCACTGTGGCCAAAGCCCGTCGCCTTATCGAACTCTATCAACAGGCAGGCATCGAAAGCGACCGCGTGTTGATTAAAATTGCCGCCACCTGGGAGGGAATTCGCGCCGCAAAGCAGTTGGAACGCGAGGGCATCAACTGCAACTTAACTTTACTGTTCGGCTTTTCTCAGGCGGCGGCCTGCGCCGATGCTGGGGTATTTCTGATATCACCTTTTGTCGGGCGCATACTCGATTGGTTTAAGGCCAGTACCGGCCAAGACTACAGCGCACAAACCGACCCCGGGGTCCAATCCGTGAGCCGAATCTACCAGTACTACAAACAACACCAGTACAACACCGTGGTGATGGGAGCGAGTTTTCGCAATACCGGTGAGATTGAACAGCTGGCCGGCTGTGACCGACTCACCATTAGTCCAGCACTGCTCCAGGCCCTTGCCGAAGACGAGGGGCCACTACCGCGGCAATTGAGCCCGGACCGGGTCGGCGAGCGTATCGCCAAAACCGAGGGTGGCGAGAAACCATTTCGCTGGGCGATGAATGAAGATGCCATGGCCACTGAAAAACTAGCCCAGGGTATTAGAAACTTCACCATCGACCAGATAAAACTCGAGCAGTTGTTGTCCCAACACGGGAAGTGAACAGTCAGAGCATCAATGACAGCGCGCTGTAAATCAGTGGCTGCCGCACAATATCTAGCGAGGTAAACTTGTGTTAGACAGTATCAAAGCGTTTTTTTCCCAGCAACTAAGCCTCGATGGCGACTCGGCGGCGGATCCTCAGCAAGCCCTAGAGCTGGCGGCGGCGGCACTGCTTATCGAGTTGAGCCGCAGTGACTACCAACAGGACCCAGCAGAGCAGCGCGCCATTGAGCAGGCCCTGAGCAACAGTTTTAACTTAGCTCCGGAGCGTCTACAACAGTTGATTGCGCTGGCAGAACAGGAGATGGACCAGGCCACGTCACTGTATCAGTTCACCACCCTGATCAAAGACAATTACAGCGCCGAGCAGCGCTTTGACTTGGTTAAAATGTTGTGGCGGGTGGCCCTGGCCGACGGCGAGATCAGCAAATACGAAGACCATATGATTCGAAAAGTGGCGGATTTAATCTACCTGCCCCACAGCCAATTTATCAAGGCCAAGCTGGCGGTTATCAATTAAACGGGGCTGTTAGCTGCTTTCCAAGGTGGCGACCAGATCGGAAAACTCGACGCGATTGTGCTCGTTCAGGCTCATCAATACCCGGTGGGCCTCAATTATTTTCGCTTTAATTCGACTCTCATCAGACTTGACCATGGGCAGCTCACCAAGGCTGTCTGCAGTATTGGCGAAGCCATCATTACTCTGGCGAATCTCAAACACCTGGTTAAAACCCATGCTACTGAGTAGCCGCGTGATATTGGGATCGGGACAAATAATAATGGGCTTTAGCTCGAATTGCTCACTGGCATGAATTGCGAGTTTGGCCAGTAGTCCCAGCGAGGTCGAGTCTATACCCTCGGCCTCCGACAAGTCTATCACCACGCCAACAAAACCCGGCGTCACGAACATCTTGGAGAAAAACTCATCGATAGTAGTACACAGGGTCAACCGCACATCACCAGCAAATTTGATGACAAAGGTGCCTTCCAGTTGCGCTACCAATATTTTTCCCGACTGC
>Ga0105356_10005715_pt1 | contig 11766 bp, 9 predicted proteins | sample GOMGulsemesocosm_3_FD_83502 | JGI IMG/M metagenome (GOLD analysis project Ga0105356, IMG submission 83502) | Methane-oxidizing microbial communities from mesocosms in the Gulf of Mexico - GOM9D Gulf of Mexico | ecosystem: Environmental > Aquatic > Marine > Cold seeps | place: Gulf of Mexico...
AGGCTGCGTAGTAACGAATTAAAAAAGTTGCACACTGACCCCACAATTGGTCCCACTAAATTTAAATCTATCGCTATGAGCGAAGCCCAACAAAAAGACCAACGATTAATACTACCGCCGACATTTGATACCAAGGGAAGCGTAATATAATGCTGCGAACAGCGAGCAAGTGATCGCACTTAGTGGTTCCAGCCGCCATATAGCGCGATCTTACTGTGCTTGCTACCAGCCTTCGCTGTAGGTCGAATTTCAGTCAAACAAACCCGCAGAGTCTTAACCAATTGTATCAATGAATAGTCGAAGGATTGTGTTGATCGAGAAACTCGCTGACCGCTTCTAACATAGCCAGTCGCGTACCACTACGGGAAAGCCAATGATCTTCGCCCTGCAACTCAACGAATTTTACATTTTTGTTGGCCTTTTTCAGTGCTTTTAGCATGGTCTTGCTCTGCCTGATCGGTACCACAGTGTCATCATTACCATGCAGTAATAATACCGGAGTTTGAAATTGTTGCGCGAAATTAACCGGTGAGATGGACTTCAGTTTTTCTCGCTCTGTTTTAGAGTCGCCGATAATTTTTTCCCAGTAGCTGACAACCCAATGATTAGTTCCGAACCTGACCCTACCCGATTTGAGCATCAGCGGTATGTCAGATACCCCGGCAATAGCTATTATGCAGCGATAAAGCTCTGGTGAAAATGCGCCTCCAGCTAGCGCTGAATAACCACCATAAGACGCACCCATAATGCAGACACGGTCCGGGTCAACATAACCCGCATTGACCCGTGCTGCGACCCCATCGGAGACATCGTCTTGCATCTTTTTACCCCACTGTCCATTGCCACTATCACGCAGTTCAATACCAAAACCCGTTGATCCCCTGAAATTAGTTTGCAGCACCGCGTAGCCTTTAGCCGCTAAATACTGGGCCAACCAATCAAAGCGCAATGTATCGTGCGAGGCCGGACCACCATGAGGTAGCGCAATTAAGGGCAGGTTCTCTCTTTTGCTTGCATCGGTAGGCAAGGTGATAATTGACGGGATGTTCATGCCCCCTCGAGCCCTGATATTAACAGCTTTTATTTCTCCAATGGACGTTATCGCCGGGTATTCAGCGACCAAACTACGCAGGCCAAAACTTCCGCGATCCAACATTTTGTAGGCGCCGGCACCGTCATTGCCGCTCACGCGAATTAGCCATTTCTTCTGGTCTGTGGTACGTGCCAAGTATTCAACACTGCTAATCGGGAAATGGTTATGCAAAGCAGTAAAGGTTTGATTATCTTCTTTGTTGGCGAAATGATAACTCGGGGTGAAACCATTGTATTTTACCGCAACTAGCTTCCTATTAATATCGGTGAGCATAAAGCCGACATCGGTATGCTCTCGCTGATAAATAGGACCTTGAATATCACCGTCGACAAGCGACATGGAGAAAATGCTTTCGTTATTTCCATCGCCACCGACAAAAAGTAACTGGCTATTATCCGCTGAAACTGCTTGTAGATAAATCGCTGGTATAGCTGTCTTGTGGCTATAAATCAGTTGCCACTTTCCCGAGGCCTTTGAAAATACGCGATGCTCCTTAGCATTTTTGTCAAAATCTTCCCTGGCCAATACATTCCCTTTTTTATCGACAAACCAATTTACTGTTGACCGCCTACCTTTGGCGTGAATTTTACCCTTGCCATTTTTCAGGCGAACCTTATACAGATCATATCTGGGTTTACTACGAAGTCCCCCGGTGAAAGCCGGCATATACAGCTCTTGGCTATCTGCGTTAAAACCGACTACACGACCCAATCCCGTCTGTGCCGGGTATAACCCTTTAGTTTTGCTTAATAAAACCTCGATCTTCTTTTTCCGTAAATGGTAGACAAAGGCGGTACTATTTTCCCAGTCTGCCCTAATATAGTGCCTGCGCAGGTGTTTTGAACTTAAGATCACAAGCTGTTCATTGCTTACAAAATAGATGTCCCTGGCCTTAAATTGCTCGGCATTAAGCCCTCCAACTATTTCTAAGCTTTGCGCGTCACGTACAATAAAATAGTCCTGCTCTCCTTGCCGCTGAATGTGGGCAATATGCTGCCATAGGGTGACAGGGAAATTGATCGATACTCTGGCAACAGGCCGTAGTGTTCAATATTGGGTTGTGTAGTTATAGGGACGTCGGCGACGACTTCTGCGCTGATAATATCAACATTGGCCAGCGTTGACAGTATCAGGATAAGTGCGATGTTTTTTGGGTGTGCATATATCATTGTCAATTCCTTTGAGATGATTTATAACTGTATTAATAGTATTTTTAAAAGCAAAAGCAAGCAACACCAATTAATTGCAATATGCCACAACGCAGGAAAACATTGATTGCGTAGATTATTTATGGAGAGCAGGGCTTCGATCGCACACCATAGCAATTAGTCAATGACCTCGATGATCGTCCCGACTTGAAGCTCTGCCCTGAATTCGAAAGCACCACAACGGGGTTTTGTTGCTACTTCTTCTCGAAGCGGGTAAGCGAAAAGCCCGCCGACGATATTGGCCTTGCACAGCTAGCCACATTCTGCTTAGATGCCAAACAATGTTCACGGCTGACCATAGAAAGCACGTTGCAGACTTACCCACTGAGGAGGGAATACTATGAACTGTTTTATCGTTTCGGCTCAAACACTGTGCCGCGTTGCGTTTGCACGCTGTATTACTAATACGAGATTTCATTCCACCGCAAAAACGCGATGAATAACTGACTGCAAGAATATGGCTAATTATCTACTCTACAGTATTGGCTGATATTAGAAATAAAACCCCATTTTCCACTGACCACAGAATAAATTATTCATTTTTTACTTGGCACGAGTACTACGTTCAGCTCAATGTTTAGTACTATGCATAGCCTTTGTGCTGGTTTCGAGTCTGGAGAATTTCAACCGTTTACATATTCATCGACGTTATTAACTCACCTTGTTAATACTCAGCGAACCTATGTATTCGCAATATAGAAGATGAATATCATGAGCGCGCTACTACAAATAATCGACTTATCCTTTTCCCGCAGTCAAAACACCTTGTTTGAGAACCTGCATCTATCGATTAACCCTGGTGACCGCATAGGCCTAGTCGGCCACAACGGCTGCGGCAAGAGCAGTTTACTGCAGCTGATTCGCGGCGATGAAGAAGCCGATAGCGGTGAGATACGCACACCGCGCGGATTGAAAATTGGCTGGGTGGAGCAATTCCTTGCTCCCTCACTGGGGGAAAAAGGGCTATTAGAGGCAGTACTAGAGGTGTTAGACCAGCAAGACATAGCCTCGCTTAGCTGGATGGCCGAGAGCCAACTGTTGACCTTGGGCTTTAAAACACAACAGTTTCACATACCGGTTAAAGATTTGAGCGGCGGCCAACAAAACCTACTACTGCTGGCCCGTGCCTTGTTGCTTAAGCCCGATTTATTATTAATGGATGAACCGGGCAACCATATGGACATTCTCGCGATGGGACACCTGCAAAACTATTTAACCAGTCAATGCCCCTGCCCTTACCTGATTATCTCCCACGACCGTCACCTGCTAGAAAAGGTTTGCAACAAAACCGTGTTTATCCGAGATCAACGCAGTTACAGCTTTGACTTACCCTTTGAAGCCGCAGCACTGCGGCTGGAAGAACAAGACGAAACGGCGGAAAAACACCGGCAACTTGAAGAAAATGAAATTAAGCGTTTGCAAGCCACCGCCAAGCGCCTGGCTATATGGGGCCGCGAACACGACAATGAAAACCTTTCACGCAAAGCGAAAACTATCGAAAAGCGAGCGGCCAAACTCGATGGAGAAAAAACAAATATCAGCAGTGGCTCAGGGTTAAGCCTACGACTCGACACGCTACAGCTAGCGGCAAAACAGATACTGACACTGGAACAAGCCAAAATATTCACCCCCAACCACGAACGACAACTATTGGAAGTGGAGCATCTGGTCATTCGCCCCGGTGAGCGAGTGGCTCTATTGGGTATCAACGGTGTGGGTAAGTCCTCAACCCTGGAGTGCATTCGCCAAAGCTTTGCCGGCAGCGAGAATAACAGCGGCGAGATTCGCTTCAACCCTAGGGCAACACTGGGTTACTACGACCAGGGGCTAGAGAGTTTAAACGTGTCGCAAACCCGAACCGATTGGCTGCGAGATCAGATCGATAGCGATATTACCTGCGACAATGACACGATTAAAAAAACCCTGATCAACGCCGGTGTGGACTACCAAGACTTTTCACGGCAGGTCAACACCTTGAGCGGCGGCGAAAGAGCCCGCATGATGTTTATGGCGCTACAACTTAACCAACCCAACCTTATGATACTCGACGAGCCCACCAACCATATCGACCTTTTCGGCAAACAACAATTATCCGAGCAGTTGAAAGCCTCCGGTGCCACGCTGCTGATTACCAGCCACGACCGCTATTTTCTTGAACATATCGCAACACGTTGGCTGTGGATTAATAATGGTTCGTTGCAGGAGATCAACTCCAGCGATGCCTTTTACCAGGCTCTACTCGACAATACCCAGGCGGTAGAATCTTCAGTACAACTGGGGGAAAATGAGCACACCACTATCGACACGACAGCAGGGGAGAATTCAACAGAGAACAGCAATGAAGAAAACGCATTACAACGCATTGACTGGCTTGAGGCCAAGCTCCGTGATGACAAAGCACGTAAGACAAAAAACCAAAAACCGGTATTGCAAGAGCAGTGGCAACAGGAGCTGGATAAGTTGTGGTCCCAATTGGAATAGGAGCAGTGTCCAATGTTGGGGAAAGAGGCGCTGCACGTAAGCGGTGTAGTTGGCGATTTTAATGGCTGTTTTTGCGCCAATCGCCCCGTTAAGCAAGCCTACTTAGTGCGGTGCCTTCCAAGGGTTTTCAGCGCCAGCGTAGCCTCTGACTCGCAACTCAGCCCGGGTTATATTCAACAGGTCGAACTCTCGGCAACTGCCCTTTTGCCCAATACTCGAATCGTCAAGCAAGCGCACGACATCCCACAATTTACGGGTTGAATAAAGCGACAAGTCACTATCCAAGCTCAGTTCACCGACATTATCGATGTTGTCGTTTGTTCCATTGCCACGGTGAGCTAATGTTGCTCTGCTTATTGCCCTTCGCTGTTTTGCGCCCCTGCGTTCAAACATACTCTGTCTCCGTCCCTGCGAAAATGGTACTGGTATAACGCTCATGATTTTTCTCTCGTGTTACAGCCACTACAAGCATCACTATTTTTTGCTTTTTCAGCAATTTGCCCCACCCGATAATTTGGATACTCAATTTACAGCCAGTACATCTTATTTGTAGTCTGTAATCATACTGATTCTCTAGCCAATGGTTCAGCTGACAAATGTTGAGACCAAGAAAATCGCTCATAGTTGCAGGGCTGTCGCACATTTACCGTATCAACCTCACCGCTACTGCCATTTCTAGCACTAACTCACTATACTATGGGCACTTTGTACACTCAGTCACTTCGCGGAAAAGCACTATGCTCGTCGCCACTGCCGGCCATGTCGACCACGGTAAAACCACCTTGATTAAGGCCCTGACCGGCATCGACACAGATCGCCTAGCAGAGGAAAAAAAACGCGGGCTCAGTATCGAATTGGGCTTTGCCTACCACGCCCTTGGATCTGCGGGCATACTCGGTTTTGTCGATGTGCCGGGCCACCAAAAATTTCTCGCCAATATGCTTGCCGGTGTGGCTGCCATTGACTTCGCCCTACTGGTTATCGCCGCCGATGACGGCCCCATGCCACAAACTATGGAACACCTGGCAGTTTTACAGATGCTAGGAGTCAAGCTCGGTGCCATCGCTGTCACCAAGATCGACCGGGTTTCTCCCCAGCGTCTGGAAGCAGTGAAAATTGAGATCGCGAGCCTGACAGCCGCTACTTTTTTATCGGCAAGCCCGCTGTTCCCGCTTTGCGCCACGTCCAATCCAGACCTCACTGCTCTTAGCGAGTACCTCAACCACTGTGCACTGGAACTACCGCAGACGGGTACCGAGCAACAACACTTTCGTCTTGCCATCGATCGCTGCTTTGTCAAAGCCGGCCAGGGCACAGTTGTTACCGGCAGTGTTTTTTCCGGCAGCATCGAGCCTGGTCAGACCCTGACCCTGACTCACGCAGGGCTCATAGAGCGCGAGCAGCAGGTGCGGGTACGAACAATTCACGCTAACGGGGCCGAGGCCCAGGTAGCCAAGGCCGGCCAGCGCTGCGCTATAAATATTAGCAGCAGCAGTCTCGACCGCAATACTATCCACCGCGGCGACTGGCTACTGCACAGCGCAGCGGGGGGCCCAAGTCGGTATTTAGATACACACTTGCAGATGTTACCGGGCCAGGTGTTGGCCAGTGGCTCGCCATTACATATCTACAGCGGTGCTGCCCACTGCACCGGCCGTTTGCAACTATTGCAAAGGGAAGAACCGATATCAGGCGGCTGCTTCGCCCGGCTGATATTGAACAGCCCATTGTACGCCGTTGCCGGTGATCACTTTATCATTCGCGACCAGAGTGCCCAGCACACCCTCGGCGGCGGCGTAGTGATCGACTGTTACGGTCCAAAACGGGGGCGTGCCAGCGCCGAGCGCTTACAGGCCCTGCAGCTAATGCACAACAGTGACCGCGACCAGGCACTGCAGGCATTATTAGCACAGACTCGCACCGGTATCGATCTGCCACGGCTGTGGGAAAATTGGAACCTCAGTGGCGCCGAGAGCCGGCGTTTATCTGCGGCCCTCGATACTGTCACTTTGGCCAGCGGCAGCTTCTCCAAAGCCGCCTGGGATCGCCTCAGCCAGCACCTGCTAACCGCCATCGCACAGTGGAGCCAACGTAATCCGCTACAGCAAGGTATTGATCCGCTACATTTGTCAGTACAGCTCGAGCCGCCCATGGCCTGGCCGCTGCTCAATGACGCCATAGCCAAACTTATTGATCGCGGGCAGCTGCAGCGCAGTGGTCAGCTACTACACCCCCCTGGGCATAGAGCCCAATGCAGCAATGAAGAACTAGCCCAGTGGCAGCGACTCAGGCCAATACTCGAAGCAGGCCCTTGCCCACCGGTATTACACGACCTGGCAGTACAGTTGTCGCAGCCAGAGGGGCCGCTAAAATTGCTAATGGAGCGCTTGATTCAGCTTGGTTTCCTCGTTAAGGTCGCTAACACCCGTTATTTTACCGCCGCCTCGCTGTATCAATTAGCTCAGAGCTGCGCGGCGCTGGCTCAGCAGCAGGCTGCATTGGGCAATAGCACAGCCAGTGCCGAGGGTTTATTCAGCCCCGCTCAGTTTCGCGATGCCAGTGGCATGGGTCGCCGCCCTAGTATCGAGTTACTGGAGTTTTTTGACCGCATTGGTCTAACCCGCCGGCTGGGTAATGCTCGCACCGTGGTGCAAGCAGCAGAATCTGTAGTTACCGGGCACACCCATCAGAGCTAGGCCTGCGGCCCTGCCAATACATTGACAAGGAGAACAACATTGACTCAGTTTGGATCCAGAACTTCCGCCGACAGCGTACTGCAGGGCCTCGATTTAAAGGGTAAAAATGTACTGGTCACCGGAGCCAATACCGGTATTGGCTACGAGGGAGCTCGTGCTCTTGCCGCCGCGGGCGCTACCGTCGTATTTGCCTGTCGCAACGAACAAACCGGCTTGGCGGCGGTTGCCGCAGCCAAGCTGGCGCACCCGGGATGCGATGCCCGCTTTCAACAACTGGACTTGGCCAGCTTCGCCAGTATTCGGACATTTTGCGCCCAGTTTCCGCTGCCGCAGTTGGATATTTTACTGTGTAATGCCGGACTCTTTGCCCGCGGCTATCAACAGACCGAAGACGGTATCGAGTCCACCGTCGGCGTCTGCCATTTCGGTCATTTTTTATTAACCCAGCTACTAATGGACAAATTGTTGGCAACCGCCAAACCTCGGGTAGTGATGGTATCCAGTGAGAGCCACCGCATGCCGGCTCAGCTAGACTTCGACAAGTTCCCGCTAGAGAAAAACCAGTTTTCGGCGCTGACCGCCTACGGTCAGGCAAAATTAGCCAATGTGTTATTTGCCAACGAACTGCAGCGACGTTTTGGCGAGCGCGGGCTCAGCGCCTGCTCACTACACCCTGGCACCCTGATCACCACTGACATCGGGCGTAGCTCAAAGATCATGTCACTGGCGATGAAACTGATTAGCCCCTTTACTAAAAACCCCAATCAAGGTGCCGCTACCAGTGTATTTTGCGCCGCCTACGACAGCGAAGAGAATATTGCTGGCCAGTATTTTTCTCACTGTCGCCTTGGCCGCAGCAGTCGCGAAGCCAATGATGTGGCGGTCGCTGACAAGCTGTGGCAGCTCAGCGAAAAGTTATGTAACAGCGCGGACTAACTCGAGGGATTACACGGCGGCCCCAGCATGGCTAATACTCATCGACCGGTACCACTTGTGTTGAATAGTCTCGGCGGCCGCCAGCTATTAGCGCTTATTTAACCCCGGACAAAAGCGCCGTTATTTCCCTTGACCGTGACTTAGCTCAGCGCTTTAATAGCGTTCACTTTTCTCTAATTGCGAGCCACCATGCCCCAAAACACACTAATAGTCGTGGTAAAACAATCCTGCCAAACCTGCCAATTGGTTGAACCGGTACTGCAACAGCTGCAGCAAAGCGGTTTGCTTAGCACAGTTTACAGCCAGGACGACCCTGACTTTCCCGCCGGTATCGACACTGTGGTCGACGATAGTAACCTGCACCAGTCCTGGCAGCGTAAAATTGAAATTGTGCCCACACTTATTCGCCTGGAGGGTGGCGAGGAAGTAGAGCGCAGCGAGGGCTGGGATCGCCAGCAGTGGGCTCAGCTGGCGGCAATCGACGAACTGGGAGCAACACTGCCGGCCTCGCGCCCGGGCTGTGCCTCTAAGTCCATCGACCCAGGTATGGAAGAAAAGCTCAATATCCGTTTTGCCGGCGATGGCCTGGAGGCAAGACGCGTAACCATCGGCGACGACGAAGACGAAATGGAGGCGATGTTTGAGCGCGGCTGGTCCGACGGTCTACCGTTGGTTCCACCCACCCCCGAGCGTGTGTTGCGTATGCTCAAAGGCACAACCCGGGCGGCCCACGAGATCGTAGGTCAAGCGCCACCGGACTTGGTCGATTGCACGGTTGAAAAAGTCGCTGTTAATGCTGTTATGGCCGGCTGCAAGCCAGAGTATATGCCGGTAGTACTGGCGGCGGTGGAAGCTGCATTGAGCGAAAAATTTTGCATGCATGGGGTGCTGGCCACCACTATGTTTTGCGGCCCTATTGTTATCGTCAACGGACCCGTTACCCGGGCCATCGATATGAACTGGAGCAATAATGCCCTGGGCCAGGGTAATCGCGCCAACGCCACCATTGGCCGGGCGCTGCAGCTGATAATCCGTAATGTAGGCGGCGGCAAGCCAGGCGAAATCGACCGCGCCGCCTTGGGTAGTCCCGGTAAGTACACCTTTTGTTTTGCCGAAGACGAAACCGATAGCTTTTGGACACCCTTGGCGCAGGAGCGCGGGGCCGCAGTGGGCAGCTCCGCAGTCACCGTATTTGCCGGTGAAGGAGTGCAAGGTGTTGTCGACCAGAAGGCCCGCAGCCCCGAGGCGCTGACCGCCTCTTTTGCCGCCTCGCTGCTGGCGGTCAGTAATATAAAGTCGGCCATGGGCGGCGACGCGATACTGGTAGTGTGTCCAGAACACGTCAACGTATACCGTGATGCAGGCTGGGACAAGGCGCGGTTACACAGCGAATTGGCCAATCGCCTTGTGCGGGACGGCGAGCAACTGGTCGCCGGCGCCCAGGGCATTGATGAGGGGCTGCCCGCTTGGGTTGCCGGTAAACAGATACCGAAGTTTAAACCTGGCGGACTGATGATTGTTCGCGCCGGTGGCGACGCCGGTAAATTCTCAGCTATTCTAAGTGGCTGGGGCGCCAGTGGCGACGTCGGTTCGACACCTGTTACATTGGAACTCAGCGAATAAACAACAATACGATAGGAGTGCAAAACTATGACAACTGAACGGGTCTTAATGGACCCCACCGCAGAATTAAACACCAGCGCCCGGGAGCGAACACCGCGACCGGCGCAACTGGATGGTCTGCGCGTTGGGATCCTAGATATCTCCAAACCCCGGGGCGATTTGTTTATGTCGCACTTAGCCAAACGCCTGCGCGAACGCGGCATGGAAGCAGTGGAATTTGTCAAACCGACATTTACCCGGGTCGCCCCCCCTGCCCTATTAGCGCAGATGGTGGGTAATGTTGATGTGGTAATAGAAGGCCTGGCCGACTGAGGTTCTTGCACGTCGTGTTGTATACATGACCTGACAACCTTAGACAGCCGCGGCATTCCCGGTGTGGGTATTGCCTCTTCGGTATTTGTCGAAGCTGCTGCTATTCAATCGAAATCACTGGGTTTTCACCCGGAGATGATTTATGTCGAGCACCCGATTCAGGATCGCAGTGATGAAGAGCTGTGCGCCCTGGCCGACCGGGCCATCGACAGTATACTGGAATGCCTGGTAGCGTAATGTATGTTGCGCGGTAAACATTGATTGAGAAGTGTTGTTAGATAAGTGTTACTTGATAAGCGCGGTTTGCAATCCGCGTTTTGATAGCCCTACTTTGACATTAATGCGATGAACGTAAGCGGTCGCAAAACACCGGCAAAAAAACGCCTCGCAAGAGGCGCTCTAAAAGAGGCTGTGGTGAAAATGAGCGAATTTTCCTATCCCGCCGATAAAAACGGTCCGTCAACACACAGCCGGCGACCATCGGGAGCACTGCAGGCCCCGCAGATACCGACACCACACTTGGTAAGATAATCGATGGCACTGTGGATTTGATCGTCCCGGCAAAATTCTCGCTGCACCGCAATAGCGGCGTGTACCATCGGTTCTGGACCGCAGTTATAAAAATACAGCGTGTCGCGCTCAGCCGCCGACATGGCCTGTAAGCGCTGGCGCAGCAGTTCAGTAACCACACCTTGATAGCCGCGACTGCCGTCGTCGGTGGCGATATGCAGCTGGCTAATAGCCTCGCACTGGTCGACAAAATAGAGTCGATCGGCACTGCGAGCACCCACAAAAATCTCGGCAGCCTCGCCCTCCGATTCGCCGTAACCAAAATCTCTAGCAATTTGATAAACCGCCGCCAGCCCGGTACCGCCGCTGACAGCCATAATTTTAGCCCCTTCCGGCGGTTGCACTGGGGTGCCATGGGGGCCACGTACATAGGCGCGAGTACCGACTTCCAGACCGATTAAGGCCTCGGTAAATATACCTAAATTAATAACCACCAGGGCAAAGGGGTCATCGGTTAAGGCTGAGAACGGCTTTTCACCCAGACCTGGAATCCACAGATAGATAAATTCCCCGGCCTGAACTCCGACCTTGCGGTCGAAGGTCAAAATTGAAATATCGGCACTGACCTGCTCGTTTTTCACCAGTGTAACCGGGCTAAAACGCATATCGATATCGTAGCGAACAAGGGTTTCGGCACGGTTGCTATCAAACAGTAAGTCGTTGTTGAGGGCGCGAAAGTAGTCGGCGATCTGCACAGTATTCATACCCACAAGAGCCGAGCCAACACCAACAATAGTGGCGCCGGCGGCCTGAAAGGCACGCACATTGTCGGCACTGCTAATACCACCACAGCCGATAATCGGGCAATCGACCGCAGCCGCCATCTCGGCAACACACTTTAGCGCCA
>Ga0105356_10005717_pt1 | contig 11764 bp, 9 predicted proteins | sample GOMGulsemesocosm_3_FD_83502 | JGI IMG/M metagenome (GOLD analysis project Ga0105356, IMG submission 83502) | Methane-oxidizing microbial communities from mesocosms in the Gulf of Mexico - GOM9D Gulf of Mexico | ecosystem: Environmental > Aquatic > Marine > Cold seeps | place: Gulf of Mexico...
TCAATCGGCAAATCCAAGCGACGAGCGCGTAACGCCACCGGTTGAAGGGATTCTTCACCGTTAACATAGAGTGTTGACTCAGTTTGAGCGAGCTGACAGAGGGTTTGCAACAGCAGGGTGCTTTTACCGGCACCGGGATGACCACCAATGAGAATAACTGAGCCGGGCACTAAGCCACCGCCTAGCACTCGATCAAACTCACCAACGCCGGTGGTAATGCGCGGCACTGCGGAAAGATCAATTTCATCCAACGCCTGAACTTGCGAAACGCTACCGGAATAACCGGCTAAACGACTGGAGGGGGTTTTAGCGGCGCTGATTTTAAATTCAACAACCGTATTCCAGCCATTACACTCGCCGCACTGGCCCTGCCACTTAGAAAATTCCGCTCCGCAGTCGGAGCATACAAACGCAACCTTGCTTTTCGCCTTTGCCATTTCTATGCTCCAGAAGTTTTACTTACTTGAGATATTAGCCGTGGTACTTTTCGCTCAGCTCATGCACCGCATCCACAAACACTTTGGCGCGCTCAGGATCAGCAAACTGGGAAATACCATGACCAAGATTGAAGACATGACCATTACCTTTGCCAAAACGCTCAAGAATATAACCCACTTCTTGGCGAATACGGTCCGGCTTGGCGAATAACATAGAAGGATCCATATTACCCTGTAGGGAAACCTGATCACCAACCAGCTGGCGCGCCATACCAATATCGGTACTCCAATCCAGGCCCAAACAGTCCGCACCGGCTGCTGCCATATCTGGCAACCACTGACCACCACCTTTGGTGAACATAATTACCGGTACACGACGACCTTCGTTTTCACGCAGCAGCCCAGCAGTGATTTTCTTCATATAGTTCAGCGAGAACTCTTGATATAGCGGGCCACTCAACACTCCACCCCAGGTATCAAAAATCTGTACGGCTTGTGCGCCGGCCAGAATTTGAGCGTTGAGATAGGAAATAACCGAGTCAGCCAGTTTATCCAACAGCTCGTGCATGGCTTCAGGCTGAGTCAGCATAAATTCTTTAATGTGCCGAAATTCGCGCGTTGACCCACCTTCGATCATGTAGGTCGCCAGCGTCCAAGGGCTACCGGAAAAACCGATCAGCGGCACACGACCATTCAACTCTTTGCGAATAGTCCGCACGGCATTCATCACATAGCCAAGATCTTTTTCCCCATCAATGACGTTGATCGCGTCAACATCCTTAGCAGTTCGAATGGTTTTTTCAAATTTAGGGCCCTCACCGGTAATGAAGTACAAACCTAAACCCATCGCATCAGGGATGGTTAGAATGTCAGAAAACAGAATCGCTGCATCCAGCTCAAAGCGCTCCAACGGCTGGATTGTTACCTCACAGGCAAAGTCAGCGTTTTTGCATAGATCCATAAAGCTGCCAGCTTGCGCGCGACGTTCACGGTATTCAGGCAAGTAGCGTCCGGCCTGGCGCATCATCCATACAGGCGTGCGATCAACAGGTTCACGTAACAGGGCTTTAAGGAAACGATCGTTTTTCAGTTCAGACATAGACTTCATCACAAATTGGCGGGCAATCAGAAAACACTGCGACTGCGTTTATAAAGTCGCGCATGATACGACAAATTGACGACAGGCTCTAGCGTACAGCTACTACCCGCCGTTAAATTTATACGTTTATTAATGTGCTTTGATCGTATCCTGAACACCTGAGATTCCGCGAACCCAGGGTTTAATTCCGTTTAAAGCCGCTGGCATTTTGGCTGCCGCTGCATTGGCCGCTGCTCGACTCGTATAGTGTCCGTAAACCAACACAAACCAGGGCGCACCCTTATGGGTCTTTTCAAAGTACATTAGGTTTGTGTCATCTGGCAGTTTAGCCATAATTTTATGGATACTTTCTTCCTTCTTGGAACCAAGTAACTGCATGGTGTATTCAGAGGAGGAGAAAGCCAGAATACGTGCCGCGTCCTGCGCTAACCGGGTTGATGGTTCAGCTTTCGGTACTACAACTTCCGTCGCCGGCTTCTGTTCTTCGACTGTTTCCAGCAAGGAATGAGTCGCAACGGTACGCGACTCAACGACCTGCTCATCCTCTGGTTTTGCTATCACCTCCGCAGCTGGCTTCAGCGCTTCGGCATTGAGCTCGTCACTTTCGACTTCAACTACTTCCGCTTTTGTTTCTATTTTAACTTCATTCACTTTGACTACTGGCACCAGTGAAGCATCTTCGACTGCGCGCTCATTAGCGCCAAGCTCAGCGATTGAATCATCTTGTGCCGCAACGAGTTCTTCAGCCTCTGGCTCAACAAAAAGCTGCCCTTCTATCGCTTGCTCTATCTCGGCGGGAATCTCTTCTTCGGCAGATCGCTCAATTTGCCCAACCATGCTTTGATTGACCGTTTCTTCTTTCGCTGGAGACTGATCATTATTTTGCCACCAGAAAAACCCGCCTCCTATCATCAGCAAAATTACCGCCAGAATACCTACAAAGATTTTTGATTTCTGATTTACTGACTCACTACTAACAAGCAACCCAACCATTCCGGCCGCTAATACTTGTTTGGCGGCCTCATTAACACGCCTTGGCAAACCTTCAGATTGCTCAAAAATAGCTTGATACTCTGCCTGGGAAAAAGGTGGTTTACTTTGCCCTGCATTCTCACTGAAATGCATGCGCAAATATTGAGTAACCTCACTATCACTCAAAGGGCTTATTTGCTGATGGAAGATTGTTTTTTCGGAAATATCGCCAGGTACAACCTGCTGCACCTGCGTAAATAATTCTCCCCCCCCACACAACAATAAGCTAATAGCACATCGTTGTTCCGCAACATTCAGCGTTAATTGATAGAGCTGCTCCAATACCTCTTGATCGAGCAGATGGGCGTCATCAATCACCACCATACAATTTTGGTCATGATCAAGTTGCTCGAGCGAATAGTCTCGAATTGCTCTGATTAACTTTTCAGGACTTTCATTGCCAGCAAGGTTAGAAACTTTCAGTTGCTCGCTTATTTCCGCCAACACCTGTTTCGGCGTATCGGTATTCAGAGCAGTAAAAAAGCACACCCGCTCCTGTTCATTTTGCTCATTAACAAAATGCTCCAGCAGCGCAGTTTTACCTGAGCCGTTAGCACCGGTAAGCAACACTAATTTACGACTAAAGCGAGCCAGATAATTAAACAGGCGTAGCAGTTTTTCGATCTGGGGAGAAGTAAAAAACAACGCGCTTTCTGGGCTAAAGGGGTCGCCAGTAAACCCGTAGTAATTAATATAGGCGTCCACATCCGGGGACACGCCCTTATTTTGAAGGTCTTGCTGATCTAAGTCGCTCATCACACCTATCACAAACGTTTATCAGTTAGCGGAATCACTTCCATTTAAACTAAGATTTCAAGCACAAAGCTGCGAGCCTGCGGCGAAGGTTTCCGTCAAAGCCTGCGTGTCAAAATCGTTACTGATAACAGCATTGCCGATACCTTTTAACAACACCAGCCTTAACGCACCATCCAACACTTTCTTGTCTACTGCCATCAGCTCCATGAATCGTTCGGTAGACATATCTTTCGGCGGCAATGCAGGCAGCTCTACCGCATCAATTAATGCTCGACTACGCTGCGCATCGGCCTTTGTAATCCAACCCAATCTAGCCGACAAATCTGCCGCCATTATCATACCTGTAGCAACAGCCTCACCGTGCAGCCAGTTGCCATAGCCTTGATCCGTTTCGATGGCGTGCCCAAAGGTGTGTCCAAGATTCAAAATAGCTCGAATGCCAGATTCTCTTTCATCCTGAGCGACAACCTCAGCCTTGTTTTGGCACGAGCGTTCGAGTGTATAAATAAGCGCTTCTGTATCGAGTGCCAGAACCAACTTATAGTTCTTTTCAAGCCAATCAAAAAAATCCGCATCACAAATCAGCCCATACTTAATCACTTCGGCAAATCCTGAGCGTAACTCTCTTATTGGCAGAGTATTCAGCGTTTCTGTGTCAGCAATCACACACTGAGGCTGATGAAAGGCCCCTATCATGTTTTTACCCAACGTATGATTAACGCCCGTTTTTCCGCCTACCGAAGAGTCGACCTGTGACAAAAGCGTGGTGGGTATTTGAATGAAGTTTACGCCGCGTTGATAACTGGCAGCGGCAAAACCGGTAATATCACCGACAACCCCGCCGCCTAGAGCGATCAACGTTGTGGTGCGATTGTGACGAGCCTTGAGCAAAGCATCAAAAATCAAATTAACACTTTCTAGTGTTTTGAATGATTCGCCGTCAGGCAAGATAACAACGTCACATTTGAAGCCTTCACAGGCCGCTTTTACTTGTTTAATATAAAGTGGTGCAACTGTTTCATTGCTGACAATCATCACCTGATTGCCATGAATATGGGGCGTTAATAAATCGGCATTTCCCAACAGTCCCGGACCAATATGAATGGGGTAGCTGCGATCACCAAGATCAACCTCTAAAGTCTGCATGCAAAATCTCTTTCGATACTATCAACAAAAGAGCCATTATAAGTAATTAAGATGAAATGTGGCCCCACTGACGTAATTATTTACGCAAATCAAGAGCCAAGACTTTAGTCACTATGGGGAGCATTCAGAAATTGACATATCTTACGAACAACAGCTTGGGGATTACCCAGATGCGTTGAGACAATTAAATCAGCAACTGATCGATACAAAGGGTCTCGAACTTCTAGCAACGCCTCCAATACCTCTCGCGGATTTTCTTGCTGAATCAACGGCCGATTTTTATCTCTCAGCGTACGTCGATATTGCTGATCCACAGAGGTTTCCAAATAAACCACCGTGCCTCTTGAACCCAGATATTGGCGATTCCCCTCTCGCAAAATTGCGCCTCCGCCGGTCGCTAAAATCACCTCCGGCAACTGAGTCAGCTCATCAAGCATTGATGACTCCCGATCCCGGAAGCCTTCTTCACCTTCCATATCAAAGATCCACGGGATATCAGCCCCCGTACGCTCTTCAATTTCGTGATCGGTATCTTTAAAAGGGCGCGACAGCTCTTTAGAAAGAAGGCGTCCGATGGTGCTTTTACCTGCACCCATCGGACCAACAAGAAATACACGCTGAGAACTACTCACTAGCGAATGGAAACCGTGTCTTTGATGAGTTTAGGTGTGATAAAAATTAACAGCTCCGTCTTTTCATCTGTTTTGGTGGTACGTGTAAACAACTTACCAAGGACAGGAATATCACCCAAAAATGGAGTTTTCGATACATTTTCAACCTTATTTCTTTCGTACACACCACCCAACACTATTGTTTCACCGTTTTCAACCAACACCTGTGTCTGTATTTCGCGGGTATCAATACTTGGGATGCCGGCGAAAATCTGACCAACAGAATCTTTATTCACCTTAAGATCCATGATAATACGATCATCCGGAGTAATTTGTGGAGTCACCTCTAGGGACAACACTGCATCCTTAAAGCTAACCGTCGATGCTCCACTGGACGATGCCTCCTGATAGGGAATCTCGACGCCAGACTCAATTCGCGCTGTCTGGCCATCTGCCGTAATCAATTTGGGTTGTGATACCACTTCACTGATGCCGTCACTCTGCAATGCCGACAGCGTCAGGTCCAAGGTATTATCGCCATTAATAAAACCAAGCTTGAGCGCAGAGGTTGCCCCAGCAGCACCAAGATCAACAGCAATACCTCCCGCTAATCCTCCGTTGACATTATTATTTCCCGAATTAAATTCGATCGTGTCTTGACCAGCAGTTCCGTCACCTAACCCCCAGCGAACACCCAGCGTTTTAGCAAAGGTATCCTTGGCGATCACAATTCTCGCCTCTACCTGCACCTGCCTAACGGGCACATCCAAATAGTTCAAAGCTCCACGGATGGCGTCCATCTTAGCCGCAGTATCCTGCACTAACAGCGTATTAGTACGGTCGTCCACAGACACTGAACCACGAGATGATAACAACCCCTGTTCGGCAGACATCAACGCAGCAATATTTGTGGCTTTAGCATAATTCACCTGAATAAATTCAGTTTGCAGGGGCGCTAGCTCAGCAACTTGACGACTGTTTTCAAGCTCCAGGCGCTCACGGTTTGCCATTTCATCAGCCGGCGCGACCATCAGTACATTACCGATTTTACGTTTATCCAGGCCTTTGGTTTTCAAGATCAAATCCAGCGCTTGATCCCAAGGCACATTTTGCAAACGCAACGTAATACGCCCATCTACGGTGTCACTAGCGACAAGATTTAAGTTAGTGAAATCCGCTATCAGCTGTAACACCGAACGCACTTCAATATCCTGAAAGTTTAGTGACAGTTTCTCGCCAGAATAAGGGAATCTTTCCTTACGACGCTTTTCTGCATCCTCTTCAGCCACTGGTTTGAAGTCCAATACCAGCTTGTTATCTGCCTGATAAGCCAGATAATCGTAAGAACCTTTAGCTTCAATCACAATGGTACTGCCGTCACCTTCGGGCAAAGCATCAACAAAATGTACCGGCGTTGCAAAATCGATCACATCCAAGCGTCGCTGCAAGGCAGCTGGAAGTGTTGCGTTAGCGAAGGTAATACGAACATCAGTACCCGTCTGCGCGATATCAACTTCAACATCCGCTTTGGATAAATCAATTTCTACACGTCCTTCGCCTAAGTCGCCACGGCGAAAGTCAATGCCGGTAACACTTCGCAGACTCGGATCAACCGCAGACGCAGAAGAAGCTACTTCGGACTGAGATTCGGGGCTTGCAATATCAGCCTCCTTCTGTGCAAAAGCGGTGCTACCTGCACCTAACATGACATACAAACTTGAGCCTTCAACACGTGTTGCGTAATTAACCATCTCGGTCAAACTCACCACTAAACGTGTACGACCACCGGCTTCCAGCACCGTAACACTGCGCGCGTTTCCGTTACCCAAGCTATGGTATTTTGAATCCAACCCGCTAGCCACCTCAAATAAATCTAGTGTAATTCGCGCCGGATCGTCAATGGTATAGCTGCGTGGTGCTGGCGGTGTATCATCAAAATCCAACCGCATTTCAACACGATCACCTGATAGTGAAGCAAAATCAATACTTTGCAACGTTACTCCAGCACCGGCAGCTGCGCTGCTTAAAAGACCAAAAGCCAGTGTAATAACGCCTATCACAGGGCCAACCAACGCTCGCAATGATGTCCGCTTGCTTACCATGCCCGTTCTTATTTTCATTAGTAACATCTCCACTGATACCTATGTTCCGTCTTGCAGCTTAATTGCGCGAGGTCTTTCCAGCCAACCACCATGCCCGTCAGGCACAATTTCTATAACATCGATCGAGCCTGGGTTAATACCTACAACCTTGCCGTGGTTTCGTCCTACATAATTACCTGACTTAACTCGATGTACACCACCCTCAGCATCATCAAGCAACGCCCATTCATCGTCTTCCGTCAAAGCCAAAGTACCGACCATACTAATAGCATCAATACTAAAGTTTTCCAGATATTCCTTGGGGCGTTTTAAATCAGGCTTAATATTACTCTTGGCTCTTTCTTGCTGATATTTAATCAGCTTAATTTCCACTGGTGCGGTAAACGGCCCACGCAAGCCTGCGGCGCTGTATTGAAAACTTTCATAGGGCTTAAATTCTGGCAGCGGCTCGATTCGCCCTTTAGGGCGAGCATTAACCTCAGTCACGTAAGCCTGAAGATCGTTAAACTCCCCGCCTCCCGAACATCCTACCAACATCGTCATCGCTGCTAGTAGAGGAAGTAAACTTAGATGCATTGTTGTTTTTTGCATTTATTGCCCCTCCTCGTCATCGTTATAACGATAGGTTTTAGCTGTGATAGTCATAGCCAACAAACCACTCGTTCCTGTTGGCTTAATATCAAAATCATGCAGAGTTACAATTCGCGGCAGACTTGCCACGCCGCTCACAAATGACCCCAAGTCGTGATAGCCACCACGTACTTGAATCTCTATTGGGAGCTCCACATAAAATTCTGCATTTTGCTCTCGTAACAGCTTAATCGAATCGATTTCAAGACCACTACCCAATCCTGTATGGGTGATGTCTTCTAACAAACCTGGTACTTCAGTGTCTTTTGGCAATTGCCTTACCAGCGCACCAAAGGATTTATCCATCTCTTCCATCTGCTTTCGATAGACATCAAGATTAGCGGCTTTAAAAGCCTTATTTTCATATTCCTGTTTAAGCTGAACTTCTTTCTGGGCCACTCTTTCTCGCTCATCCAACATATCGTTAAGATGGAAGTAGTACCCCAAGAATACAACTACACCAAGAACCAAAATCCAAACAATAATTTTTATTGCTAAAGGCCATGATCCGGCACTCTTAAAGTCCAGATCATTAATATCAAAACCTTTAAGTCCTTCTGTTAATTCAGATACATTCACGAATTAACCCTCCTGATCTTCAGCGGCAACAAACTTTTTGACGGTAAGATCAAAATCATTAGCTTTTTCTCCATCTTTACCATCCCTAGCTCTAACCGCCGTTAGGTTAGGATCCATAAACCAATCAGAGCCATCCAATCGGCGCATCAAGCTTGAAATCCGGTTATTAGATTCCGCTCGCCCCTGAATAGACAAATTATTACCTTTACGCGATAAGCTAGTGTAATGGATACCATCAGGCAATGAGCGCACCATTTCATCAAACATATGCACAATCACCGGACGGTTACCTTGCAACGCCTGGATTACGCGCATTCGCGCCAACAGCTGCTCACGACGTTCTTTTAACTTATCAATTTCTTGTATTTTCCGCTCTAGCGAAGCTATTTCACCCGTCAAATAGCTATTTCTAGCCTGCTGCTCTTCGATATTGCTGCTGATCAAACGATCCTGCATAAACACAAACAGCAAACCAACAATGGCAATACCTGCTAGCGCGGTCAAAAACTCACGCTGTTGCTCCGCGCGGCGTTCCTCTCGCCAGGGCCTTAAGTTAATACGAGCCATTAGTCAAAACTCCTCATCGCCAAACCACATGCAATCATCAAGGAGGGCGCATCATTGCTCAGCGCCGTGGTATTCACCTTTGGTGAAACCGACATACCAACGAAAGGATTTGCCACAACCGTTGGGGTATCCGTCTTTTCCCTGACCCGCTCATCCAACCCTGTAATACTGGACGTTCCTCCGGCCATCAGAATGTAATCAACCGAGTTATGCTGACTTGAGGAGTAAAAGAACTGCAATGACCGCGTCACCTGCTGTACCGCCGCATCAATAAAAGGCTTAAGCACCTCAGACTCATAGTCATCAGGTAACCCACCCTGCTTCTTGGCTAAGCCGGCCTCTTCGGTTGACAAGCCATAACGACGCTGAATTTCTTCGGTTAATTGCTGACCACCAAACAATTGCTCTCGCGTATAAATGGTTTTACCGCCGTTTAGCACGCTCAACGTGGTCATAGTTGCACCGATATCAACAACGGCCACGGTTTGTTTTTCAGGATCACCCTTAAGCTGATCAGCCACCAACTCAAAAGCACGCTGCATGGCGTAGGCTTCAACGTCCACAACCTTACAGCTCAGACTGGCTACGTCGCAGACATCTTCACGCAATTCAACATTTTCACTACGACAGGCCGCCAGCAAGACCTCTGCCATTTCGGGATTAGCATCCGAGGCTCCCTGAACCTCAAAGTCCAGCGCCACCTCATCAAGTGCGTAGGGAATGTATTGATCCGCCTCAACACTAATCTGACTTTCCATCTCCGCTTCGGTCAACGTAGCGTTCATTTCAATCGTTTTAGTAATAACGGCTGAACCCGCCACAGCGACAGCTGCTGCTTTAGATTTGGATTCCGATCGCGTCAATGCGCGACGAATAGCCTCACCAACAGCTTCCACATCGGTAATATTGTTTTCAACAACAACACCCGCTGATAATGGCTCAACACCATAACATTCAACACGATACCGCCCACCCGCTCGGCTCAGCTCAAGTAGCTTGACCGAGGTTGAGCTGATATCAATACCCAAAATCGGGCTGTTCTTTTTCTTGAATATTCCCAGCACAACTAATAACCCCTTTTGCCCCAATCCATCCAGTGGGTAAATCGACTAACTATCATTAAAGTCCATAAATCAAACTTGCGCAAATAGATAAAGGACAATTATTCTGCTTATAATAGGCAGCCATTTTAATTAGCCCTAGCTCACAACTAACAGAGCATTCACTAGAGTAAACATGAAGTTATCCAAAAGACTTAACAAAGTCTTCATCCGCAGTTCTATGCTTGTTATTTGTGCAGGCCTTCTTTTGGTAACTGGGCTAGCCCTTTATCTCAACCCTCGATTACCTGCGATTGAGTCACTGAAAAATATTCAGCTACAGATTCCTCTGCGCATTTACTCTGCCGACCAACAATTGATCGCCGAATTCGGCGAAAAACGTCGCCAGCCGATTCGCTACGAGCAAGTACCCACACAGTTTATCCAGGCAATTCTTGCCGCTGAAGACGACCGTTTCGAACAACACCATGGCGTTGATATCAAAGGCTTAATACGCGCAGCCGTGCAGCTTATTAGCACCGGCCACATTCAATCCGGCGGCAGCACCATCACCATGCAAGTCGCCAAAAATTACTTCTTGACCCGTGAACGCACCTTCAGCCGCAAATTCAACGAAATCCTACTGGCCCTGCAGATTGAGCAAGAGCTCAGCAAAAAGGAAATCTTAGAGCTTTACGTCAACAAAATATATCTCGGCAACCGCGCCTATGGCATCCAGGCAGCCGCGCGCGTTTACTACGGCAAAGACATTAACGAATTAAACCTTGATCAGCTAGCCATGATTGCCGGGCTACCCAAAGCGCCCTCGCGCTACAACCCTGTAATCAATCCTGAGCGAGCCCTGACGCGCCGCAACTGGATTTTGCAGCGCATGCTAAAGCTGGGCTTTATCGAACAGACAAGCCATGACGATGCCAGCAGCCAACCCATTAGCGCCGTCCGCCATAGGCTCAATGCTGAAGTAAAAGCGCCCTACGTTGCAGAAATGGTTCGCACAGAACTACTCAAACATTTCTCAACTGAGCAAATATACACCTCAGGGCTGCGTGTTCACACCACTCTACAGGGCGATTTGCAAAACAGCGCCAATTTAGCCGTACAAAACGGCATTCTCGCCTATGATCGCCGCCACGGCTATCGCGGCCCAATTAGCAACAGCGATGTCAGCACTCCCGAAAAAATGGGCCTTGCGCTGGACATCTTAAAGACTCGCAAATCCATCGGCCCCTTACAACCCGCACTTATCAGTAACGTACAGGACGACTTCATCATCGCCGTACTGCGCAGCGACGAGCAGGTTCAGGTCCCCTGGGATGGGCTCAGCTGGGCCCGCAAATTCATTAGCGTCAATTCAATGGGTAAAAACCCAAAAACAGCACCAGAAATAGCCGCCGCTGGCGACCAAATATTTCTGATTGAGTCACCGGATAAAGAGGGCAATACCAGCTGGTCTTTGGCGCAGGAACCACAGGTACAGAGCGCTTTTGTCTCATTAGATCCACAAAATGGAGGACTACTTGCACTGGTTGGCGGCTTCAGCTTTCACCACAATAAATTCAATCGCGCCACCCAAGCCGCGCGACAACCCGGCTCCAACTTCAAGCCTTTCATCTACACCGCTGCACTGGAAAACGGTTACACCGCTGCCAGCATCATCAATGACGCACCGGTAGTCTTTGATGATGACCAGCTTGAAAACGCCTGGCGCCCGGAAAACTACAGCGGCAAATTTTTTGGCCCGACA
>Ga0105356_10005719_pt1 | contig 11763 bp, 10 predicted proteins | sample GOMGulsemesocosm_3_FD_83502 | JGI IMG/M metagenome (GOLD analysis project Ga0105356, IMG submission 83502) | Methane-oxidizing microbial communities from mesocosms in the Gulf of Mexico - GOM9D Gulf of Mexico | ecosystem: Environmental > Aquatic > Marine > Cold seeps | place: Gulf of Mexico...
AATGATGTTTGGCAGGCTCAGGCGTCTGAGTAATACGGTTACTGCCAGTGATGCACCCAGAATGGCGAGCAATTGTTCAAAAAAGTGTTGTTCCATGAAAGGCTCTGAGTCCGTTGTGAGTGCGTCAGCTGGGTATTATAGGCAGCCAAGATGAAAATTAAATTACTGGAGGCTGAATCTAGAAGATTATTTGCCGTTTGAGCGACCTTTGTAGCTTTGATTGCGACATTTTATAATGCTCTGTCTACACTCTGACTTGGAATGACATGCAAACAGAATTAATTTTGGGGTTTTATGCGCTGCTGGCATCAACCTTTGCGGGCATGATGGGGCTGGGTGGTGCCGCCGGGCCACTGACTGTGCCATTGTTGATTAAGGCGTTGGCTGGCGATAAGGATAGGGTCGTTGCCACTAATGCTTTTTTATGGGTTTTAGTCATTTCGCCAAAATCATCGTTTTTGGGTTGATTGGCTTTTCCTTTACCGACTACGGAGGGTTACTGGTGTTTATGGTCGCGGGCGCAATTGCTGGCTCTTGGCTGGGCACGCTACTGCGCGGGAAAATTAATTTGAACTGTTCACTAAATTGCTGAACTACATACTGACCGGGTTGGCAATTAATATGTTGTATCAGATCTTGTTTCGCTGACTTGTCAGCTGAAGGCTATAGGCGTAGTGTTTTAGCTATGGATTGTTAATGGATCCTGGTTTTAGTCGCTTTTTACTAAACAAACTCTGCTTACAATATTTGATTGGAGGACGTTATGACAGCAAATACCTATAAGTATGTTGAAATAATTGGCAGTTCTACCCAGGGTAGCGATGATGCGGTGAGTAATGCCATTGCAAAAGCTTCAAAAACGCTGGATCACCTTGAATGGTTCGAGGTTCTGGAGACACGTGGTCATATTGTAAATGGGCTGGTGGCTCATTGGCAGGTGACTATTAAAATTGGCTTCCGTTTAGACGATTAGTAAGCCGCACTAAAACTTTTTATTTTCGAGGGCTATTGGCTGCAAAGGTTGATCGCCCCTCAGTTTTTATGACCTGTCATGCGGCTCCCCGGTGATGGTAGGTTCTTTTTTTTCATTTAGTCCCTTTTTTCCCCTACATATTTTTTAAACCCTGCTAATTTTAAGGTTAAGAAAAAATTTCTATGGCCGATTGGTCATCATGCGCATCCGATTGCTCGAGTAAGTTTTGTCTTAAATGGGCCTGATATCTATTCGGGCAGAGTATAGACGCGTGTCTATTTTTGCTGATTGAATAGAGTGAGTAATCTAGAGCAGTTTGGGGATTTGTTTTGCCACTATGGAATAGTCAGGCGGATGTGAACAACGAAGGGACTTGAATTATAACCAGGTAAAGTACCGATGATTAAAAAGTTCTTTGTAGGGAATAATAAACAGCTGTCAAAAGAGGCTGAAATTAGCGCTCTAGCTGAAACTCAGAATAGAGAAAAATATCTCGCTGAGGTGTTGGTTGCCCTGGCTAAAGGGCAAGAAGTTGAACTGCCAATGGGTAGTTCTCCGATTGAAAAGGCAATCCGCGAGGTCAGTGAGTACCTGGGTGACCGCAAACATGTCATTAATGGCATGGTTGATTTGACTGAAGAATCGGGCAGTTTACAGTATTTTGCCAAGCAAAGTGAGCAGGATCAGTCGCAGGCTATTAATGAGGTTTTTCAGCGTATCAATCGGCAACGTAGTTTTCTTGAAAGTACCCGCGATAATATCGAAAACAGTATCGCCTCTTCTTCTGAGTTGAAAGACAATACCTCCGTTATGTTGACGGATGTGGGTACTGGTATTGATAGCGGGCTGGTTGAAATTAATGAGGAATTGAATTTAAAGGCTGAAGCAGCTACTAAAGTGCTTGCTAATATTAGTGATATTGGTCGCCGTTTATCGTTGTTGGCCCTTAATGCGAAGATCGAAGGTGCGCATGCCGGTGAGTCCGGCAAGGGTTTTGCAGTTGTTGCACAGGAAGTTCGGGAGTTGGCTGAGCACACCATGGAGCAGGCCAAGGCGGCGGTCGAGTACATCGAATTAGGTGAAGTTCAACAGAATTTGCAGATGGTTATTGAAAATTCTCGTCAATCGCTTGAGACGGCTGTAGAGGGTGTGAATAGCTTGATTGAGTCCCTGCAAGATGAGTTTGAGCGCATGGGGCAGCGTATGGACGATATTAATGACAATAACCAGGTGATTTCCGAAGTGTTGGATATCAGTCGTACAGTATTAGGCCGAGTAAGAACAAACATCGACCGTTCCTGTAACGTTACGGATACCCTGCTGAACGCGCTTCATAAGCCTTCAGATAAGATGTTGCCGACTTTGACTAAGCAGCTACACCACCTGAAAATTAATACTGATCCTGACTTTGACCGGCTGCAGGACATTCTTCAGCGTGGAAAAATTCGTATTGCCGTGGAACCCTCGTTTACTGGGTTATCATTTCGGCAAGATCCTGATGCCCCGCTGGAGGGACTGGATATCGATTATGCGAACGCTTTTGCTCGTTATCTGGGCGTGCAGTGTGAGTTTGTGGAAACCCCTTGGGATACGATTACTGAACTCTTAAGTGTTGGCCCACAAGAAGGTCAGCCAACAGTAGATGTGTGCATGACCTTACCGCCAAATGAAAACTATAAGGATGTAGCTTATTCAGAACAATATACTTGTTTGAATTGGGTTTTGGCGCGTCGTGCTGGCGATGAGCGTATTCGTGGGCTGTCTGATCTGAACGGCAAAGTGCTAGGCATTATTAACGACCCTGGCGCTTTTACCTTGCTGGAAGAGGCCGGCGTGCGTTGGGATGCAAACGCTGACAAGCCTGGTGGCAAAATCAGGCTGGCTAACTTGATTGCTTACAATGATCAAACGCGTATTCATGACTGCTTGGCTGAGGGTGCGGTGGATGCCTTCGGTGTTGATTTGCCGATTTATTACTGGGCTTGTTCTGATCCTGCCAGCCCGTGGCAGGGTAAGATAGAAATTCTGCCACAGAATCTTGCGCCGGTACCCTATTACTACACCATGGCCGTTCGCTCCAAGTCCTCTTCGTTTACATTGTTGAAAATGATTAACGACTTTATTTCCTGGTTTAAATCGCAGCCGGAGAGACAGGCTATTGAGAAGCATTGGCAAGGTGAGGTTGTTAATTCCACGTCTAGCTATCGTGACGAACCAGGAAATCTTATCGGTGAGCCAGAATTAGCTAAAGTTTATGAGGAGCATCGCCGATATTACGACTTGGACAATGAAACTGCAGCGGGAGAGGCAGCCATCGCTTAGAATCGCAATGTGAAGGGGGTTTTAAAGCAAGAACAGTAGAAATTTGAACGCTTTTACATTGCCCCCTTTGGATTCTGTACTAGGCTGTAACGTAGCTAGATTATCAGGCAATTACCTCGTAATTAACTGATTCCAAGTACTCACGGCAGTGTCGAAGCAATCAGCGCAAATGGATTTCCCTGCTCACCTTCGGTTTACGCACGTTGGATAAAAACCATAATCACAAATTAGGCTGTAAACATGTTTGACGACGAAGGTATGGACGAAATCCGCCAGATCTTTCTTGAAGAAAGTACTGAAGGTCTGGATGTCATGGAATCAGGGCTGCTTGAGCTTGAACCTGGCACGGCGGATATGGAAACCATTAACAATATCTTCCGTGCTGCGCATTCTATTAAGGGCGGTGGCGGTACCTTTGGTTTTGTTGAAGTGTCGGACTTCACTCATTGGGTTGAAACTGTACTGGATGAAATGCGCAGTGCTGAACGTGATGTTACTGAAGACGGCATAACGCTGCTGCTGGAGTCGGTAGATTGTCTGCGAGGCATGATGGATTCCATCAACGCTCAGTCGGATTATGATACGCCACGTATCAGTGCGCTACAGGCGAGAATTGTGGCGGTATTGAATGGCGAGGTTGATACGGGAGTGGTAGCCGCACCTCCCCCAGAAGCAGTGGTGACACCAGAGCCTACTGTAGAAGAACAGCCCTCAGTTGAACCAGCCGGTAACGAAGAAGTAGAAACAGTCATTGTTGAGCCGGCAGCAGAACTTGATAAAGCACCTGGAGCCGAATCTGTAGTTGGAACTTCGGCAGAGCCTTCTCAGCCTGAAGTTAGCATCGAAACCGATGTCGCCGTTGAAAAAGCGGTGTCTGCACCAGTAGCAAAAGCGGTTGAGACGGGTAAAGCAGAAAAGGGCGGCTCAGAATCTGGTAGTTCAATTCGTGTCAATGTAGATAAGGTCGACAGTCTTTTGAACCTAGTAGGCGAATTGGTGATTACTCAATCGATGCTGGGACGCTTTAAAAAAGAATTCAACGTTAATGATTTGTCCGATTTGCGTGATGGTCTGGCACAGCTTGAAAGTAATACCCGTGAACTACAGGAAGCGGCGATGCAAATTCGCATGTTGCCGATTAAAGTTGCCTTTAGCCGCTTTACCCGACTGGTTCGAGATTTGAGCCGCAGCATGGGTAAAAAAGTTAAATTGGAATTGCTGGGTGAGCAGACCGAGCTGGATAAAACTGTATTGGAAAAAATCGGCGATCCGCTGGTGCATTTAGTAAGAAATTCCCTCGATCATGGCATTGAAACTGTTGAAAAACGGCTTGCCGCTGGTAAGCCTTCAGAGGGTTTATTACGACTCAGCGCTCATCATGAAGCTGGTAATATCGTTATTGAAATTAGCGATGATGGTGCTGGACTCAATCGCGACAAAATTCTTTCCAAGGCGATTGAGCGCGGTTTAGTGGGTGAGGACGAGCAAATTACCGATGAGCGTATTTATATGCTGATTTTCCAAGCCGGCTTCTCTACTGCCGATCAGGTCAGTGATCTGTCCGGCCGAGGTGTTGGTATGGATGTAGTACGACGTAATATTCAGGATTTGGGTGGGCGTATTGATGTGCATTCCGAAATTGGCAAAGGAAGCACCTTTACCATTCGTCTACCTTTGACGTTGGCTATTCTTGATGGACAGCTGGTGCGCGTTGGTGAAGAGACCTATATCGTACCGCTGTTATCCATTGTTGAGTCCGTTTTTATCAACCCAGAACGCGTCAATGTCGTCGCCAATAATCAAATGCTTTATCGCCTGCGCGATGAATTTTTACCTATTACCGACTTGCGGGCTATTTGTGGCGGCTATTATCGAAACATGTCGTTGGATGCTGATGAGCTTGACGATAAGTTGCTGGTTGTTATTGAGACAGCAGGTAGACGTTATGGTCTGGTTGTTGATGACCTTGAAGACCAGCAACAGGTGGTGATTAAGGCATTAGAGAATAATTACCGGCATGTTTCCGGATTGGCTGGTGCAACTATTCTGGGTGATGGTTCCGTCTCCTTGATTCTTGATATTCCCAGCCTGGCACAACGTTGTTTCAGCGACTTGGATGAACCAGAGCAGTTGGCGTCGGCCTAGTAAAATATAACTTCAGGTGATTTGAAAATGAACAAAGAACAAGCACAACTGGATGGCGGAATAGATTTGAACCCTGACGCCCTGCAATTTTTGACCTTCATCCTGAACGGTGAAGAGTATGGCGTCGATATTTTAAAGGTTCAGGGTATCCAGGGCTGGAGCAAGGTGACGCCTATTCCGAATACGCCTGATTTTATGCTGGGTGTCATTAACCTGCGTGGTGCGGTGGTGCCCATTGTTGATCTGCGTAAACGTTTTCAGTTGGACATTGTCGATTACGGTCCTACCACGGTAGTGATTGTGGTTAAGGTGACAGGCGATGATGGCGAACGGGTTGTTGGCATGGTCGTTGATGCTGTGTCTGAGGTTTATAACGTTAATGCCCGAGATATCAAGCCATCACCTAGCTTCAGCGGTTCGATCAGCACGGAATATATTCGTGGACTAAGCATGATTGAAAACAAGATGGTGATTTTGTTGGAAATTGACAGCCTGGTGAACGCCGGGGTGTTGGATATGGTGCCAGGTGAACTGGTGGTTTAGTGATCAATAGTTTGGTGGATGTTAGGTTGCTGGGTCGTATTCAAACGAATGATGACTCAGGCGCACAGGGCAGTGCTTATTTTAGTTTTTATTTATTAGGTGTAAAAAGATGAATGTTCTGAGAAGCCTGAAATTAATTTATAAATTCCTGCTGGTATTGGTGATTATTTGTATCCCTACGGTGTTGTTTGCAGGGCTTTATTTTGGCAGTAAGAGCGATGAAGTTGAATTTTCTGCTAAGGAAGTCAGCGGTGTGGATTATCTGTTGCCTACGCATGATGTGCTACAGCAGGTTTCAAAATATACTGCACTGTTAACGGCAGAAGCGGCGGTAGTAATGCCCAGCCAAAAGAACCTTTTCCGCCAGCAAGCAAGCAGTCAGGAGTCAGCCGTTAATAACGCGATGGCTCAAGTTGATGCCATTGAAAATGCGCAGGAAGGTGAGCTTGGTCTGACGGGCAATTGGGCGGCAATCAAGAGTGAATGGTCCGGTGTAAGAGGTGGTGGTCAAGCGGACTCAGGTACACGTCTGGCTGCAAAGCTGACGGCCTTTATGGTGAATATTGGTGATGCCTCAAATTTGGTTCTAGATCCTGAGCTTGATAGTTACTATTTGATGGATGCGATAGTGATTAAATTACCTGAGCTACAGAATGAAATCGAAGCCGTCCGTAATTTAATGCGTAAACGCGCCGCAGGTGGTAATAGAGCTGTTCCGTTGGTAGACGTTATGGTGCATTTGGATCGTGCCAAGCAAAAATTAGTTGGCACGCGCGTTAGTATGGAAACGGCCTTTAGTAAAAATACAGATATTCAGGGTCAGCTTGCATCTGCGCTAAGAGGGTTGGAAGGTGAGGCAGAGGCCTTTATCCAGCTCGCTGAAAGTGAGGCAAAGAAGCGGTCCATCAGTATGGACGCAGTTGCTAGCCAAGCGGATAGTGCCCAGTCAGCATGGCATAGTCTTTATGCCGCAACAGCGCCAGAGCTGAAAAAGCTATTGGAAGACCGTGTCAGCGCTCTGGATGCCGAGATGTATGCCAATGGCACAATTGTGTTGGTGTGTTTGTTGATTGCGTTATTTATGGCTTATATGGTGTATCGCAGTATTACTGGGCCGATCAATCAAGCTATTCAGACATTTAATAACATTCAACGTGGTGATTTATCATCGGAGATTGACGCCCGAGGCAGCGATGAGTCAGCTCAGTTACTGCAATCGTTAAAAGATATGCAGCAAAGTTTGGGCGCTATCGATGAAGTGGCGAATATGTTGGATGCTATGGCAGCCGGTGATATGAAAACTCGGATTACTGCTCCTTATGAAGGTAAGTTTGACGTTCTCAAAAACGATGTGAATAAGCTAGCTGACACGTTTGTTGGTGTAGTGGGTAATATTCAAGAAACCACTAGTGCAGTTAAAGTCGCTGCCAATGAAATTTCCGAAGGTAATAAAAACCTCAGCAGCCGTACTGAAAACCAGGCAGCCAGCCTTGAGCAGACTGCGGCAAGCATGGAAGAAATTACCAGTACCATTAAGCAGAACACGGAAAATGCTCGTCAGGCTGATCAGCTGTCCGCGGTAGCCCGTGAGACTGCAGAAGAAGGCGGTAAGGTTGTTAGCCGCGCGATTGAAGCGATGAATACCATTAATGATTCAAGCACTAAAATCGCGGATATTATTAGTGTAATTGATGAAATTGCCTTCCAGACTAACCTGTTGGCATTGAATGCGTCTGTTGAGGCTGCACGTGCCGGCGAGCAGGGACGAGGTTTCGCTGTGGTAGCGGGAGAAGTACGCAACTTGGCGGGCCGTAGTGCGACGGCGGCTAAGGAAATTAAAGAGCTGATCGAAGACAGTGTTGGTAAAGTCGAAGAAGGCTCTGAGCTGGTTAACCACTCTGGCGAGACGCTTAAAGAAATCGTTGCTTCGGTAACCAAAGTATCTGACATCGTTTCAGAAATTACTTCAGCCAGTGAAGAGCAGTCGCTGGGCATTGAAGAGATGAATCGCGCGATCACCCAAATTGATGAGGTGACTCAGCAAAATACCGCATTGGTTGAAGAGGTGGCAGCAGCCAGTGAGGCAACCGGTGATCAGGCTGCAGACCTTGAACGTCAAATGATGTTTTTTGATCTTGGTTTAAGCGGTGCTGGTTCGGCACGTACTGTTGCTGCGCCAAGAGCACCTGCCGGTGCCAGAGCGTCAAGTCGTTCAGCGACATCGGCGATGCCGGGACCAGCGGGTGGTAATAGTTCGAACGTTACGCCCTTTAAAGCGGCCTCAGGTGATGATGAGTTTTGGGAAGAGTTTTAGACTCTCCTTTTAAGTAACCAGAAATGACTGATGTATGGGGGTGATCCGCTTGTGATAAACGAGTGGGTCACGCCCTAAGCTTGTAAAAGGACAGAGAGTCTCTAAAGGAATTATGAGGGGAAAAAATATTGAATTGACTGATCAGCATTTTACCAAGCTGTGCGGGTTAGTTTATAAACATACGGGCATTGCCCTGACAGAAGCCAAGCGTGAGTTAGTTAAGCGTCGCTTCTCTCCTCGCATCAGGGAGTTGGGTTTACGAGGTTTTTCTGAATATTGTGACTTGATTGATCGGCAGGGTGGTTCGGAATTAACCCTATTTACCAATGCGATCACCACCAATTTGACCTCTTTTTTTCGGGAAAACCATCACTTCGATTACCTGAAAACAGAGATTTTACCTAATTTCTATAAAAAACACGGACATCGAAAGCTACGGATTTGGTCAGCGGGCTGTTCAACAGGTGAAGAGGTTTATTCAATCGCCATTACGCTGCGAGAGGCGTTGTTGGATATTGAACGCTGGGATGTCAAAATCCTGGCGACCGATATTGATACTGACATCCTGCAACAGGCTAGCCGGGGTGTTTATGAAGAAAAACGTCTTGAAGGTTTTCCGCCTGACTGGGTTAGCAAATGGTTTAAAAAAGGCCGAGGATCAAATGCAGGTCGTTATCAAGTTAAGCAAAGTTTAAAGGATCTCATTTATTTTCAGCATTTGAACTTGATTGAGCCTTGGCCGATCCGTAATCAGATAGACGTCATTTTTTGCCGTAACGTCATCATTTATTTTGATTTTGAAACCAAGAAAAAGTTGGTTGAGCGTTTCCATAAAGTGCAAAACGAAGGCGATTACTTATTTCTTGGCCATTCTGAGAATTTGCACAACACATCGATTGCCTATGAGCTGATAGGTAAAAGTATGTATGTTAAGAAAAAATCTGGACGTTAAAGCGTGAATTTTTTCAAAAGTTCGAGTACAAAAATGCCGCTTTGTTTGCCAGGGTTTGAGAAGGTGAATCGGTATCACGACCCCACAAAAAATGATGCGGTTGTCGCTAAAATTGTCCCCGGCGAATTTTATGTCACCCGTAATAATGAATCGATTACCACGGTGTTGGGCTCTTGTATTGCTGTATGCGTCTACGACTTGGAGAATGGCATTGGAGGAATGAATCACTTTATGCTGCCGTCTTTAAATGGCGAGGGTGTTTCCGGTGATTGGCATGTCAATGGTTGTGGTCGTTACGGCGATCGAGCAATGAAAAACCTGCTTAATTGCATGGTTAAAAATGGTGCCAAACGTCATTTACTGAAAGTTAAGGTATTTGGTGGCGGTCAAATTTTAACCAGTAAAGGGGATGTTGGCGGCCAGAATATTGCCTTTGTTAATGAATATATTGCTAATAAACAACTGACATTGGTGGGTATGGATGTCGGTGATGCTTACCCACGCAAGATAAATTTTTTCCCCGGTACGGGGCAAGTGCAAGTAAAAAAGTTGAAGAGTCTCAATAACGATACTATTTTTCAACGAGAACAAAGTTATGAGTGTGAACTCACACACCGACCTTTACCCGGTAGCCCATGATTTTTTTTGGCAAAGTACCGTAACGTTTATTGTCGAGTCTACCAATAAAACGACAGGGAATGACTGGATAATTTAAGGAGCGACATTACATGAAGCCTTTGCGAGTGCTGATCGTTGAAGATTCATTAGCTTTTCAGAAATTGCTGACCTATATCTTTGATTCTTGTGAGGATATTCAGGTCATTGGAACGGCGCTTGATCCCTATGAGGCGCGCGACAAAATTAAATTACTGAATCCAGATGTGATTACACTGGATATCAATATGCCGCGCATGGACGGTGCGACTTTTCTTGAAAACCTGATGCGCTTGCGGCCAATGCCTGTCGTGATGATTTCTTCACTGACAGAGCGTAATGCTGCTATGGCGTTGCGAGTGTTAGAAATTGGTGCGGTGGACTATGTGGGTAAGCCGAAGACCACGACACCGGCTGAAATGGCTCTGTATGCCGAAGAGGTGATTCGTAAGGTTAAAGCCGCGGGAATGATCAAGGTTAATGCTTTAGTTCAACGGTTAGCCAATCGAGCTGAAGTTTCTAATACACCTCAAAAAGCAACACCTGCTGTGATAGATAAAAATTCACCAGCGTCTTCGGACAGTGATAAGCCTTCATCCGTTTACGAGAATGCCCGACGTATTATTGCTATCGGCTCTTCTACCGGCGGCACGGTGGCTGTAGGTACGGTATTGGAAACGTTACCCACTTCGACAGTGGGTATTGTGATTGCCCAGCATATTCCTGAAGCGTTTAGTACGTCCTTTGCCGATCGCTTGAATAAGACCTGTAAGCTGACTGTTGAAGAAGCTAAGGATGGACAGGTGATCCGCAACGGCCATGTTTATATTGCCCCGGGCAGCAGTCACCTGACGATTAAAAAGGATGGCCTCTACTATGTCTGCCGTTTGGAGGACACGCCCCCGGTGAACAAGCACCGGCCATCGGTTGATGTGTTGTTTAATTCTGTCGCTGCTAATGTGGGGCGTTATGCCATGGGTATTATTTTGACCGGCATGGGACGCGACGGTGCTGATGGTTTACAAGAGATGAAAGAGGCGGGTGCTATGACCGTCGCACAGGATGAGAAGACCAGTGTAGTGTGGGGGATGCCCGGCGAAGCAGTGAAATTAGGTTGCATCGATGAAGTGTTGGCGCTGAACGATATTGCCGGAAAAATTAATGATTATTCTGTCTAACAAAATCGTTAACTTGGTCTACATTTAATTACTGAATACTTAATTACAATAGAAGGAAACAACCGTGCAGATTTTGATTATTGATGACAGTGCAGCAATGCGAATGATGGTAAAACGTATGCTGCGTCTAGTAGGGCTCGACGGTGCCGATGTCATTGAAGCTAATGATGGTGATGTTGGACTGGCCAAAATTCTTGAAGAGCAGCCTGATCTGGTGCTGTGTGACTGGAATATGCCAACCATGACCGGTATTGAGGTGCTGGAAAGTTTAGCCGATGAGAATGTGAACCCCATCTTTGGTTTCATTACTACAGAGGCGTCCCAGGAGATGCGTGAGCGTGCTACAAATGCTGGTGCTCGTTTTCTGATTGCCAAACCCTTTACAGAAGATTCAGTGCGTGACGCGCTGGGCCCCTACGCAGACTTGTAAAAAATAATAGAACCCTTAGGAGTAAAGAATGGCAACTGCGTTTAATATCCCAAATGAAATTGAATTAAAAAGTTACCTGATGATGTTGTTTGATGGAGCAGGAATTGGGCCAGGGCAAGCAATTGATGGCAATACAGCTGGCGCCATTATGGGGGCTTTTATTGATGACAATGATGAGCCTGCTGCGACCTGTGTTTGTGATATTGAGTTTGCTGCTTTTGCTGGCTGTTCCATGACCATGCTGCCTCCCGG
>Ga0105356_10005720_pt1 | contig 11763 bp, 7 predicted proteins | sample GOMGulsemesocosm_3_FD_83502 | JGI IMG/M metagenome (GOLD analysis project Ga0105356, IMG submission 83502) | Methane-oxidizing microbial communities from mesocosms in the Gulf of Mexico - GOM9D Gulf of Mexico | ecosystem: Environmental > Aquatic > Marine > Cold seeps | place: Gulf of Mexico...
CCAGGACAACCAGTTTTGGCAATGTTTGAAGCTAAAGACAAACAAATAGTTTTAGAATATTTAAATAAACCAGAAGTAAGAGGTTTATTAGGAGCTGATCAACGATATACAAAATTTGCATGGGGAATCCAGGCAGATGGTAGCGAGTTGGTTGAGTTATATGCTTTAAAAGGAAACAGAGAAGATAATCCTGAATTAAGTGGTGCTGTTATTACAGATGCACGTCAATCATATTCACCAAGTGGACAACCAACGGTGACGATGCAAATGAATAGTAAAGGATCTAAGATATGGGAAACTATGACAGGACGTGCTTTTAGTACTGGAGGTCAAATAGCTATTGTACTTGATAATATTGTGTATTCTGCTCCGGGTGTTACAACAGGTGCTATTTCAGGAGGAAACTCTGAGATTTCTGGAACATTTACACTAAATGAAGCAGTCGATTTAGCAAATGTATTAAGAGCTGGTAAATTACCTGCTTCTGCTGAAATTGTTGAAGCGGCGGTTGTTGGACCTTCATTAGGTAAGGAAGCTATTGATAGTGGAATGAAATCATTCTTAATTGCATTGGCATTAGTATTGATTTGGATGTTATTCTATTATGGAAAAGCTGGTATCTTTTCAGATATCGCTTTATTATTAAATATCGTATTAATATTTGGTGTGTTATCTGGATTAGGAGCTGTATTAACACTTCCTGGAATTGCGGGTATCGTACTTACTATTGGTATCGCCGTGGATGCAAACGTACTTATTTATGAGCGTATTCGTGAAGAGTTAGCAAAAGGGAAGAGTCAAAAAGAAGCTGTTAGAGATGGATTTAGTAATGCATTATCTTCAATTTTAGATGCTAATATTACTACTGGATTAACCGCTTTAATTTTATTCGTTTTTGGTACAGGTCCAATTAAAGGATTTGCTACAACTTTATTAATTGGTATCGTAACATCATTGTTTACTGCAATATTTATTACACGTTTATTAATTGATTGGTATTTAAACAAAGGAAACAAGTTAGATTTCTCAACGGGTGTAACCAAAGGATTATTCAGAAATATTAATATTGACTTTTTAAGAAAACGTAAGTTTGCATATATCGTTTCTGGATTAATAATAGCAGGAGGCTTAGGTTCATTATTTACTACAGGACTAGATGAAGGTATTGATTTTGTTGGAGGACGTACATATACTGTTCGTTTTGCTCAGGATGTGAACTCTGAAGAAATCAAAGGCGCTGTAGAAGCAACTTTTGGAAGTGCAGAAATCAAAACCATTGGAGGAGCAAATCAATTAAAAATATCTACGAAATATAAAATTGATGAAAATTCAACTGATGTTGATGAAGAAGTACAGAATAAATTATACCAATCCTTAGGTTCATTTTTACCTGACGGGTTAAATTATGATGAGTTCTCTAATCCAGAAGGTACAGTTGGTGTAATGAGTTCTGGAAAAGTAAGTCCAACAATTGCTGATGATATTAAAAAGTCGTCTGTTTGGGCAATTTTAGGATCTTTAATTGTAGTATTCTTATATATCTTATTAAGATTTAAGAAATGGCAATTTTCATTGGGTGCAGTTGCAGCTGTGTTCCATGATGTGTTAATTGTATTAGGTATATTTTCTATTACTTGGAGATTTATGCCATTCAGCATGGAGATTGATCAAGCCTTTATCGCTGCAATTTTAACGGTAATTGGATACTCGCTGAATGATACAGTGGTTGTATTTGATAGAATTAGAGAATTCTTAAATGAGCATACAAGCTGGGAGTTTGATAAAACAGTTAATTCAGCTTTAAATAGTACATTAAGTAGAACCTTAAATACATCATTAACAACCTTAGTAGTGTTATTGGCGATGTTCACATTAGGGGCAGATTCGCTTAGAGGATTGTTATTTGCATTAATAGTTGGTGTCGTTGTTGGTACCTATTCATCTGTATTTATTGCAACTCCAATTATGCATGATACAGTTAAGAAATTAGCTAAAAAAAATAAAGAGTAAACTACTTTTTAAATTATATAGGGAAAGCCTTTCTGTTAATTCAGAAAGGCTTTTTTGTTTACATTAAGATAAAATGTAACTTTCAAAAAAAAACAAATGAAAGTCGTATTGCTAATTTTGGGAATGTTGTTGTTTGGTACGAGCTGTAAAAAAAATGAAGCAACTAAAGCTTTGCAAGAAGAAGTAATCCTTAGACATGTTCATGATACTATAGGATTTGCCAAATACGACTGGCAAATGGATTCCATATACGATAGGTTAGGTATAAATGATGTTTCAAACAAACTACATTGGAAGGCAGCTATAAGTCCGCACGACGATTATAAATATGCAGGGCGTTTGTATTATGAATCGTTAAAAGGAATCAATGCTCCAAATATTATTTTAATTGGGGTTGCTCATCGTGCAAGAAATTATGATTTACAAGACAAAATAATCTTTGGAAATTATACACATTGGCAATCTCCTTATGGTAATTTGAAAGTGTCATCAATAAATAAGGATATTATAAAAAGGCTTCCAAAAAAGAACTTTGTAGTGCATGATAGCATGCAGGTATTGGAACATTCTTTGGAAGCGATAATTCCTTTTTTGCATAAAAAAAATAGAGATGTCGAAATTGTGCCAATCCTGGTCCCATATATTAGTTATCAAACCATCGATGTTATTAGTAACGACTTGGCTAATGCCGTTAATGAGATATTAAAGGAGAATAATTGGGTATATGGTAAGGATCTGGCTGTGGTTATTTCTAATGATGCGGTGCATTATGGCGAAGATGATTGGGGAGGTAGTAATTTGGCACCATATGGAACTGATGACTCAGGTACAGAAAAAGCAAGACAGCAAGATTTGGAAATTATTGAACGATGTTTGGTGGAGAACATTAATGATGATAAAATACTTGCTTTTACTAAGTATACTGTTCAGGAGGAAGATTATAAAGAATATAAATGGGTTTGGTGTGGAAGATATTCGGTGCCGTTTGGATTGGCCTTTGCGAATAGGCTCAATTTAAAAGTAAATAAAAAAGCGTTAACAGGTGTGTTTTTAAATTATCAATCGAGTATAGATCATGATTTAATAACTGTTGAGGATTTAGGAATGGGAACCACAGCTATTGCAACACAGCGTCATTGGGTAGCCTATGCAAGTATAAAATATGAATAGTTGTTTAATTAATTAGATGTTGTGAAATCCATTCTATCTCCAATTTCAATATTCAATTTTTGAGATAAACCTGCATTAATCTCTAAAACATATTGTGCTGGAAATAAAGAAGGAAGAGAGGTTTCATCTAGTGGTTTTGCATCTCTTTGAATACTCACAATGACTTTATCACTGTTTAAATAAATAATATCTAAAGAGATATAAGTGTTCTTCATATAAAAAGACCGTATTTGTACATCGTTAAAAATAAAAAGCATGGCATTAATCTTTGCCATAGATTTACGATGCATTAGTCCCGTTTGGGTCTCATAGTCGTTATCAGCAATCTCTATGTTAAAGCCCGTAATTATAGAATCTGATGTGGCTTTATACAATTGAAGTTCGCCCTCTTTTTTGAATTTAATTTCAATAGGTTTTATTGCTTTCTGCTCTTCTTTACAGGAAGAGATTAATAACAATAAAGAACTTAATGTTAATAATATTAAAGACTTTATTAAAGGGGTTTTCATAATTTATGCTGTCTTAGGTTTATAAAAAAACATAAAGTATAATCCAATTAAAATAAAGGGAATGCTTAGGGCTTGACCAGTATTTAAACTAAATATCCAGTCTTCTCTACCTGTAACTTGTTCAATTTTAAAATTTTCAACAAATAATCGAACTGTCATTAACAGGACTAAAAACAAACCGAATAGAAATCCTGTTTGATTGCCTTTTTTTGTTTTCCAATACAAGAACATAAGTATTGCAAATACAAAAATATAACCAAAGGCTTCGTATAATTGTCCAGGATGACGTGCTACATTATCTATTTTTTGAAATATTATAGCCCATGGTAAGGATTCATCTGCAGGTTTACCAATCATTTCAGAATTAAAGAAGTTTCCAATTCTAACAAAAATTGCTCCCGATGCTACAGGAAGAACAACGCGATCTAAAATCCACACTACAGATTTTTTAAGCACTTTTTTGTTATATAAATACATGGATATAATCATACCAATAGCTGCACCATGACTAGCCAGTCCACGAAAACCAGTAAATTCAAAACCACCAGTAAATTTGAAGGGTAAAAAGATGCTTAAAGGATCTTCTAATATAAGTTCCGATTGGTAAAACACGACATGACCTACACGAGCACCAATCATAATTCCAAGAACAGAATAAATAAAAAGAGAATCGAGCTTTTCGTCTGTTTGATTTTCATTTCTGTATATTTTTTTCATTATATACCAACCTATAATAAATGCGGCCATCCACATCATACTATAATAATGAATTGTTAAACCAAAAATTTCTAAACCATCCGAAGAAGGGTTCCAAACAATTTGTAAAGCGTGCATAGTTTAAATTTTATACCGTAAATATATAGAAATGAAACGGATTTTAATATGGACTATGTAGGAGAAAAATTATTTTTTTGATTTCTTTTCTGGAACGGGATCATATCCGGATTTTCCCCATGGGTGACAGCTAAATATTCGTTTAACAGCCAAGCGTCCTCCATAAAATAGACCATGTTTTTGTAGTGCTTCAACGGTATAATGCGAGCATGTAGGTTCAAATCTACAAGTTGCTGGAGTTAATGGTGAGATTAAAGTTTGGTATACTTTAACCAAAAACACAAATGGTGCTGTGAGTATCTTTTTCATTGTATAATTAAAAAGAAAATTCTTTAAGGACTAATTAGTCGAGAAAGACGTGCCGTCTTTACCATCTTTTAACTGAATACCTACAGATAAAAGTTCGTCTCTAATCTTGTCAGATAGAGCAAAATCTTTGTTGGCTCTAGCTTCAGCTCTCATTTTAATGAGAACTTCAACAGTTTCTGATAATTTCTCTGAACCATCATTACCATTAGTCTCATTTAGTAAGCCAAGAACATCAAACACAAATGTATGCAAGGTATTAGTTAAAACATTTAAATCTTCGGTAGTAATTGATGCTTTTCCATCTTTAACTTGATTAATGAATTTAACGGCACTAAATAATTCTGCGATTAATATAGGCGTGTTAAAATCATCATTCATTGCTTTGTAGCAATTACTTTTCCATTCCTCAATATTAAAACTAGAGGCATCAGAAACAGGAAGTTTTGGTAAGGTATTAATAGCATCAATTAATTTATTAAACCCTTTTTCGGAAGCTAATAAGGCATCGTTACTAAAGTCTAAAATACTTCTGTAATGTGCTTGCATCATGAAAAATCGAGCGACACTTGGAGAAAATGATTTGCTTAAATTATCATTGTCTCCTGTAAATATTTCATTGGGTAAAATGTTATTCCCAGTAGATTTTGCCATTTTTTGACCGTTAAGAGTAAGCATGTTAGCATGCATCCAGGTATTAACAGGACTATGGCCATTGCATGCTTCAGCTTGTGCAATTTCGCATTCATGATGTGGGAATTTCAAATCCATTCCGCCACCGTGAATATCGAATTGTTCACCGAGATATTTTGTGCTCATTGCAGTACATTCTAGGTGCCAGCCTGGGAATCCATCACTCCAAGGTGAGGGCCAACGCATAATGTGCTGTGGTTCTGCTTTTTTCCAAAGGGCAAAGTCTTGAGGGTTTTTCTTATCTGATTGCCCATCAAGCGCTCTGGTGTTATGAATTAAGTCTTCAACGTTTCTGCCGCTCAAGATCCCATATTTTTTGGATTCATTGTATTTAAGAACATCAAAGTATACAGAACCATTAATTTCATAGGCTAAACCTTTGTCTAAAATGGTTTTAATGATTTCAATTTGTTCTATAATATGGCCAGTGGCTGTTGGCTCAATACTTGGCGGAAGGAAGTTAAATTTGTTTAGGGTATTATGGAAATCTACTGTGTACATTTGTACCACTTCCATAGGTTCTATTTTTTCTAAACGCGCTTTTTTTGCGATACGGTCTTCACCTTCATCAGCATCATTCTCTAAATGACCAGCATCTGTAATATTTCTAACATAACGTACTTTAAAACCAAGATGTTTAAAATAACGGAAAATCATATCGAAAGACATGAATGTTCTCACATTTCCTAAATGCACATTGCTATAAACGGTGGGCCCACAAACATACATTCCTACATATCCTTCATGAATAGGTTTGAAAGTTTCTTTTTTACTAGATAAAGAATTGTATATTTTTAGGGATTGATTATTATAATGCTGCATTTTTTTAAACAGATTTTTTGGTTGATAGAAGGGGGTGTTACTAAAATTTAGTGTCCAATTTAATATAATCTAGAAACTCTCTACGCGTCTCCTTTTCTTTAAATTTTCCTCCAAATTCACTGGTTACTGTGCTGCTTTCTATATCTCTAATTCCACGAGAATTTACACATAAATGTTTAGCATCAATGACACAAGCAACATCTTGAGTATTTAAAACCTCCTGAAGTTCCTTAACAATTTGAATTGTTAATCGTTCTTGAACTTGTGGGCGTTTGGCATAATAATCTACAATGCGATTCATTTTGGATAGACCAACTACTGTACCATTGGAAATGTAAGCTACATGAGCTTTTCCAACGATGGGTAATAAGTGATGCTCGCAAGTAGAATATAATGTAATATTCTTCTCAACAAGCATTTCGCCGTATTTGTATTTGTTGTCAAATGTAGAAGCTTTTGGTTTTTTCTTGGGATCCAAGCCTCCAAAAATTTCTTTTACAAACATTTTGGCTACTCTATTTGGAGTGCCTTTTAGACTGTCATCAGTAAGGTCTAAACCAAGAGTCTCCAATATACTTCTAACGTCATCTTTAATGCTCTCAATTTTCTCTTCTTTGGATAATTTAAAAGCATCTGCTCTTAAAGGTGTACTTGAAGATGTGCCAATATGATCATCTCCCAAGATATCAAAATCTTCAATTTCTCTTTCTATTTTCATTTCAAATTCCTATCTACAATAGATTAAACTGGCGACAAAGGTAAGCATTTCCGAAATTTTACCTATTGAATTAACAAAGTATTAATTTCAACGATTATTTGTAATAATTCAAAGGATAAGTTCGTTTAAGTTATCAAAATTACTTTAGTTTGGAATGCCTTGAATTGATAAAGCATTAAAAATGAGATTATTGTTTTAATGCATTAGCGTGCAAAACAATTCAGGCATTAAGTTTGTCTGATAATGAAAAAAAGTATTCTAATACTGATTTTAATGCATTCAATCGTAGCTTTTTCTCAAGAAAGCTTGGTAAAAGAACACACCCCTAAAGTAAATAATTCTAGTTCTATAATTGCTCTTCCTTGTCAATCTATTGAAGCGTACATTAATAGTTCTTTACCCACTGCAGACTCAGAAGATGTTATTATGATTTGTCAGGGAGGAACCATAGAATTTGAAGGTCGTGGAGTGTTCACAGACGATGATACGGGAGCAGTATTCAACTGGGATTTTGGTAATGGCACGTTTGGAACAGGAGAAACGACTGAAGTTACCTATCCTGAAGCTGGACTTTATACCGTTAATTTAGTAATTACAGATGCTAATCCTGAAGGCTGTTCAAGCACAAATGTTAATTCCTTGTATGTCTATGTATCTTCAACTCCAGATTTTTCTAACACAATAGCTTCCGAGACCACTATTTGTTTTGGTGAATCTACAACTATTGAGGGTGTCGTGGAGCCACAGATGGTCGTTGCAAATTGCGCGAACAATGGGGAAATGGCTGTTTTAGATGATGTTGGTGAATATATATCTGTTTTAGACCTAAATTGTTTTGATGGAGAAATATTAACAAATGTATCTCAATTAGAAAGCATTTGTTTAGTCTTAGAGCATTCTTATTTAGGAGATTTAGAAATCATTGTGATCAGCCCAAATGGGCAAGAGGTGGTCTTGCATGATCGTGGAGGTGGTTCCTTGTTTGTTGGGAATCCAACAGATGTAGGATTAAGTGGGCCAGGAATTGGATGGGAGTATTGTTTTTCAATGTCTGCAACAACCTTGTTAGAAGATGGGCCAACTGAAATGTCAGGCACACCTGATCCTAAGCCATCTGTACAGTCCGGAACCTATTTGCCTGTTGGTGATTTTAATGACTTTGTTGGTGCAGCAATAGATGGTCAATGGGAGCTTAAAATTATAGATCATAGTACTTCTGATGACGGTACAATTTTTGGTTGGGCCTTAAACTTTGAAGAGGCTCTAATATCAACAGATATTTCGTTTACACCAACTATTGAAGCAGAGGCATGGGAGGGGACTTCTATAATCAACACGGCAGGAAATATTATAACGGTTCAACCTGCTTCGGCAGGAACGCATTGCTATACCTACAGGGTTTTAGATAACTTTGGATGTGAATATACAAAAGAAGTGTGTATTGAAGTATTCCCTGAAGTTGCTCCAATATCACCAACTGAACTGCAAGAATGTGATGATGACACTTCTGATGAAAGCACAATCTTTAATCTTACAAATAAAGATAATGAGATTACAGGAGGCAATACCAATTTGTTGGTTTCTTATTATGAAACTGACTCTGATGCACAAAATGAGACTAACCCTATCAACCCAACAAATACTTATTTAAATACTTCTAATCCACAAACAATATATGTTAGAGTTACTGATAATGTAACAACGTGTTATGAATTTACTACGTTAATTTTAAGAGTGCTGAAAAATCCTGAACCATTAACAGATGCTCCAAATTTAGAAGCTTGTGATGTGTTGAATACTGGAGATAATCAGGAGGAATTTGATATAACACAAAATGAAGCGTTTATCATTAATAATGAGGTTGGTGTATTGGCTTCATATTATGAATCCTTAGCCGATGCTCAAACAGGAGTAAATGAAATTTCAAACCCTACCACCTATAATAATTTAAATCCAGTACAAACCATTTTTGTACGCGTGACTAATACAGTTACGAGTTGTTTTACGATTGTCGATTTTGATATCATTGTTCATTCATTGCCTCTATTGTCCAATGTCTCTGACGTTATAGTTTGTGAAGTTAATTTTGATGGCGTCCATACATTTGATCTGGAATCCAAAACAGGAGAAGTCTTAAACGGGCAAGACCCGGCTATTTTTGAAGTAACCTATCATGTAACATCCGCAGATGCAGATACTGGGATAAATGCTTTGGTTAGTCCTTATCTTAATACGGTTAATCCGCGGTCAATTTATGTGAATATTACAAATAATATCACAGGATGTACTGTTTCATCAATGGGTTTCAATATTGAAGAAATTAATAATCCAACAGCAAATAATGATGGAGTTCCAATTGAGTATATGGTATGTGATAATCTAGAGGGCAATGATGGTATTGCACAATTTGATTTAACTAGTCAAGATTTGTTGGTTTTAGATGGTCAAGATCCATCTCAATATATGGTAAGTTATTACGATTCGCAGGCTGAGGCTGATTTAGGGGTAAATACCTTAATAAATGATTTTGTTAACACCCAAAGCCCACAAGTTATTTACTCACGAGTTGAAAGTGTCATGGCTACTAGTACAAGTTGTTATGCCGTCACAAATTTAACACTACGCGTAAATTTGCTTCCTGAGTTTAACTTAGATGACAATTATATGCTTTGTGTTAATACTAATGGAACAGAAGTAGTTAACCCTCCGCTATTAGAGACAGGGTTATCGGAACCTGAGTTTTCCTTTGAATGGCGATTTAATGATGCAATTATTAATGGTGCTACTAATTCAAGTTATTTGGTTGATGAACCAGGATCGTACAGCGTTTCAGTGACCAATAACTTGACTGGCTGTATGGTCGCTTCTAGCACTACAGTAAATGAGAGTTCACCTCCAAATATTAGTGCGCGAATAGTATCTCAAATATTTTCAGATAGTAATGTTATTGAAGTAGACGCTACAGGAGGTGGTATTTATGAATATAGCTTAGACAATGGTGCCTGGCAGGAAAGTAATGTGTTTGAAGATGTGTCTACAGGAGAGCACACGATTATGGTTAGAGATGTTAATGGATGTGGTTTTGCTGTTTCATTGATAATGGTCATAGATTATCCTAAATATTTCACGCCGAACGGAGATGGATATCATGACACGTGGAATATCGTGGGAATTGATTCTTATCCCAATGCTAAAATATTTATTTATGACAGATTTGGGAAGTTAATAAAACAGTTAAGTCCCTTAGGTGTTGGATGGGATGGAACCTTTAATGGTTACAATTTGCCACCTAATGATTATTGGTTTAATGTAGAATATATTGAACAGAACGACGGTGTGTTAAAGACTTTTTCAGCTTATTTTACTTTGAAAAGGTAGTTAATATTTGTTTCGTGAAAATTTCTTAATTTTCACATTTGCTAAAATTGCAATAAGATAATTAAATGAAATACGTTTTATTCTTGGTAATGTGTTCTTCATCGCTTTTTGCACAAGAACCTAATGATTGTATTAATGCAACAGTAATTTGCGGAAGTATAAATTATGCCTATACACCAAGAAGCGGAGGAGTAGATGATTTTGTTACAAATCGAAACCCGAATTGTTTACCAGTAGACCCTGTAGAAGCACAAAGTGTATGGCTGCAAATCACAATTGATGATCCAGGGGATTTGGAATTTACTATAAAACCAAATAACCAAACAGACGATTATGATTGGGCAATTTTTGGTCCTAATGTGTCTTGTAATAATTTGGGAAATTCAATACGTTGTTCTTCAACAATGTTTCTTGGAGATGGGTCGACCGGATTGGGAAATGGAACTGTAGATGTTTCAGAGGGGCCGGGTTCTGGAGATGGATTTTTAGCCCCTTTAGCAGTGGATACTGGGGAAATCTATTTTGTATTTATTAATAATTGGTCTAATTCGTCATCAGGGTTTCAATTAGATTTTGATGGTCCAGTTACCTTTAATGAGCCTCCAACCATTGAAACACCAATTGGAACATCTATTGATTTGGAAGAATGCGATAACGATGGAGATTTTGATGATATAACAACTTTTGATTTAACAGGGAACTCACCAATTATTTTAGGTGCACAAACAGGATTAGTTGTTAAATATTTTACAAATGTTAGTGATGCTCAAATAGGAAATAACCCCATAAGAGATGCCTCTATTTTTAGAAATACATCTAACCCTCAAACAATTTATGCTAGAGTAACAGATGACTCATCAGGTTGTTTTGAGACCACTGAATTTGAGATTTTTGTAACAAACAGTATGAATTTAGGGATGCCAAACAATATCGTGCATTGTGATGATGATAACGATGGTTTATCTCAATTTGATTTATCTCTAAATGATGATAATATTCGAAATGGGAATCTTAATATAATTTTTTCATATCACAAGTTAGAGGATGATGCAATATCAGGTAGTAATGCTTTATCAACATTATATTCAAATACTACAGCATTTGTGAAAGAAATTATTTGGGTAAGAATTGAAAACACAATTTCAGGATGTTTTCAAATTCTATCTTTCAATATCGATGTTTATCGAACTCCCGTTGCCACCACAATTCCAAATCAATTAATTTGTGATGATAATAATGATGGTTCTTGGGATTTCGATTTTAGTGCTTTAGATGTTGTTGCATTAAGAGGTCAGTCTGCGGCAGATTATACGGTATCATACC
>Ga0105356_10005723_pt1 | contig 11756 bp, 15 predicted proteins | sample GOMGulsemesocosm_3_FD_83502 | JGI IMG/M metagenome (GOLD analysis project Ga0105356, IMG submission 83502) | Methane-oxidizing microbial communities from mesocosms in the Gulf of Mexico - GOM9D Gulf of Mexico | ecosystem: Environmental > Aquatic > Marine > Cold seeps | place: Gulf of Mexico...
ATATCGATGATGGGGCCGCAGGCTAGCGTCGCAACGGTATGACTGCCACCATCAAAGGTCGCAAAACTTAGCGGACGCTCTAATTGATCAACGCTCAATTGATCGTGCTGCAAATCCATGCCATTGCCATCAATCAGTATTAAATTGCGCAAATAACCGGGGAAAGAGGAAAAGACGCCATCCTCAACCACCTTGGCCATGCTGATTCGCCAGTCAAAATCATCTAACGTGCCGCCATCGTTGATTGCCAGCTCGGTAGTTTCGCCCTTGCCATTTTTCCAGAGCGTTCTCTTAAACTTTTCTGGAGGAATAATTTTAATCACGTTAACGCCTTTTTAATTTTGGTGAAGGTTTAAATGATTGCGCTACAAACCGGACACCGATTGAAATTGCTGAACCAACACTGCACACACCTTCTGACAGGTTTCTTCCAACTGCCCCGCTCCATACTCAACTGCCGCTACTGCTCCCCACACGGGCCCAGGCCATGCAACATCCATTTTATAGCGCACAATATGATGTACATGCAGTTGCGGTACCATGTTACCCAGCGCGGCTACGTTGAGCTTATCGGCGTTAAACAGGTCATAAACTTGTTTGGAGAAGTAGCTGGATTCCCACAACAGTTGTTGCTGGTCAGCTTCGGACAGCTCAAAAATTTCACGAATATTCCCCCGCTTTGGCACCAGAATAAACCAGGGATAATTAGCATCTTTATTAAGCAAGACCCGTGTCAGCGGGAAGTCACCTAACACAATACAGTCTTTGGCTAATTGAGGGTGTAGTTCAAACATGTTGATTCCTTGGTTTATTCGCGGGGGATGAGAAGATAGTATCGGGCATAATGAATGGCTATCAAAGTTTCTCTTTCGAATACCTCACCAGCATTGATCTAATCACCGCTGATGCTTGGAATGCAATTTGCGCCAGTGACTATCCTTTTCTACGCCATGAGTTTCTCGCGGCGCTTGAACATTCAGGTAGCGTCGGCGGCAAAAGTGGCTGGCAGCCCTACCATTTAACCGTCTATCAACATGGTAAATTAGTGGCGTGATGCCGCTCTATATCAAAAGCCACTCCTATGGCGAATATGTTGACGTATAAGACTCGATTGGGCGTGGGCGGATGCCTACCACCGTCATAATATCGAGTATTATCCCAAGCTGCTGACAGCCATTCCTTTCACGCCCGCCAGTGGGCCACGCCTTTGCACGTCTGCTGACGTTGATAAACCGGCTCTGATAACCGCTATCGTTGAGGACATTCAGACGCAAACCAACAGCGGCCGTTTTTCATCTTGGCATCTGCTGTTTCCCGAAGCAGAAGAACTCAAGTGCTGGCAACAGTCTGAACTACGCACACGTTCAGGCTGCCAGTTTCACTGGTTCAACCGAGACTATAAAAGCTTTGATGACTTCCTCAGAGCGTTTACCTCGCGCAAACGTAAAAGTATTAAACGTGAACGCCGTCGTGTCGCCGAGCAGGGCATTAGCCTGCACACACTGTCGGGCGATCAAATCAGTGACAAATATCTTCGCGACTTTTTTATTTTCTATCAAGCCACCTATATGAAACGTGGCCAGCAGGGTTATTTGACACTGGATTTCTTTATGCAACTACGCACAAAGATGGCCGAGCAACTGGTGCTAGTTATGGCTGAAAAAGACGGCCATTCCATCGCTGCTGCGCTATGCCTGCGTGATGCAGAAACACTTTATGGCCGTTACTGGGGTTGTCTTGAGGAATACGAGTGCTTGCATTTTGAGGCCTGTTTTTATCAGGGCATTGAGTTTTGTATAGCCAATGGCATCCAACGATTCGACCCCGGCGCGCAAGGTGAGCATAAGGTTCTACGTGGCTTTGAGCCGGTGAAAACCTGGTCATTACACTGGATTGAGCATGAGGGTTTTCGCGAAGCCATTGATCGTTTTATCGGACAGGAGAAGCTGGGCATGACTCAGTACAAGGATGACACAACGGCGATGCTGCCCTTTAAGAAGTGATCAATAGATAAGCGTTCTCGCATAACTAATCCACCTTCTCCGCAACCGCGATATCAACCAGCTTACCGCCATGAAAAGTCAGTACCCGTAAAAAACCTTTATAGGCACGGCTTTTGTAGGTCCATTCCTCGGTTCTGAGTTTATCAATGCTGGAAATTATTTCGGCAAAAAACGGTTCACCACAGCGCAGCAGCACCCTCACTTTGTGATCACCAACACTGACAAAATCGTTATTGCATTTGAAACTCGATGCCTGTGCCTGCCCAACACACAGAACAACCACCAATAACGACAAACACAGCTTAATCTTCATAATTCACTTCCTACCCACTTAACCTGTCCGACCACCACGCTATAATCAAGTTCACACGTTGCAACCGAGTCGACTGTAATGAGCAACATCTTCGCCGCCCTGCCTGAAAATCTGACAGAAGAAGTTTTTGAAACGCTGATTGATAGCGACAAAGTCACCATCGAACGCATTATCTCAAAGGGCCATTCGTCACCGCAAACCGGTTGGTATGATCAAGAAAGCAACGAGTGGGTAATAGTGCTCAAGGGTGAGGCGAAACTGGGCTTTGAAAATAAACCAGACGTACATTTAAAGGAAGGCGACTATATTAATATTGCTGCGCACTGCCGCCACCGAGTAATCTCGACACCGCCCAATAAAGAAACCATCTGGTTAGCTATTCATTACTAACGAACTTTTTGCCACTCCAGCAACCGGTTATTGGCAGGCATGTGGTGATCACCGACCAACTGCAAACCTGCCTCATGGGCCAGCGCTTCAATCCATTCAAAATCACGGATCGCACTTTTGGGGTTCTGTTGGTACAACCAGCCGTTAAAACGGGCATTGCTTTGCGAAGTAAATTGACCACCGTAATTAAACGGTCCATAACAGCAGAACTTGCCGCCATCGGCTAATAACTCTCCCAGTTTTATAAAAAAATGTTCAACCTCTTTTCTCCCCATAATGTGCAGGGTATTGGAAGTAAATACCGCTTGAGCACTGGTTATTGGCCAGTTTTCATCCAGCACGTTCAACGCCACAGGCACCTCGATATTGTTTAACTGCACCTCATCCAGCCATAAATTAATACCGGGTAAATGTTCAGCCACATCCGAGGGCTGCCAACTGGCATGCGCCAGGTGCTGGGCAAAATAAACGGCGTGCTGGCCGGTACCGGTGCCGATTTCCAACACCTCACTGATATCGGCAAAGGCTGTTTTTAACACAGCAAGAATCGGTGCTTTGTTATTTTCACAAGCTTGGGAAAAAGGCTTTTGAGTCATGGCACTTCTCAACAGGTTTTCAGGGGAAGATCTCTCCTTAAAGTCGAGATGACAATATAACCGTCATTCCGAATGCATGAGAGGAATCTTAACAACGCAATCAAGGCGAACCGCCGTAAGCTACTAAGCTCGACTGGAATCTGGCGCGCTGGAAACGTACAATGCCTGCTTTTGAAAACATCTTCAATTTCACGCTCACATTTAAGGTCGACACCAGCCCATGCGCGCAAAACAGTTCCTGATCAACACCCTCAAAGAATCCCCGTCCGATGCGGCCGTTATCAGCCACAAACTGATGTTACGTGCAGGCATGATCCGTCGTTTGGCGGCGGGCCTGTACACCTGGACGCCACTGGGTTTAAGGGTGTTACGTAAATCCGAAAATATTATTCGTGAAGAAATGAACCGTGCTGGCGCACTTGAACTGCTGATGCCTGCCGTGCAGCCTGCTGAGCTGTGGGAAGAGACGGGCCGCTGGGGTCAATTTGGCGATGAGCTGTTACGCGTAAAAGATCGCCATGGTCGTGAGTTCTGTATTGGTCCAACACACGAAGAAGTGATTACCGATCTGGCCCGTAACGAACTAAGCAGCTACAAACAACTGCCGGTTAATTTTTACCAGATTCAGACCAAATTCCGTGATGAGCGCCGCCCCCGTTTTGGTGTGATGCGTTCACGTGAATTCCTTATGAAGGATGCCTACTCCTTCCATCTGGATGCTGAAAGCCTGCAAAAAACCTACGATGCCATGTATCAGGCCTACACGCGCGTATTTGAACGCATGGGTTTAATGTTCCGTGCGGTAGACGCAGACTCCGGCAGCATCGGTGGCAGCCAATCACAGGAATTCCACGTATTGGCTGAGTCGGGAGAAGACCTGATTGCTTTCAGTGACACCAGCGATTATGCCGCCAACATCGAAACGGCTGAAGCACTGGCACCAGCTATTGAGCGTCCCGCTGCCGCTGCCGAACTGGCGACAGTTGATACGCCAGACCAACACACTATTGAGGCAGTTTCCACTTTCCTTAACCTCGCGCCCAGCCAAGTAGCCAAAACCTTACTGGTTCACGGCGAGCCGTCTGAAGATAACGAAACACCCCTAATTGCGCTGATATTACGTGGGGATCACGCGCTTAACGAAATCAAAGCTGAAAAACTGCCGCAAGTAAAAGCACCGCTGACCTTTGCCTCCGATGCTGAAATTGCCCAACAGATGAACTGCGATCCAGGCTCTTTAGGCCCGGTAAATGCCAACGTGCCAGTGATTGTTGATCGTAGCGCTGCTGTATTAGCTGACTTTGTTTGTGGCGCCAATGAAAATAATAAGCACATGACCGGCGTTAACTGGGAGCGTGATTGCAACTTTACCGAAATTGCCGATATCCGCGAAGTAGTAGAAGGCGATCCATCACCCTGCGGCGACGGCAAACTGGTCTTCAAACGCGGCATTGAAGTGGGCCACATCTTCCAGCTGGGTCAAAAATACGCGGCTTCCATGAACGCAACCGTGCTGAATGACAAAGGACAGGCGCAGGTGATGACGATGGGCTGTTACGGCATCGGAGTGACACGTGTAGTTGCGGCGGCTATCGAGCAAAACAATGACGACAAGGGAATTATCTGGCCAGCCGGCTTAGCACCATTTCAAGTCGGCATTGTACCGATGAATTACGATAAATCCGAACAGGTCAAAGAAACTGCTGATCGTGTTTACCAAGAGCTACAGGACCTGGGCATCGACGTGTTTATGGATGACCGCGACAAGAAAACCAGCCCCGGCGTGAAATTTGCCGACATGGATTTGATTGGTATTCCACATCGCATCGTCATCAGCGACCGTGGACTGAAAGAAAACCAGATCGAATATCAAGAGCGTCGCAACCAGCAGCGTCAAGACCTGGTCGCTGACCAAGTCGTTGCCTTTATCAAGGACACGCTAATCGCTTAAGCATATTCTTCCGAATAGTAAGGTCTGCTTCGCGGGCCTTATAACCACCTGCCTTACTTCTGCTCACTAATTTTCCTATTAATTCCCTCAACAAGTAATGCCTCCCGTTACTTGTCATTTAGCGCGCAGCTAACCTGCGTATTTTAGCTATTGCCCCATCTCATTTATATGTACATTTAAGAAACCAATCCAGCAGTGCTCATCTAAACTTAAAGGAGACATGGCAAATTAGAATAGAGCGAAGAAGATCACCGCCGCTCTTGTCGTGGTGGCCACCAATACCAACAACTTTAAATTTGGAGGTTCGGCAATGGGCGTACCCACATCACAGGAACTTGAGCAGGCATTAACGACTGCGGCAATCATGCGCGAACAGGGTAATGATCCGGACTTCATTGCCAAGAGTTTGCTGAATCTGAATTATCAGCACCACTTATTGGAAAAAGTCCTGCAGCTGAGCAAGCTCTATTTACACTCCGGCCAGGGTAGCCATGAACACAGCCTGCTGCTCAAAGCCATTGAAGAGGCAGAGCAAGCCGCGACCCCAACCACTGACCACGACGATTTTGGCTTGGATGTGCCGCAGTAAGCCAGCCTGGCCTACTGTTGCGGGCAGCTATTAAGATCACTGATAAAGCGGCAATTGATCGATACGTTGCTCAATAGTGGCGAGATATTTTTTGTAAAACTCGCTCTCAATGCCGCCGCGTCGTTCAAATTCCTGCTGATGAATACCCTCCGGCAAGCCTGAAATTGACGGAAAGAATACCGTTTCGCTAGAAAATTCTGCCGCCATTTGTTGTAAGTGACTGGCACCTGCATCATCAACAGCAAACTCAGCAAAACGAATACCCGCGCGATCGGCGGCTAAATCAGCGAAACTAAACCCTGACCCACCTCGTTCCGTATCCAGCAGTTCTTTGAACTCGCCAATGGAGAAACTCACGCCGCTGTTGGAAATCACCTGTAAAGCAGCTGAAAAAATAAAATGCAGTCGCAGGTCATTACGATTTGCCAAACCGATATAACCCAGCGCCGGCCGACAGGTACTGTCATCTAACGCGCCAATGAGCGTGTCGAATTTATCCGAGCCTAAAAACAGCGCCAACGCCAACAGTGCCGCACGGTTTTCCTCAACCGCCTGCCCCCTTGCCAAACTGAGTTGCCCGGAAACTTCAAAAAGATGACTTAAATAGGAACTCAGCGTCGTATGGCCGCCCGTTGGCCCCTTCTGACGAAATGCGCACAATTGCTGGTAATAACTACGCACCCGCTGAGAATTATCCTCGCCGAATTGAACCTGCTGCTTGAGCCGGTTCACTTTGTTTCTAAAATTAGGTACGGGATGATAAACCACCGTCACCCGTGAATGATTGACCGTTAGTGATTCCATTGAGGCCAACAGTTCCGTGCCTAATACTTCACCTTCCAGGGCACGGTTTAATAGGACCTCGGCAATGCCAAGCAAAATATGCCCCGATAACTCCAAGTCGCCCACCGTCAGTTTACTGACTTTCAGACCATCACTAAACGGCTCAACATTAGCCGTTACATTGATATAGTCGCCGAAGGGATTTTTTGGTAGATGTAGGCTAAGGTTTCCCGTCAACCCACTGGAATCAATACGCACTTGCGCGTTTGCCGCGCGAATACCTCGCACCGCCAACGCCAGCACCTCGTTAAGATCGTTTTCTGACAAGGAGACTTTAGAACTCGGAGCTGAGCCGGGCCGCATCAAGCCTCGGTAAAACTGTTTAGCGATGCGTCGGGCTTTGATGGCGCTATTAGAATCTATCTTCGCTGACTCCGTAACCAATGGTGTGGAGTCGCTGATCGCGGTCAAAATGCCTATTGGCAAAAAGGTTAAAACTAGGACCAGAAAAATCAGGCTGAAACGCCAAAAACCGAGCCTTTTTCGACGATCAGAAGTGATCACGCGAGCAGCTCCAGATGCGTCAAATCAACAGGAAAACTACTTAGGTTTGGGGCGAAATGCGGTAATAAATTGTTCATTGGCGTCCAGATAATAGCCTTCAATCAAATCAATACAATAGGGGATAGCGGGAAAAACGGCCTCTAGACAATCGGCTATGGCGCTAGGTTTACCAGGCAAGTTTACGATCAATGATTCACCACGGATACCGGCAATCTGGCGTGACAAAATAGCGGTAGGCACATATTTCAGTGACACCGATCGCATCAACTCGCCAAAACCATCCATAATCTTGTCACACACCGCAACGGTGGCCTCCGGTGTGATATCACGCTTAGAAGGTCCCGTTCCACCGGTTGTCACCACCAGGTGGCAGCCCTTCTCATCGCACAACTCACGTAATGCCTGTTCAATCTGATCCTGTTCGTCGGGAATCACCCGCTTGACCGGCTGCCAGTTGTTAGTAATCGCTTTGCCAATCCACTCTTCAATGGCCGGGCCACCAAGGTCTTCATATTCACCACGGCTGGCGCGGTCAGAAACGGTTACGATGCCTATATTTATTTTTGCTGTCATTGGGCTTATCCAAGTTACTGATAGGTATGCCCGCCATAATCAGATAATCCTAATGCTCAGGCCTTGATCCAAGCCAATAAAGCCCATTTAATTTAGCTGCGAGATGGCGTTAAAATCCACTTCAGGCAGCCGTTCTGGCTGTTGAATGATAGTCCAGTAACAATCAAAAAATCTCGCCCGACAGCCCTCTGGAGTCTGCATTTTTTATAGCGATTCACATAAACTAGCAGGTATTTTATTTTGTCAGAAAGCACAAAGTCTTCCGCGTAATAATCGAGAATTTCAGACACATACAGGGTGCGCGTACTGCCATCAACGCGAAGGAGTTTGTACTTGTTAACAAACTCCTGCGCGGCACTTTACAATTGTTGTTCCAAGGTTGTCGCTAAGAACGGCTGCACCGGTAAGCGTGGTAATCACGCTCCATACAATTGAGCGAAAAATGTATACGCGGCTCACCAAGCAGGCGAATGACATTATTTTCGCAATCCTGAAGTGAGGTTTTCTGACCGCCGACCACCACCAATCGCAGTTTGAAAAAGCTCAGCTGTTTAAAGAAACTGTCGAAGTCAACGGGAATGTATTTACTAATCACACCGTACATTGCCAACGCGTTGTAGGCGTTAATGTGTAAGCCATCACCTCTGCCCCTGAGGCAAACAGTTGTGGATCAGGGGCCGGACTGATGACTTCGAGAAATCTGACAAAACTGCGTAGATCACCGGCATTACTTGCCAGTGTTTGAAAATCTGTGCGTCCCTGCTCGTCAACAAACTGTTCCAGCGTTCACACCCAACCAGCCAAAGCAGTTTCGTACTGTTGCGGGCTGCTAGCCTGAACCGCCTAGGTCAAAAGACACAAGACAAACACACCGATCAGACGTTTAAACATGAATGCGCCCTTACTATGAGCCACTTTCGTAGTGGCCATAATATCGGAAGGTTTTAATCGTTACTCATTAGTGAGTAATACGTGCCGTGCCGCCACTGGTTAATAGACGCACACGATCACCGGCCTGAAAATATTCTTCGGCTTGTTGCACCACCGAGATGATACCACCATTGTCCATTTGCACGGTCAGCTCTAAACCTGCCTTTTTGGTGGCTGCGTTCTCCACCTTATCACCAATCAAGCCACCAGCTACGCCCGCCACAACGGCGGCAATTGCGCTGCCTCGGCCACCACCGACGCCACTACCGGCAACGCCGCCAATCACCGTGCCTGCTGTCGCACCGACACCGCTTTGGGTGCCTTCAATTTGCACCTGTCGTACCGACACTATCGTGCCAAATTGCACCTGCTGTACAGAAAGAGCCAGATCACGACTGTAAGTAGTTGCCGACGGATTTGATCCACAGGCCACCACGAACAGGCAGAGGGGAAGAATTAACAAAAATTTGAGTCTCATCGGGACAATCTCCTACTGATTTCCTACGAATATTAATGGGCGATAATTCACTGGTGCTAAGACCATTCAGTTATCATTAGGTTCGCCCATAAAACAGCTACAATGTGCGGGCAGTATGTCAGAATCCCGCCTTTTTGCGAGCTGAATTAGCTATTAGATTATGTCCTCACACACCATCAAAATACGACTCTTGATGACAAACTCGTCTACACTATAAAAGTCATCCCTAAAATACAGATCTTCATGCGCATAACTTTTTTTCACATCCTAGGCCTTTGTTTATCGCTATTGCTAGCGATGTCTCCACCGAGTTTTGCTACTCAGGTGGATACGGAACTTCGTAACGTACTCAAACAAACCATTAATCAGGCCGACAGCTTTGAAGACCGCTTTGATGCTGAGGTTTGGCTGGTGGATATGTCAGGGCGACTGCAACGTTTTATCAAGGATGACACAAGGCGTTTAGAGCTGTTACGCGCGATTCACCGCGAGGCCACTCACGCCAAGTTACAACCCGAGCTGGTGTTATCGGTCATTCAGATTGAAAGCTACTTTGACCACTACGCGCTGTCCTATGTCGGCGCGCGCGGGCTGATGCAGGTAATGCCCTTTTGGAAAAAAGAGATCGGCCGCCCCGATGATAACCTTATGGATATCGATACTAATTTGCGCTACGGCTGCACCATTCTCAGCTATTACCTCAAAAAAGAAAAAGGCGACATGATTCGCGCACTAGCACGTTATAACGGTAGCTTGGGTAAAACCAAATATCCGGAAAAAGTGTTACTGGCGTGGGAAAGGCGCTGGTATACCAATAATTAAACAGCCCATTCCCTGAAAAACATTGAAACAAACACTGGTTATCCAATCCCACCGCAACCCCCTGCCCTTTGTCTGGCTGCAGGAGTGCATCGATTCAGTTCAAACTTGGGCTGCTGACAATGGCTTCGACTACCAATGGCTGGGCGATGAAATGTTTGATTCGCTTGACCCAGAGCTCATCGAAAAAACCGAGACACAAAAGATCATCGCCAGTGACCTAGCTCGACTTAAGGCCATGCAAAAGGCATTAGCAAAAGGCTACAAGCATGTCATCTGGTGCGATGCTGACTTTCTTATTTTCAATCCTCAAGAGTTCATCCTGCCCAAAAGCTCTTTCGCCCTGGGCAGAGAAGTGTGGATTCAAGAGGATAACAACCAAAAGCTGCGGGCTTACACCAAGGTACACAACGCCTTTCTGATGTTCAGCCAAGGCAATCATTTCCTGGATTATTACGCTGCCAGCGCCGAACAACTGTTGCGCGCAAACCAAGGACGCATGCCACCACAGTTTATCGGCCCCAAGCTATTAACAGCTCTGCACAATATGGTGGCATGTCCCGTCATGGAGACAGCGGGCATGTTAAGTCCTTTGGTAATTCAAGATATATTGAAAGGAGAAGGACAAGCTCTTAAACTCTTCATACAAAAATCCACCCACTTTCCAGCTGCCGCCAATCTCTGTAGCTCGGTGACCACTTCTGCAGGTTTCAACAATGCGGAGATGAGGTCTTTAATTGAAAAACTAAAATATCAGGTTTAAGACACGGGAGGGAAATTCAACACCTCACTTTTCGTCAGAGCTGCCTCAACTTTAAACTAACGACTTAGATAGCCATCAAAATCACCCTAGCATATAGAGCTTTCCATCTGAGCAGATGGAGGCCGCTAGAAGTTATAACAACTCCTCTATTGGGCTAGTTTTTTTTACAAAAAAACCAACCAATTAAAATTTACTATGCTAACCCTCTCCGTCACCTTTTTATTACTTTAGCTCATGCTTAGGGCTTTAATTTTTTCTTCGGGGCTATCCTTGGGAGGGTGATAGTTGTCCAGATAGTCCCCAAACTCTCGATCCACAGACTGTGAATGTTCAATAAGCCACTTGGCCAGAAAGGTAACAAACTCCTTTAGATGTTCCTTGTTAGCCGCGAATTTCTGATGGAAAACTTTTAGCTCCTTAAGTAATTTTTGGTGAGCCTGGTGATGTTTGTCTAGGCCAGGATAGCCAGTAAGGGCCATCAGGTTTTCCTCGCTAAGAATGTGAAATTCAGCATAAGAGACCACCTCGTCAGACAGTCTGTCCAGCATCGACTCATCCATTCCTTGGGCTAGAATCAGCTTATTGATACACGCCAAAAGATTGTGGTGCTCCGAATCTATAGCGGCTACGCCGATATCAAATTTTTTCAACCAAGTATAAGTATGCATAAGCTTGACTCTTTAAGGGAAGACGAAAAAGTTACTGAGTTTTGTTTTGAGTTTAAAACAGGTAATGAACATCATTATTCAGCTGTTTTTACCATTTATCGAGAATAAGTTACTGAAAAACAAATAGCGATGGATAAACTATAAAAAGCCTTTTATCTGATATACCAATTTTAACTTGTCACAAAACCATCAACAGGTTGATAGCTCAGCTCCTCAACAATTACATTGTCAACTCGCGCCAATTCAGGACCTTCATGTAGCCATTGCTGTACCTGAGTTACCGCTTCCGCATCGCCACACAACAGCACCTCAACACGTCCATCACTGAGGTTCTTG
>Ga0105356_10005724_pt1 | contig 11755 bp, 7 predicted proteins | sample GOMGulsemesocosm_3_FD_83502 | JGI IMG/M metagenome (GOLD analysis project Ga0105356, IMG submission 83502) | Methane-oxidizing microbial communities from mesocosms in the Gulf of Mexico - GOM9D Gulf of Mexico | ecosystem: Environmental > Aquatic > Marine > Cold seeps | place: Gulf of Mexico...
ACCTTCCAGATTCAAATACTTGGGTATATGAAGAGTCAAATGAGATTACCGGTTTTATATCAATGATAGAAAACGAAATTGGAGGATTATTTGTTAGTCCAGAACATCACTCAAAGGGAATTGGGACTTCATTAGTCAATCACATAAAACAATTTCATAAAGAATTGGAAGTAGAAGTGTTTGAAAAAAATAAACTTGGGAAACCGTTTTATGAGAAATATGGATTTATCGTAATTAAGGAATATATTCAAGAAGGCACTAATCAAAAGGTACTTCGAATGAGAAAGAAATAAATGGAAACAACTACATTAAAAGGTTTAGGATATAATAAAATATTGGCCAAATATCGAAAGGAAAAAAATATTGAATCCTTTGGTATTGGCCGTGTCATATTAGAACATAAAGATAGATATATTGTAAAATCAGAACGTAAAGAAATGAATGCAGAACTTATTGGGAATTTAAGGTTTACCGCAGAAAGTAAACATGATTTACCAACCGTAGGAGATTGGGTTGCCATTACTGAATATGATGATGACAAAGCACTAATACATGCTGTTTACCCTAGACATTCAATTCTAGAAAGACAAGCTATAGGTAAATCTACTAAAACTCAAATAATTGCTACAAATATTGATTATGGTCTAATTGTTCAATCCATAAACAGAGATTTTAATATGAATCGCTTAGAAAGATATCTAACCATTTGTAACACTTCAAATGTAGAACCCATAATTATTCTAAGCAAAATTGATTTAATTGATGAACAAACATTTAACGAGCTTCTTAAAGAAATAAAAGAGCGAATTAAAGGTATTTCTGTTATTGCAATTAGTAACCAAACTCAATTTGGAATACATGAGCTTGAAAATAAAATGATTCGAGGAAAAACATACTGTTTATTAGGTTCTTCAGGTGTTGGTAAATCAACTCTTATCAACTCACTAATTGGTGAGAATATAATGAATACTGGAGAAATAAGCCAGCGTATTGACCGAGGAAAGCACATTACAACACATAGAGAATTAATTGTATTAAAAAATGGAATTTTAATTGACAATCCAGGAATGAGAGAAGTTGGAATAACTGATACTTCTAATGGACTTGAATCAACATTCGAAAATATTGTTACTTTAGCACAAGCTTGTAAGTTTAGTAACTGTATGCATACGAATGAAAAGGGATGTGAAATTCAAAGAGCAATTGAAAACGGAGAAATTGATTCTGATTCTTATGCCAATTTCCTGAAATTAGAGAAAGAAAGGTTTTTTTTTGAATCAAGCGTTGAGGAAAAGAAAAAGAAAGACAAAAATCTTGGAAAAATGATTCGAAATGTTCAAAAACATCGAAAACGAAATAAGTACTAAATACAACAAAAGTAATCCTTACAGGCATTTACAAAATAGAAATATATCTCAAGAAACTCCTTTTTTTGATGCTTTTTATAAAAGAACAAACTAAAAAAACAGTTTTATATTTAGTGCTATTATTTTAAGATTGTATTCCTTTTGAATGATTAAAAAATTCAATCAAAATATAGACTTAAAGCTACCGATAACCAGTTAGTAATTCCCAAAAAACACACTTTGGGCATTATTATAATAAGTTGTAGGTAATTTGACGCAACCAAATCCAATTTTCACATCTTCTAATAAAATAGAATTATGACAAAAAAAATATTATTGAGACTATTCATACTAATTGGAATGATTTCTTGCAACAATACTGATGAAAATGAAATAACCAATAAACTGAATGGCAAATGGAATTTAGTCAATGTTAGTTGTGAATGTCAACCTGTAGACTTAGAAACAGGAGAACACATTTGGACATTTGACCTTTCCAAAAATAAACTTTACGTTATAAATAACGTTGCAGAACAATTACATACAATTTTTGATACAGGCACATACAATATTACTGTTACGGGTAATAAAGTTACCATTCTAGCTATAACATATGATTACTATTTCAAGAATGAAAAATTATTTTTGGCTGACCATCCAGAATCTGATGGTCCATTGATAAAATTTGTAAAAGATTAAAAACTACTTAGGACAAAGAACTCAGTTAAAAAACAACTGTTTTCTTCATTAATTTTAATCCATAATATTCTAATAACAAAACATTGTTCTTTTATATTTTAAGTTTAATTTATTTAAACAATACTGAAACATGCGGTCTTTGTCACTTTTCAACAGTAAAGGACTGTTTTAGTAACTTATTTGAACAGCCATTATAACTCATTTCATTTTAAAAATAATGATTTCTAAATAAAATTAAATGAGCACAAACAACCCTGTTTTTAAATCGTACAAAACTCAAATTAAGAACAGAACTCCTCTCCTATTTATCAGGTTTCTAAAAGAACAAACTAAAAAAATATGCTTATATTTATCAAGTTTCTTTTGAAGGCTTAATTTTCAAAAAAAATTAAAAAATTGAATCAAAAACATATGAAAAAAGAACTGCAACTTTGTATTATAACTATATTAATGTTTTTTACAAACATAATTTTTGCACAAGATTATTCTGATTATTTAGTTGATAAAAACAACACTATTACATTATGTAAAATTATTCAAATAAAAAATGGAAAAGTAAAGTACAAACTACAGGGAAAGTCTTACACTACAATTAAATATATTACTGACTTTTCTGATGTAAAATTCAATAACCCTGATGTTATAAAAAACCCATTAGGATTGAAAATTGAAAAGCCAAAACCTGGATATTCTTATGTTTATTTTTATTATTCAGAAATTATCTATAAAGTAAGATATAATGGCCAAAAACTAACAAAAATAGGCATAGGAAGCTATTATCGACATAAAATAAAAGCTGGAGAAATTCACACCTATTCTACTTCTGGAAATAATTTAGAAATTGCAGCAGAAAATCAAAAAACTTATTTAATAAGGGGGCAAATTGGAAAATTTTTGAAAAATGAAATAAATAGGAGCTTTGGAGTTTTATCTGCACTTGTCATAGACAATAGAAAAGTTTCTGAATACGCATTATTATCTATGAAAAAAAAAGCTAAATAAATACATTTTGTTATACAGTAACCATTACACAATACCTTAAATAAATGAGCCTAAAGAGTTTTTTATTATGTTTTTTGTTTTTAAAAATGGTTGTATTTAAGAAAATTAAAGAAGTTCCATTAGTCTTATATATTTTTTCTATTGAAAAAGAGTTCTTTAAATAGCTCCTCAAAGAGCTATTAAATTTCTGTTTTGACTACCCTTGTGGTTCCCAAAAACCGCAAACTTACATTGAGAAATAATTGTAAGCACAAAAAATAAGATTACCTAATTAATACAACACTTAACGATTCTTTTTCAAAATGTCTCTTTTTATCTTTTGTAAAAAGAGACATTGCTATACATTAAACATGTGTTTTGTGATAATCACAAAATATAATTTTAAAATACGCATTTAAGAAAATAAAGATTGTGATTATCACCATATTTTTAACAAAACTTAAATACTAAAAACATGAAAAAATCAATCATTCCTATTTCATTAATACTATTCCGATTCTTATTAGCTCCAATAATTTTAGTATTGGCATATTCCATTGGTGAAGCTGCCAAAACAACTATTGTAATTTTGATGTATTTGGGATTAATATCTGACATATTAGACGGAATAATAGCAAGAAAACTAAACATATCTTCTGAAAAATTAAGACGAATGGACAGTCAAACCGATATGATATTCTGGTTGTCTATTGGATTTGCAACTTGGATACTATATCCCAAATTAATTTCAAATAACTACATTGTTATTTGGACAATTCTCGGAATGGAATTGGCTTGTTATGTGATAAGCTTACTAAAATTCAAAAAAGAAACTTGTACGCACGCCTTTCTTTCTAAACTTTGGGGAATTACACTGTTAATAGCTTTTACTTCACTCATTGGATTTAATCATGCAGGAATCCCATTCACATTGACTATAGCTATGGGACTAATTTCACATATTGACAGAATTCTTATCACACTCATTTTACCAAAATGGACGCATGACATTCCAAGTTCCTATCATGCCTATTTGATAAGAAAAGGAATTAAGTTTAAGCGGAATGTATATTTTAACGGATAAATAACTTTTACCAGAAAAAAAATCAAAAAACTTCAGAAGAAAAGCAAGTTATTTATTATTAATCTTCTGTACTAATTGACACTTTGATTTTGAATTACATAAAACTTGTATCACATAAAACTCCAAATACAACACTTCAATTCTCACCTTCCTTATGAATTCCGTAAATTAAATTTCAATCCAAACTCAGGTTTATAGTCCTTATTATCAAACATCTCTAATAAAAGTTTGATATATAGAATAATGATCTATATATAGAATTCTATGATTTAAATAATATACTTTAGCCCTATGGAAACTAAAAAACACGAAAATGAAGGCTCAAGATATTCAGTTCCAAACTTAGAGAGAGCATTAAAAATAATGGAACTACTTTCTCTACATAAAGAGGGACTTATTACTGCATACATAGCAAAGGAACTTGCATATCCTAAAAATTCAGTTTTCAGAATTTGCAATACTTTGGTCAATACAGGGTATTTAATGTACCGTTCAAGTACGCAAAAACTTGTATTGACTCGGAAATTATTTGCTGTAGGATACAGAGCTATTTCTGAAGACAATATTGTTCAGTTGGCAAGAGATGCTATGAGGACAATCAGAGACGAATTTAAGGAGACCGTAGTAATTGGCACATTAATGGAGAAAGATGGAGTTGTATTAGAAGAGATGGCTGGATTGCATCATTTTAATTTTAGAATCGAAAGAGGTGCAAAATTCCATCTTCATTGCACAGCACCAGGAAAAGCAATTTTAGCACATCTTTCCAAACAAGAACAAGACAAATTATTGAATTCTATTGAATTGACTTCTTTCAATCAGAATACCATCACAGATATTGATGTATTGAAAAAACAATTTGAAAAAATAAAATCTGAAAGAATCGCCTATGATTATGCCGAACAAATAGTAGGTTGTCATTGTATCTCTGCTCCAATATTGGACCAATACAATTACCCTATAGCTGCAATATGGATTACAGGACCTTCAAGTCGATTGCCTCTTGAAAAATACCCATACTATGGTACTCAAATTAAAAAAGCGGCAGATTCCATTTCTAACATTTTAGGGTGCACTTTGGTGTGAAAAAATATAAAACAATTTACTGATGAAAAAATATTACCTTTTCTTTTTAATAATTATTCCTTTTATAATTATTTCATTTTTACCCTTATCTACCATTAATGACGGGCCAGGAATTCCAAATAAGCCCTATACAGAAGATGAGCTATTCTCAACATTAGGCACAATAGAAAGTACATTACCTCAAATTAGAGGACATGCCGCCACAGTAATGTTTAAAGGATATTTGGCAACAATAGAAGCCAGAGACAGTGGAAAAGGGAATGGTGTTATCGCTTTCTATGATGTATCAAACCCTTCTGAACCTAAAAGAGTGGCAGTTCATAATACACCAAATACACAGATATTGTTTGAAGGACATACCTATGGTTTTGCGGTTATTGATGGTAGAGATATTGCTTTTTTATTGGCCCAGACCGGCTTACAGGTTTGGGACTGGACAGATATTTACAACATCAAATACATCAGTACAATACAGTTGCCTTATATGTCAGAAGGTGCCTATTTTAATACTTCTTGGTGGTTGACAATGCAGTACCCTTATATATATGTTGGTGGCACAAATACTGGTTTGGCTATTGTAGATGCTGAAGATCTCGAAAAACTTGAACTGATAAAAAGAATCCCAATGAGTGATTTGGGTGGTTTTCCTATTGGTTCTTTATTTGCTTGTGGAAATTTTATGGTTTGCAACAGCTTTGACCGGCCTGGTATTAGTTTATTGGATATTAGCAACCCTACTCGTCCTGAATTGATTAAAGTGATACAGAAAGAATTCGGTTATAGTGGTTTGTTTAATGGAGGCTATTTTTATGGAATAGGTCAAAAGCCAACTATTTGGGATATGAACGATCCTTATAATGCAAAACTTGTCAGTCAATATTCAGGTGAGAAATTGGGGAGCAAAGGAGGATATGGCTTTATACAAGATGGTTTTTTACATCAAGGAACATCTGATGGGTATGCCAAATTGGATGTTTCAAATCCAGTCCAACCAACCCTAGTTAAAAAGTTTTCGAAGAAGGTACCCAAGCGTGATTATGATGGGGCACATGTTGTTGGCAACTTGGTTTTTATGACTTGCGACCACGGTACAGGTTCTCATATTTTCCCACATCAAACGCAACCTGATACTTTAGGTCCTAAAGTTAACTTTATGAGCCCTAAGCCAAATTCATTAAATAACCACCCACTTTCAAGAATTGGACTTACTTTTAGCGATGAAATCAATCATCATAGTCCAATAGGAGCAGTCATTAAAAATCAGAAAGGAGAAGAAATAAAAGGACACTGGAGTACTGCAAATGCCATACTTAACTTTACTCCAAATGAACCTTTGGAAGCAGGTGAAACTTACGAGTTAATCTTGCCAGCAGGAAGTATAGCAGACCTAGTAGGCAACCCAATGAAAGATATATTTATGGCCAAATTCTCAACAGGTGCTGTGCTCAATGATTTTAAAATTTCTTTAGCCCCTACTAAAATGATAAAGTATGGAGAAGAAGCTCTCTTTTCTGTATCGAGCTTTTTGGATGCAGAAAATAGCAAAATTGAATATGCTTGGGACTTTGGAGACGGTTCAGGATTAAGTCCCTATACTAAAGAAAAAACAGCAAAATACACCTATGCCAATCCAGGAAGATACCCTGTTGTTTTACATGCCCGTCTGAAAGGGCGACAAGCTTCCACACAAGTGATACAATTGGTTGTCAAGTCAATTACAAAAACCTCTCCAAAACATTCAGCTACCGTAGTCTATGACAAGAAATTAAATCGTGTTTGGAATGTCAATCCGGATAATGGGACAGTATCTGTTGTAGATGGTAAAACCTTAGAGTTATTAAAAGAAATTCCAGTAGGAAAGAATCCTAGAACGCTTTCAATTGCGAACGATCTGGTAATCATTACAGCCCAAGATGAAGCCAAACTTTATTTACTGGACGCTAAAACTTTAGAAATAAAAAAAAATATTGCTTTGCCATACGGAAGTCAACCGTATGGAGTGGTATTTTCGCATGATGGTAAAAAAGCCTGGGTAGCAGGCCAAGCTTTGGGGCAAATATTTGAAGTGAATTGTCAGTCTGGAAAGGTGAAAGAAATTCTGAAAACAGGCTATTCGTTAAGAGGTTTGGCATTGGACGCTGAAGGAAAAATTTTACTGGCAACTCGTTTCCGTTCTGGTAACAAATACGGTGAAGTTCTGAGAATGAATTTAAATAACTATAAAACTACTCAGATTAAGCTAGCTATAGATACCTCTGAAGACACGGAAGATTCAGGAAGAGGTATCCCTAATTATATTTCTCAAATAGCCATTTCTCCAGATGGCGAAACTGCTTGGGTTCCTTCCAAAAAAGACAATATTCAACGTGGTTTGGCTAGTGATGGCTTGCTACCTACTTTTGAAAATACAGTAAGAACGATTGCATCTCAAATTGACTTGCATTCAAATAAAGAAATAATAACCAACCGCCAAGATTTTAATGATAAAGACATGGCAAATGCTGTGGTCTTCAGTCCAAAAGGAAATTTGATTTTTGTAGCTTTTCAGGGAGTCAACAAAGTGGATGTAATTGATGCCTATACAGGTGAGCAATTGACTTCTATTATTAAAGTAGGTTCAGCTCCACAAGGTCTGGCACTCAATCCAGATGGCATACTTTATGTCCATAACTTTTTAGACAGATCTATAGCCAGTTTTGATGTCTCAGATATTCTAAATAACGGAAATGGTGTAGGAAAGAAAATAAAAACAGTAACCACCGTACGAAATGAAAAGCTGGACAAACAAGTTTTAATAGGAAAGCGAATATTTTACCATGCTGGCAATACCAAAATGAGTAAAGACAGTTATATAAGCTGTGCTAGCTGTCATTTAGACGGTGGACAAGATGCCAGAATATGGGATTTTACAGAAAGAAAAGAAGGTTTCAGAAATATGATTTCTTTACAAGGAAGAGCAGGGATAAAACACGGAGCACTGCACTGGACTGCCAATTTTGACGAGGTACAAGACTTTGAACATGATATTAGAAATGCTTTTGGTGGAGAAGGTTTTTTAGACAACACACTTACGATTGAAGAATTTGCGAACAAGCACAGTTCTTTAGGTTATTCTAAAAAAGGAAAAAGTCAAGACCTAGATGCGTTAGCCGCTTATGTAACTTCACTTAATAAAGTACCTGATAGCCCTTATAGAAAAAGCAATGGAAAATTGACAAAATCAGCTGTTAAAGGCAAAAAAACATTTCAGAAAATGGAATGTATCAACTGTCATGGAGGTACTGAATTCACAGATAGTCCAAAGAATTTTGTACACAATGTAGGTACCAGAACTTCTAAAAGCGGCAAGCGTATGGGATCTAAAATTTTAGGCTTTGATACACCCACGTTAAAGGGAGTTTGGTCGACTGCACCTTATTTACATGATGGTTCAGCTGCTACAATCAAAGAAGTTTTAATAGATAGAAATAAGAGCGGTCTACACGGTAATATCAGTGATTTGAGTAAATCAGAATTGAATAATTTGATATCTTATATCCAACAGATTGATGAAAATGAACCTTCAGCAGGGGAAAACAAATTATCTAAAAGCAAGCATTCACACCAACTTGTTACACCAAACAAGGTTGCCAAAGCTATTTTTGACGCTGTACAAACTACCAAAGCAATTCCTCCGGTAAGCTTATCCCTCTCAAAAGAGACTTCTCTTAAGGAAGCTTTTGTAATTCAAAAGATTTTTGATCAATATATGATAGATAGTTTGGGAAAAATAACAGGATACAAAATGGCATTCTGTAGTAAAGCTTCACAGAAAAAATGGGGAATACCAGCTCCTGTTTCAGGTTCATTTTACAAGCAGCAGAAAACAAAAGACGGAGGATCTGTAAAAGCCAATTCATTTATCGGTTTTCATATTGAATCAGAAATTGCTTTTACCATCAAAAAAGATATACAAAAGGAAATAACGTCTGTAGAACAATTGATTCCATTTATAAAATTGGTTCATATTGGCTTAGATGTACCAGATCTGAGGTATGATCGTACAAAAGGCAAATTGACAAGTGTAGACGTTGTTGCTATGGGATGTGGAGCACATACTTATGTCTTGGGCAAAGGTGTTTCTCCTAAAAACCTTGATTACAGTACAATCAACCTTAATCTTAAACATGATGGAAAATTAGTTTATGAAGGAGCAAGCTCCAATGTTATGGGAAACCCGCTTAATTCCTTGCTATCTCTAATACAGCAGTTAAAGAAAAGAGGGCAAATATTGAAAGCAGGACAGGTAGTTTTGACAGGTTCGGTAGCAGGCGCCTATATGCCCGCTATATCTAATAGAAAAGGAGAATATATCGCTGAAGGTACAGGGCTTCCACAAGTGAAACTAATTGTTGAATAGGATGAAAAGTAAATTGGTTTATTGTATTTTTTTGTGGGCATTCAGCTTTTCGGCTGGATACGCTCAAAAAATCAAGCATCGCTTTATTGCTAAAGGAGAATCAAGGTCTCAGTTACATTATATTGATCAATTCGACACATCCAATAACTGGACAATTGATATAGGTATCACATCAAGGGATATTCATTTGATTGACAAGAATAGAATTTTGGTTTCATGTAAAAACGGCTTTATTGAATTTGATTTAAAGACTAGAAAAAAGGTCTTTGAGATTCATAGAAAAGAATATGTAAAAACGGAAACAGTTTTACGCCTAGAGAACGGAAATACAATATTAGGTTTGAATAACAAAGAAAATTCTATTTCGATAATTGAAATAACTAAAGAAGGTACTATCATTAAAAGAGTTGATTTTCCTAATCTAAAAACCATTCGACTTTTGCGATTGTCTCCTGAAGGTCATTTCCTTTTTGGTGCAAATCAAGATAGATTGATAGAAACAGATTGGAAAGGACATATGTATGCAAATATCCAAATACCAAATACCAAACACGTATATTGGATTAGAAAAATGACTGACAATCTGTATAGGCTAACAACAGGGTATGGAGCTTCTTTTGTAGAGGTTAATGCTAAAGGTGCTATTCTAAAAAAGTTTGGAGACACATCCAATTATCACTTTTTCTCACGTCCTTTTGAAATGACCAATGGAAACATTATTGTTTCTAACTGGACAGGACATGACTGGAATGCAGGTAAAAAAGGCGTACAATTGATAGAGTTCGATACAAAAGGAAATATAATTTGGCAATGGCATCAAGCAGATATAGCTGGTAGTATACATGGGGTAATTGTTCTGGAATAAGTTTTTTTATTAAATCTGTATTTATACAAGTTGGTCATACTAAAAAAAAAGACAAGACTGAAGTGAAAAAAAAAACTTATGTGAAGTTTGATGACACAAGAAATGGAAATTGGGATAATGACTTTACATGTAACTTGAAAATCCTGAAGTCGGTAATAGGCAACTAACTTTATACGAACCGTTGTGCTTCCTTATTATCACTTGTCCAGAAATACGCTAAATAAAAAAAAGAAAATATGAATCGAGTAATAAATACATTATCTGTAATTTTTTTATTGTTTACAATTGGTTGTTGTAACAATCAAAAAAAGACCAATGAAACTAGTCAAATACAAAAACCTAATATTATTTATATTCTAGCAGATGATTTAGGCTATGGTGATTTAAGTTTAACAGGTCAAGTAAAGTTTTCAACACCAAATATTGACAAATTAGCGAAGGATGGGATGCTTTTCACTCAACATTACTCAGGTTCAACTGTTTGTGCTCCATCTCGTTCTTCGTTAATGACAGGACAACATACAGGTCACACTTTCATCCGTGGAAATAGAGGAGTAAAACCAGAAGGGCAATACCCTTTAGATTCTTCAATAGTAACAGTTTCTAAGCTTTTAAAATCCGCTGGCTATGTAACTGGTGCTTTTGGAAAATGGGGTTTAGGTTATCCATCATCTGAAGGAGATCCCAATAACCAAGGTTTTGATGAATTCTATGGATATAATTCTCAAACCATAGGACATAATTATTACCCATATCACATGTGGCACAATCAAACCAAAAAAATACTAGAAGGTAATAGAGGGAAAAAAACGAAAACTTATGCCCCTAATATTATACATGACAAAGCAATGTCGTTTATTGAAAAGAATAAAGACACTACTTTTTTCATGTATTATCCTTCAATTATTCCTCATGCAGAACTTGTTGCACCAGAAGAATATATGATGAAATTTAGAGGAAAATTATTACCTGAAAAAAACTTCAAAGGTATAGATGATGGAAAGCGGTATAAAAATGGAGGTTATGGTTCTCAAAAAGAGCCTCATGCAGCTTTTGCCGCAATGATGTTTCTATTAGATAAGCAAGTAGGTGAAATCAGAAAAAAAGTAAAAGAACTTGGTATTGCAAAAAACACAATAATTATTTTCACTTCAGATAATGGCCCCCATAAAGAAGGTGGTGCAGATCCAGAATATTTTAACAGCAATACAGTTTTAAGAGGATACAAACGTGATTTATATGAAGGAGGAATACGAGTGCCCATGATTGCTTATTGGCCAACAAAAATCGACGCA
>Ga0105356_10005728_pt1 | contig 11751 bp, 10 predicted proteins | sample GOMGulsemesocosm_3_FD_83502 | JGI IMG/M metagenome (GOLD analysis project Ga0105356, IMG submission 83502) | Methane-oxidizing microbial communities from mesocosms in the Gulf of Mexico - GOM9D Gulf of Mexico | ecosystem: Environmental > Aquatic > Marine > Cold seeps | place: Gulf of Mexico...
CTATAATATCATTCCAACCCCTACGCTTAATAACATGATTGAACATGCTAAAATGGTTAATTATGAGGGGTCGTATTATATGAGAACTGTACAGTGGGAGAATAAAACCCGAATGGCTCAAAAGCTTGCTGAGGTGGTGGGTTGTACCTCAAAGAATGTGATAATTACTAGAAATTCTACCGAATCCCTAAATATGGTTATCATGGGCTTCCCATGGAAAAGAGGTGATGAAGCAGTTTTTGCAGATCAAGATTATGGGGCTATGAAAATTATGTTTGATCAGGTTTCAGAGCGCTATGGAGTTGTGAATAAAGTAATATCTGTTCCCAATCACCCAAAGTCTGACGAGGAGATAGTTGAAATTTATGCTAAGGCCATTACGCCTAAAACTAAATTATTGATGGTTTGCCATATGGTAAATATTACAGGACATATACTTCCTATTAAAAAAATATGTCAAATGGCACACAAAAGGGGTGTCCAAGTGATGGTAGACGGAGCGCATTGCGTTGGTCATTTCGAGTTTAATATTGAAGATTTAGAATGTGATTATTATGGATCGAGTTTGCATAAATGGCTGGCTGTACCACTAGGGACAGGACTGCTGTATGTCAATGATAAACATATTAAAACACTATGGCCAATTTTTGCGGAATACAATCGTAAGCCAGACGATATTACGCGATTAAATCATACAGGGACACATCCGGTGCATCATGATTTAAGTATTGAAAGTGCAATAGATTATTACAATATGCTTGGAGGAGCACGTAAAGAAGCACGATTGCGATATTTACAAGAGTATTGGTCGTCTCAGGTGAGGAATCATCCAAACATAATAGTGAATACGCCTATTGAATCACACAGAGCTTGTGGGATAGCTAATGTTGGTATAAAAAGTATGAAGCCTGCAGAATTGGCCAAACGACTCATGGATGAGTATCAAATATTTACAGTTGCTATTGACTACGCAAACGTACAAGGATGCCGGATCTCACCGAATGTATTTACGCTAACAGAAGAGCTAGATGTTTTTGTAGACGCACTCAAAGAAATGGCGAATGCCTAACTATGGAAGTAACGTATAATGACCATGGATACATAACCATGTGTTGTTTTCTTTTACAAAAATTCGCGTTGATTTTCCCTTAGAGGCAAATGGTTCACCATTACTAATGCCATGATCAGACCAGTAATAAGTAATCCAGGCCACATTGCCATTAATACTAACTATAGGGTCTATCATTTCTGTGTGAATATTCGAAGAATTTTTTATCCATTCGTGAATGCCTTTAACCTCTATTTCCTTACCTAGTTTAATAATAGAGTCATATTCTCCAAATTGAGAAAAATCGGGATGAACATAACGCGCATAAGCTTCTATATCTTCATTTTCTATGGCAGTCCACATATTGATAAGTGTGTTTTTTACATTTGTTTTTTGGATTTCAATATCTTCAAAGGAATGTGCGTTATTGAAACCTTTAGAAGTATTGTTTTTACACCCAATTGTAAGAACTAAAACCAAGATAATAGTAAAAATGTAACTAGAATTGATTGAGAAATTAATGTTTTTATCAGAACTTTTTTGCATTGTATAATAAGTTAGGTTGAACAAAAGAATGAATTACCATTCATTGATACGGTTGGAATCTAATTTGATAAATATAAAGAGCAGTATGGTAAACCCGAAGAGACTGGAGCCTCCATAACTAAAAAACGGAAGAGGTATCCCAATGGTAGGAATTAAACCCATTACCATACCTATATTAATCATAAAATGAATAAATAAAATAGAGGCAACCCCATAACCATAAACACGACTAAATTGTGATTTTTGTAATTCGGCCAAATAGAGGATTCTAATTAAAAGTAAAACAAATGTTATAATAACAGCACTACTTCCTAAAAACCCCCATTCTTCTCCTACGGTACTAAAAATATAGTCAGTATCTTGTTCTGGTACAAATTTACCAATGGTTCGAGTCCCTTCTAAAAAACCCTTACCAGCAAGCCTGCCTGAGCTGATGGCCTTTTCAGATTCATTAAGATTATATAAGATGGTGCGTTTCATTTGTTCTAGCTTAGCAGGGTCCTTTTCTAAATGCAACCATAAACTAATTCTATTTTGTTGATGCGTCTGTAAAACGTTATTGTAAAAAAACTGTACACCAAACGAAAAACTTATGCAAATGAGTGTTAAAAACACAGAATGCAACAATGGCTTTTTTTTCTTTTTATGTGAAATATAGTACGCGGATATTAAGAGTATGATAATAATGGATGTAATTAATACTGAAAATTTTAGTGATAATATCGCAATAGCTATCAATCCTAAACCAATAAATAAATAGATATGAGGGATGCCCTCTCTGTAAAACACAAAAAAGAAGGCAGCATACACAATAGTACTCCCAGCATCATTCTGAAGTACAATTAAAATGGCTGGTACTAGAATAATTAATACCGTTTTTAATTGATATTTTAGGTTCTTAATATCGGTTTGTAAATCGCTTATGTATTTAGCGACAGCCAACGCCGTGGCAAATTTTGCAAATTCGCTAGGCTGAAGTGTAAATCCTCCTATGTTGTACCATGAGGTGGCCCCATTTATATTTTTCCCAAAAAGAAATAATCCAATAAGCGAGAGTATTGAAACCATGTAAATAATACTCGCAAATCGTTCATAAAACTTTGCTTCAATAGATAATATAAGAATAATTAACCCTATGGTTAACACTATAAAAACAAGCTGTTTGCCATAGCGTTGACTCATGTCAAAATAACTTGTGATTTCTCCAGATAGGGAAGCCGATAGAATATTTAACCAACCAAAACCAACAAGCATCAAAAAAAGGAGGATGGTGATCCAATCTAATTTAAATTTATTTGTTCTAATTGAATTCATGTAAGCTTTTATTTTTTTCTAGTCGTTATACTTTAATAATTACTTCTTGTTCAAACTTTGTTTAAGTTCGTAGTCTTCAACCAACATTAACTGTGATTTAGCATTGATCATAAAAGGTTTACCAGAGAATGGTTTCTCATATTCATGTTCTAATGTGTGATCCAAAACCCAGTCTTCTAAATCTTTTCTCGAAATGGAGTCTTTTAGATATTTTTCAATCATTAAACTTGCTATTCTACCAGCAAATCGGGCGCCAAAATAACCGTTTTCAACTAAAACTGCTAAAGCAATTTTCGGGTTGTCTTTAGGAGCAAAAGCTATAAAAATTGAATGGTCAGTAAGTTGTGTTTTAGCCCCATCAATGATTAGGAAATTTTCGGCAGTTCCAGTTTTACCACAAATGTCAATCCCAGGAACTCTTAAAAAATGAGCAGTACCATCAGGTTTATTATAAACATCAAACAAGCCCTGTATAACAGGTTCAAAATGTTTCTTGTCAATTGTGGTTTGATGCTTTGTCTTGTATTTAGAAGGGATCGTGTCTCCCTTAATGTTTTTAATAATGTGAGGCGTATAATAATACCCTCGGTTTGCGATAGCAGCGGTCATGTTGGCAAGTTGAATAGGGGTTACCAGAATTTCTCCTTGCCCAATCGCATTGGAAATATTTGTTGTTGCTCGCCATCTAAAATCTGGATACATCCTATTGTAATATTCGCCGTCAGGAATATTGCCTTTTTTACCAACAAATAAATCATTGTTTAAATAGTTTCCAAGTCCAAAACTTTTTATATGATCACTCCACACATCCATACCTTGACCGGCATTTTCATATTTACCTATTGTTTTTCTATAAGCATTTGCAAAATAAGAGTTGCAAGACTTAGCTATACCACTATTTAAATTGCGTATACCCGTACCACAATGGCATCCCATTGGTCGCCTACCTCCGTAATTATAAGCACCTGTACATCGTATTGTGGAATTAATATTGATAGCACCTTCTTGAAGTGCTGCTAAGGCTATAAGTGTCTTGAATGGTGACCCAGGTTCGTGCTTTCGTAATAAGGCTTTGTCAATTAGTGGGAGATGAATAGAATCGTTATTTAGGGCTGTGTAATTTTTAGAACGGGCTCTTCCAACCAATAAATTTGGATTATAAGATGGCGCAGAAACTAAACTTAGTATTTCTCCAGAACTAGGGTCTATTGCAACGATTCCACCAATCTTGTTTTGCATTAACTGCTCTCCATATTCTTGTAACTCGGCATCTATTGTGATAGTTATATCATTCCCGGCAATTGGAGTCACATCTTTTTCACCATTTTTAAAGGATCCTAAATCTCTATTAAATCTGTCCTTTTGAATGTATTTTATGCCTTTGATTCCTCGTAAATGGTTTTCATATGAAGTTTCAATTCCTTGTTTTCCAATAAGATCACCTAATTTATAATAAGGATCTTTATTAATTTCTTTTTGGTTGGCCTTAGCAATATACCCTAAAACATTGGCGCCAATGGAAGTTTGATAATCTCTAAGGGATCTTTTTTGAATATAAAAGCCGACATATTTATGCATCTTTTCGGATAGAAAAGCATAATCTTCTTTAGATACATGAGCTAAAAAAACCTGAGGAATTCGTGGTGAATATTTATAGGATTTCTCGAATGTACTTATAAAATTCTCTTTCGTTATTTTTAATAAATTACAGAATTCAAGGGTATCCAAAGGTTCAACTTCCCTTGGAATAATCATGACATCATATGAAGGTTGGTTGGCAACCAGTAATTCTCCATTTCGGTCATAAACATATCCTCGTTTTGGGTAATGAAAGACTCTTCGAATTGCATTGTCGTCATTAATATCATAGTCCTTACTTGAATAGACTTGGAGATAAAAAAGTCTTGCAATAAAAGTAATTCCTATTAAAATAATAATTGAAAAGAGCAGTAATTTTCTCATCGCTTCTTTCTGCTAAAAAGGATTGTAATTAAAAGGCAAAGTATAATTGTAAAGATACTAGAGAATAACGTCTTTTTTAATATTAAAATTATTTTTGAACTGTTAAATATTTCAAGACTAAATAAGATGATATGATGAATGAATATTATCATTGAAAAATAAGAAAATCGTTGCCCAAACTCAGTACTACTAAATTTTATAGTTTGGTGCTCATAAGTCATTCCAAATACAAACTTTAATACCATTGGACGAATATAGGCTATTGTTACACATGCTGCAGCATGAATGCCACCAGAGTCTAAAAACAAATCCACGATTAGGCCAAGTAAAAAACTTATAAAAATAAAAAATAAGCGATTGTTTTTTATAGGAAATAGTATTATAAATAGTACGTATATATAAGGATTGATATACCCTAAAAAATTGATATGGTTCAATACTAATGTTTGTACTAAAATCAATATGATGAAGCGGATACTATTTTTTAAAATAATGTTATTCATCCGGGCTATTTAATGTTGAGATCTCACTTTTGTCAAGATTATTAATGACATGGACGTGTCCTAAATTAGTCATATCATTAAAGAGTTTGACATTAACTTTATAAGAGTTTTCTGTATCATCTATTTTAAATGAAGCGACTTGACCTATATAAATTCCTTTTGGAAAAATAGTGGATCGTCCACCGGTAACAATTGTGTCACCTACACTTATAGGAGATTGGATGGGTAAATCTAAAAGTTGTACAAACTGAGGGGATTCACTATCCCACGTTAAAGAGCCAAAATGATTGGTTTTTTTAAGTTGGGCATTAATTCTAATGTTTGTGTTTAAAATAGACATTACACGGGCATATTTTTTTGATGTATAATCAATAATGCCTATAATGCCTTTGGAAGTAATTACGCCCAAGTCTTGTGTAATACTATCTCGTTGCCCTTTGTTAATAGTCAGATAATTATTAGTTGCCGAATAACTGTTTTTAGTAACTCTAGCTGATTTAAATTTATATTGGGAAGATAATATAGGATATTTAAAAACGGCTTTTAAAGTATCCATCTCAACATTATATAAAATAGATTTTAATCTGTTGTTTTCTTCTAAGAGAATTTCATTTTCCTTTTTTAAATTAAAATAGGAACTTAAGTTATTTGTAACCTCATAAACACCGCCAGTCAATACATTGGCAGAATTTATAAACTTACTTTTATGATAACTGTGTGATTGAATTGTTAAAAACAAGGATATAGTAATCAGCAACAAAAACAAAAGAAATGTCTTGTGTTTTATTAAAAAATTTAAAATTTGTTGCATTATTTAAATGGTGTTTCCCTCTATTTTATCAATACGCTCTTGTATTTAACTAGATTTTTTAGTGTAATTCCAGTACCACGAACAACTGCGCGTAAAGGATCTTCGGCAATATAAACAGGTAAATCTGTTTTTTGAGAAAGTCGTTTATCTAATCCACGAAGCATTGATCCTCCTCCTGCTAAATAGATTCCAGTATTGTAAATATCAGCAGCCAGTTCTGGAGGTGTTTGAGATAAGGTTTCCATAACAGCATCTTCAATCCTTAAAATAGACTTATCTAAAGCCTTAGCAATTTCACGATGTGAAATTTGTACTTGTTTTGGTTTTCCAGTAAGTAAATCACGTCCTTGAACGCTCATGTCCTCTGGAGGCAAGTCTAAATCTTCTGTTGCTGCACCAATTTGAATTTTAATTTTTTCAGCAGTACGATCACCAACATATAAATTATGCTGGGTACGCATATAATAAATAATATCATTAGTGAATACATCACCAGCAACTTTAATTGATTTATCACAGACAATACCTCCTAAAGCAATAACAGCAATTTCAGTGGTACCACCACCAATATCCACAATCATATTTCCTTTAGGTTGCATGATATCCACCCCAATACCAATAGCTGCTGCCATTGGTTCATGTATTAAATATACTTCTTTACCATTTACGCGTTCAGCTGATTCTTTTACAGCTCTCATTTCTACTTCAGTAATTCCAGAAGGAATACATATCACCATACGAAGTGCAGGTGCAAATAATTTTTTCTTAAGCGCTGGAATATTCTTAATGAACAGGCTAATCATTTTCTCTGAAGCATCAAAATCTGCAATTACACCATCCTTTAGAGGTCTAATCGTTTTAATATTTTCATGTGTTTTACCTTGCATTAAGTTGGCTTCTTTACCAACGGCAATTATTTTACCAGAAATTCTATCTCGTGCAACTATAGATGGACTATCTACAACAACCTTGTCGTTGTGAATTATAAGCGTATTTGCTGTTCCTAAATCAATTGCAATTTCTTCGGTTAAGAAATCAAAAAATCCCATGTGTTACTTTTAATTATCTGAGGGTGGTTAATACAAAAATTCGAATACCTGTAAATGTAATAAATTTAAGTTACAAATAAGAGTACTGGATTTTAAAAATACGAGACTGCTTTCAATTCTAAAATTAATGCTTAAAATGACGCGTTCCAGTAAATACCATAGCAACATCATTGGCGTTGCAATAATCAATGCTTAATTGATCTTTAATTGATCCTCCAGGTTGAATAACACTGGTTATTCCTGCTTTATCTGCAATTTCTACACAGTCAGGGAAAGGAAAAAAGGCATCACTAGCCATAACAGATCCTTCTAAATCAAAATTAAATGACTTTGCTTTATGAATAGCTTGGTTTAATGCATCAACACGACTTGTTTGTCCAGTACCACAAGCGCAAAGTTGTTTGTTTTTTACTAATACAATAGTATTAGACTTGGTATGCTTGCATATTTTTGAAGCAAAAATCAAGTCTTCTAATTCGTCTTGAGATGGTTTACTGTTAGTCGTATTTGATAATTTTTCAATCGTATCTGTAACGTTATTTTTGTCTTGCACCAAAACACCATTTAAACAACTTCTAACAATGGTTTGGGGTAATTCAATATCATTAAGTATTAATAAAATTCTATTCTTTTTTCCTTTTAGGATTTCTAAAGCTGCTTCTGAAAATGAAGGGGCAATCACTACTTCACAAAATAAAGTATGAATGTCTTCAGCTGTTGCTTCGTCTATTTCTGTATTACTAATTAAAACACCTCCAAATGCAGATACAGGATCTCCAGCTAAGGCATCAGTATAAGCTTGTTTTAGAGTCGCTTTTTGAGCCAAACCGCAGGCGTTATTATGTTTTAAAATGGCAAAGGTTGGTGCGTCATTCTTAAACTCGTTCATTAAGTTTACAGCGGCATCAACATCTAATAGGTTATTGTAGCTTAATTCTTTTCCATGAAGTTTGGTGAAAATATCGTCAAAATTTCCAAAGAAGAACCCTCTTTGATGTGGGTTTTCACCATATCGTAATACTTTTCCATTTGTTTCGCTGATTTTTAGAGCTGCTTCGTCATGATTTTTATTGAAGTAGTTAAAAATAGAGCTATCATAATGAGAAGAAACGTTAAAAGATTTTGTAGCGAATCGTTTTCTGTCTTCTAAAGAAATGCTGCCATTATCTTTAGAGATTAAGTTTAAAAATTCGGAGTAATCATTAACTGAGGATACGCAAATAACATCTTTGAAGTTTTTTGCAGCTGCTCTAATTAAAGAAATTCCTCCGATATCAATTTTTTCAATAATATCTTGTTCACTTGCTCCTGAGGCTACAGTTTTTTCGAAAGGATATAAATCTACAATTACAGCATCAATTTGAGGGATCTCAAATTCAATTAATTCCGCAACATCCTGTGCATTATCTTGTCTGTTCAAGATGCCTCCAAAAATTTTAGGGTGTAAAGTTTTTACACGGCCTCCCAAAATAGAAGGATATGAGGTGATATCCTCAGCCGGAACAACATCAATACCTAAATCATTAATAAATTTTTGTGTACCACCAGTGGAGTAAATAGTCACGCCTTGTTGGTCTAGTTGTTTTACAATTGGTTCTAAGCCATCCTTGCTAAAAACAGAAATTAATGCCGATTTAATCGTTTTGTTGTTGCTCATTTTAGTGTGTTGTGTATTAAAACGCAAAAGTAGCAATTAAAACGCTTAATTGATATTGAAACCTCATCAAAAAGCATCTATTTTTTTAACGAAACCAAAGACTTGTTAACAACTATAAAATTTCAGCAACTTTTAAACAAATAAATTCAAGAAAACGCTCATCTGCTTTTGTAAATGGGTTAGGAGTATTGGAGTCGATATCTATTTGACCAATATTTTCACCATTTATAAAAATGGGAATTACAATTTCTGCTTTTACAGTAATACTACAAGCAATATAGTTGTCTTGCGCAGCAACGTCTGGAACAACAAAATTTTCATTACTCACAGCTACTTGTCCGCAAATTCCCTTTCCAAATGGAATAATAAGATGGTCTGTTGGAGCTCCAACATAGGGCCCGAGCTTTAGTTCGTTCTTATCTCCATTTTTAAAATAAAACCCAACCCAATTGTAATATTCAATATGAGTTTCAAGAAGTTCGCATACTTGATGTAATCGGTTCTCGACTGTTTCATTTGGACTTGAAACAATTTCAATTATTTTTGGTTTTAAATTATCTAAATTCATGACGCCTTAAATTTTGGTAAAAATATTAAATTGTACCTAATAGCAATACTTGATTAGTATAATTTTAAGACATAAAATGGATTCATTTAATTGAATTCTATAAGTGATAAAAAACGATTAGTTTACATGTGTGCCTAAAGACTTTTATAATAAATTGTTTTCAATCTATGACAAGTGGTTTATTTTTTATTGTGAGACGATTTCTAATTCAATCAATTATGTTAAATTTGTTATTGCCAGCTTTTATTATTAATAAGTTAAGGCATTTATAGTATTGCGGCAATATTTATTAAAGCATTCTGTTAATTAAGAAACTAAAAACTAAAAAAATCATGAAAAAATCAATTGTATTAATAGCACTGTGTTTAGGCCTTGGTGTTGTTGTAACATCTTGTAAAGGAGAAAAGAAGGAAGTTATAGAAGCTACTGAAATGCAGGAAAATCATGCTGCAGATAAGGCGGATATAGCAATGAATGATGTCTATAAATGTCCTATGGATTGTGAGGAAGGTAAAACATATGATGCAGAAGGTAAGTGTCCTGTTTGTGAAATGGATTTGAAAAAAGTAAAGAAAGAAGGTGAGCATGAACATGAAAATGGAGAAAAACATAAAGATCATGATGAGGATACTGATGAAAATAAATCTGATAAAAGCTAAGAATAATTTTAAAGCCGAAACAATACGTTTCGGTTTTTTTATTTTTGTAATAATTGCTGTTTCAAGTTGTAAACAGGGACAACAGTTGTCTGCACTACATATTGTAGAGCAATCTGTTGATGCTCATGGTGGTATTGTTAATTGGAAAAGCATAACAGCATTAAGTTTCGATAAAACCACAATTCTATATACAAAAGATGGGGCTGTAGAATCTTCAATAACACAACAACAATCATTTAAGTTTAATCCGGAATTGAGTGGACAGATAGTTTCTTTTTATAAAGGAATTGTTGGGTTGTATTTTAATGGTACAACATTTAGAAAAAGAACCGCGGATTCTTTTTATACCGTTACCGATTCTATAGAATTGGATGCAGTGAAAAGCAGTTTTTTTGCAGCACATTTTGTGGTTTCACAACCATTTAAGTTATTGGAGGAAGGCGCGATTTTTAAGTTTGGAGGGATTGAGACAATAGATGAAAAACAAGTGTTTGTTATTGATGTAGCTTATGATGGTGATGGCAAATCCTCAGATAAATGGACCTATTATTTTGATGTTGACTCCTATCAATTAGTTGCGAATAAAGTAATTCATAATACTAAGGTGAGTTTGATTAAAAACTTAAAGTTTGATAACTCCACCGGGATATTGTTTAATGCTCATAGGAAAAGCTATACCTTAAGTTCATCTGGTGACATTGACTTTTTAAGAGCTGAATATTTTTATGAGAACTTTAAAATAAGTCAATAAAAAACGCTTCAATAAAATTGAAGCGTTTTTTATAATTTATAAATAGCTCTTGGCTATTTTGAGTTGAAACTTTCAACTACATCATTCCTGGCATTCCACCACCCATAGGAGGCATTCCTGCAGGAGCATCTTCTTTAATATCTACTAATGCACATTCTGTAGTTAAGATCATCCCAGAAACAGAAGCAGCATTTTCCAGTGCAATTCGTGTTACTTTTTTAGGATCGATAATTCCAGCGTTAAGCATGTTTACATAAGTCTCAGATTTTGCATCATATCCAAAGTCTTTATCGCCTTCTATAACTTTAGCAGCAACAACGCTCCCTTCACCACCAGCATTCTCTACAATTGTACGTAAAGGTGCTTCAATAGCACGAGCAACAATTTGAATCCCTGTAACTTCATCTAAGTTTTCAGTAGTTAAATTGTTTAATACAGATTTTGCTCTAATAAGGGCAACACCTCCACCAGCAACAATACCTTCTTCTACAGCGGCACGTGTAGCATGTAGTGCATCATCAACACGGTCTTTCTTTTCTTTCATCTCTACTTCACTTGCAGCTCCTACGTATAATACAGCAACACCACCAGCTAATTTAGCTAATCGTTCTTGTAGCTTTTCTTTATCGTAGTCACTAGTAGTAGTTTCAATTTGTGCTTTTATTTGGTTTACTCTTGCTTTAATAGCTTCAGCATCACCGGCTCCGTTTACAATAGTAGTATTGTCTTTGTCAATAGTTACTGTTTCTGCAGTTCCTAACATGCTTAAGTCTGCATTTTCAAGTGAAAATCCTCTTTCTTCAGAAATAACAGTACCTCCAGTTAAAATTGCTATATCCTCTAACATAGCTTTACGTCTGTCTCCAAAACCTGGTGCTTTTAC
>Ga0105356_10005729_pt1 | contig 11750 bp, 14 predicted proteins | sample GOMGulsemesocosm_3_FD_83502 | JGI IMG/M metagenome (GOLD analysis project Ga0105356, IMG submission 83502) | Methane-oxidizing microbial communities from mesocosms in the Gulf of Mexico - GOM9D Gulf of Mexico | ecosystem: Environmental > Aquatic > Marine > Cold seeps | place: Gulf of Mexico...
AACTGCGGCACCCGCGAAAAAGATCTGGCGTGGATGGAAAAGCAGGCCGCCAACTTTGACGTCACCATTACCGAACAGCCAGAGCTGGCGATCATTGCTGTACAGGGCCCGAACGCCATTGCCAAAGCCAGCGCCACCATGAATGCGGCACAAGCCGCGGCGGCGGCCGAGCTAAAGGTATTCCAAGGCACAGAGGTCGCGGACTGGTTTATCGCCCGCACCGGTTACACAGGTGAAGACGGTTTAGAGATCATGCTGCCTAACCGTGAGGTGGAAGCCTTTTGGCTGGCCCTCAGCGCACAAGGTGTTGCACCTTGTGGTTTGGCCGCACGCGACACCCTGCGCCTAGAAGCGGGCATGAATCTCTACGGCAACGACATGGACGACAGCGTTTCTCCACTGGCCGCCAACATGGGCTGGACCATTGCCTGGGAACCCAGCGAGCGTGACTTTATCGGCCGCACGGCGGTGGCCGCGCAGAAAACCGCTGGCGATCAGCACAAGCTGGTCGGTTTGGTCATGGAAGCGAAGGGCGTTTTACGCGGGCACCAGAAGGTGATTGTCGCGGGCACAGAAGAAACCGGTGAAATCACCAGCGGTACATTCTCTCCGACTCTGGGCTACTCTATTGCTTTGGCACGTGTGCCGCGCACGGTCGGCGCTACGGCGTTGGTAGAGATCCGCAACAAGCAGGTTGAAGTCAAAGTGGTGAAACCAAGCTTCGTACGCAACGGTAAATCGCAACTTTAAGCCGCACTTTACAAGCGATTTTAGCGCGGCCAGAAAAACTTATTTTTCAATCGCCGCTCAAGGTCTTACACTGTGCGGCATTGATGCGCATTAATTACTAAAAATCAGGTCTCGCCGCTGTGCGAACCCAATGAAGATAAAGAGCCAGAGGACAACACTATGAGCGAACTCCGCAGCGAGCTGAAATACCTATCGAGCCACGAGTGGGCCCGAGTAGAAGAAGACGGTACGGTGACCATCGGCATTACCGATCACGCCCAAGACAGCCTTGGCGACGTGGTCTACGTTGAAGCACCAGACGTTGGCAGCACCGTCACGGCGGGCGAAGAAGCCGGCGTGGTTGAGTCCGTCAAAGCCGCTTCTGATATTTTCTCACTGGTGTCCGGTGAAGTCATCGCCATCAACGAAGCACTGGAAGAAACCCCAGAAATCGTTAACGAATCCCCATACGACGATGGCTGGTTCTTCAAGGTTAAGCCCTCTGATGTGTCTGAGCTCAACGGCGCTCTGGATGTCGACGGCTACAAGGCTCTTTGCGAAGCCGAGTAAGTCCTCGCTGAGAGTCTATGTAACGATAGCGCCAAAGAAAAGGCCGCCACCCTAAAGGGTAGCGGCCTTTTTATGCCTACAGGATGTAGGTATACCTGGTACCCATGGATGGGCAAGGAAGGTATGTTCAGGATGAACGGTATTCCGCGGTGCCAAGGATGGCAAAGAGCGGTTATGTTCAGGATGAACGGTATTCCCCTCAAGGGGGTACCTAGTGTCGCGTCACTCTCTTTTGGAAGAGAGTGGATGACGAGGTGCGACTTGCCTACAGAATGTAGTGCTGGTTTTTGCTCCTGCAAAACCAGCACTACCAGCGGTCGCTATTGGCTCCTGCCTCGCGCGACACTTGTTAGTCCCTTAACGGCGTCCTTGGTGGTCGTATATCTGGTGCCCATGGATGGGCAAGGAAGGTATGTTCAGGATGCATGTCGCCCTTGGCGGTTGTATACCTTGAACTCAGTAAGGCCTTACTTCTGTATCACCAACTGGTTGAAAAACAGATCCGTGAGCCCGCTCTCACCCTCTTCGGCTTCTAGTATCGCGCTAATTTCAGTCATCGCCGCCTGACGCAGTAGCTCTTTACCCTCCTGCGTATCCAGGTCTTCATCACTCTGTTTGCTAAACAAGAGAATCAAATTATTGCGAATATAAGGCATGTGGTGCCGAATGGTATTGGCTGATTTACTGTTAGCCACCCTGACCGAGACACTGGCTTTCATATACTTTAAGCGACCCTGCCCACCATAGTTGACCACAAAGGGCGGTTTTAATGGCAAGTATATCGCCTTGGCCGGAGCTTGTGTTTCCGGTGTCTGCGCCCAACTGCTTGGCCCCCAGACCAATGCCAATAGAAGGCACAATACGCCTACCCCAGCATTCACCTTGACACCAAGGCGATAAAAAAATGAACTATTGAACGTCATAGCGCTCTGTTTCTCCGTGTTATCTGGATGCTAAGCAACGCACTAGCGCGCGGCTCTTAGCTGAATCACCAATCACTAAGCACGTATTGTGAAGCGGATTAATTTCCCTTAGTGTAGCGCGACTTCGCCGAGGACCTATCATGCCACTTTCCATTCGCCAGACCCATCTACTCATAGCCTTCGGCTGTCTGGGGTTAATCTTGACCGCACTGCTGATGCAGTACCAGTTTGATTTAGCCCCCTGCCCACTGTGTATTACCCAGCGAATATTTGTCATTGCCGTGGGTCTAACCTCGCTCTTTGCCGCCCTACACAACCCAGCCCTCCTTGGGCAACGAGTGTATGGCTTATTCGGTATGACTTTCGGCGCGATAGGGGCCGGCTTCTCGGCTCGCCACATGTGGCTACAGAGCCTACCGGAAGACTTGGCACCGGCATGCGGACCCCCTCTGGCGTTTATGTTTGAAAATTTCCCGTTGGCGCAAGCCTTTGAGCTGTTACTGCAGGGCGACGGCAACTGTGCCAAGACTGTCTTTAGCTTTCTCGGCCTGAGCCTTCCAGGGTGGACCGCGGTAGCGTTTGTCGGGCTTGTCGCCCTGTGCCTTTATCAGACCCTGCGTCGCCGTTAATTGCCTGCGAGCTAGAAAATGTTACAAGGTTTAATTGTTCTGCTGTTGTTTCAACTGTCCGGCGAGGCACTGGTGGCCCTGCTGGGTCTGCCGGTACCGGGCACAGTGATCGGGATGCTCTTGCTGTGGTTGGGTTTGCACCTTAAGGGTGAGCCCTCCGACGGCTTACGAAAAACCAGCATGCAGCTCATACAACACCTCAGCCTCTTATTTCTACCCGCAGGTGTCGGCTTGTTTTTTTTACCCCCACATATTCAACAGTACTGGCCTGCCATGCTCGGAGCCATCGTTGTTGCCACCTTTATCTCAATGCTCTTCAGCGGCTGGTTACTAAAGTGTTTTACCCAGGGTAACGGCTGATGATGAACACCCTCACACAGCACGCCCAAGACTTTTGGCACGCCTTGCAGCACCGTGCGCTGTTTGGCTTATTACTGACGTTGGTGGCCTACCAGTTAGGGCTGTGGCTCTACCAATACTCAGGCCGAAAAATACTGCTGCACCCACTTGTACTTAGCGTGATTGCCATCAGCATGACGTTGCAGTTAATAGACCTGCCTTACGCTCAGTATTTAAAGGCCAATGAGCTGCTGTATTTTCTACTGGGTCCCGCTACGGTCGCGCTCGCCATCCCCCTGCACCAAGAATTTCACAACCTGCGCAAGCTCGCCCTGCCGGCGCTGCTGACGATAGTGATCGGCGGCAGCTTTGCCGCAGCAGCAGCCGTCTCTATCGCCTGGGCTCTCGGCGGCTCAGACATCGTGCTGTTATCACTGTCTCCAAAGTCAGTCACAACACCCATAGCCCTGAGCATTTCCGAAACCATTAACGCACTCCCCAGCTTAACCACAGCGGCGGTGGTGTTCACCGGTATCGCGGGTGTGTTAATGAGCCCGCTGGCATTTTACCTATTGCGCCTGCACGATCCGCGCTTACAGGGCATCGTACTGGGTATCAATGCACACGCCGTCGGCACCGCCCGCAGCTTTGAGCAAAACCCCACCATGGGCGCATTTTCAAGTCTCGCAATGGGCCTGACCGGAGCGTTTACCGCGCTTGCTTTACCTTACCTTGTGACTCTGTTTTAAACCTTCGCGGGCAATAGCGTCCTACACCCAGCACCCACATGAAAGTACCGTCGTGCGCGCACTTAAGAGCGCCTGAAGATAAATTAGTGCTGTCTTAAGTTCACATTTCACTTGCTGTCAGCGAGCCTAGGCCTTATCTTCGACACTACACAGTCAGCAATACAGGCTGCGCAAGACGACCGAAATCAGGCTCGCAAAGCCGATAATAAGAAGTTAAGGAAGTAGTGCAATGTTGGAAAACTGTCAGTCCGCCAAAGAACGCTGGGGTGGTGTTAGCGACATCATTGATCGTTGGCTACAAGAGCGCCAAGAATTACTCGTTAACTATTGCGGCCTGCCGAAGAGCCCTGAAAAAAATGAGTCCCCAGAAAAAGTGCAGAATCTCTGCCAAATCCTCGTCGATTACGTATCCGCTGGTCACTTCGAAGTTTACGACCAATTGATCAAAGAAGGTCGCGAGTTTGATGATCAAGAGGCATTGAAAGAAGCCAGTCAGTTGTTTGTACGTATTGATAACACCACTGAGTATGCATTGGATTTTAACGACAAGTATTTGGCCACGGACGACTTAACCAGTATCGAAACAGACCTATCCAAACTGGGTGAAGTCTTGGCATCACGCTTTGAAGCCGAAGACCGCATGATCGAAGTGTTGCATATTTCACACAAAGATCTCGTCAGCTAAGCCACTCCGCGCTTACACCTCAAGCTTTTCGAGAAAGCGGCCGATAGCCCTAACGCCATAAAGTCGTGTTAGGGCTATCGCGCTACAGCTCTTCATCATACTTGCCGTCACCCACAGGCTCCTATTCAGGCTGGGGTGAACTAAACTTAGCCGTACCCCCATAAAAGCTGATTCAGGTAGTTTTGTTCAATGAAGGTTGCTCCCCTCACGCTCGCCACATGTTTATTCATCTTTACCTCAATACTCGGTGGCTGCAGCTTTGATCCCGGTCCCACCAGCAGCACTGAAGTTGCGATTAAAGGCATACAAGCTGCCGCCCTGTCTAACGATGGCAAGCACCTCAGTATCGGTTCAATACACCACGGCGGCAGCCTCTGGCGTACCACTGATGGTGAGCGCCTCTTTAATTGGAATCACAAAAGCGGTGACTACAGCACCATCATCGCCAGCGACTTCTCCGCCGATGGCAACTGGGCGTTAACAGCAGAAACCCACACACTTGTGCTCTGGGACATGCAAACGGGTGAGGCAAGCCGTTTTTGGACCGCACCCGGCGATGTGCTGAGTGTCTCGCTCAGCAGTAATGGGAGCTACGCACTGCTCGGTCTCAATAACTTCAGCGCCGTGCTCTTTGATATCAAACGAGGCGGCATTAAGCGCACCTTACAACACAGTAATCGTGTGCGTTCTGTAGACTTAAGCGATGACGGCAACTTCGCCCTCACCGGTTCCGAAGACTACACATCCGTTTTTTGGGATCTTCGCACCGGCAAGGCCCTACAAACCATCACCCATAATGACGATGTACAGATCGTGGCACTCAGTGGCGACGGACGCTTAGCAATGTCGGCAGGCAAGTACGACAAAGCACTGCTCTGGGAAACCAAAACTGGAAAAGTCATCGGCGATGTACCCCTAGCCGCTGAAAATCTATCCCGTGGGATGCGCTTTACCGCGGCTCGGTTCAGCGACGATGGGCGCCAACTGCTTACCGGGCGCCCCGATCAGGTGGTGCAATTGTGGGATACCCGTTCTCTGACACAGATCGCGCGCTGGCGCTTACCCAAGCGCGACGCATGGAAGCCCACCAGCGCCTCAGTCATCGCGGTCGGATTTACTGGCAACAGCAATCGCTTTATCGCGGCGGCCTCGAATGGCTTTGTGCATGCGATCGCCCTGCCATAGCCGCACCACTGAAATTCGAGCATTAAAAAGGCGCCCTTGGGCGCCTTTTTGTTAACCGTCTACCAACTTAAAGCAGCGATTTATTTTGCTTGATAGTCTGCCTGTAGGAGCTCGATATCAAATACCAAGGTCGCATTCGGACCGATATGGGCACCTGCACCACCTGGGCCGTAGGCCAAGTCAGAAGGGATAAATACCTGCCACTTTGAGCCCTCTGGCATCATCATCAATGCTTCAGTCCAACCTGGGATCACCTGCGTCACACCAAACTGGATGGACTGTTTGCGGCCGTAAGAACTGTCGAACTCAGTGCCGTCAAGCAGCGTTCCTTTATAGTGCACATCAACGGTGCTGGATTTACTTGGCTTAGGCCCACTGCCTTCGCGCAGCACTTTATACTGCAATCCACTGGCGGTAACCTGAACACCTTCAAGTTTGGCATTCTCACTCAAAAAAGCCGTGCCCGCGTCACTGTTCACCTTACCTACTTCTGCCTTTTCACTTTGTAACTTGGCTTGGCCTGCTTCCATTTTCGCCTTTTGGATATCCTGCAGTGTTTGCATGGCCTTTTGCATTTCTTCCTGACTCAAGCGCGGCTCTTTGCCCGCAAAAGAATCTTGAATCGCCAGCGAAAGAGCCTCCACATCTATTTCAACACCCTGCTGCTGGAAATTCATGCCCAGGTTGTAACCCATGGTGTAACTGGCACGCTCGGTAGAGTTCTTCAACTCTGGCTCAGCAAAAACCTGAGTACCAACTACGGAGCCAGCAACCAATACAGCCACGGCGGCGGCACTCAACATAAACTTACTCTTCATCTTATTAATCCTAATTTATGGCTTATTATTCATGGTCATGCAGCAATTTCACAAAGGATCAGTTGCTGCCACCGGTCATTTTCTCTAACACTTGTGAACGCTCATCCACCAAGGTTTGAATATTGCGCGCATCATTCATCATTTTTTGAGCCTGCTCTGGCGACACTGTCATTGGCAGGGGTATCGAGCTAATTCCTGCACTGGCAGCGTCTCCTTCAGCGCTTGGCTCGATCACAGGTTCAATGGCTAGTCCTTCGATCATATTGGTATTGGGGTCAACGTAGATCGTTTCAACCCCACCTTCCGATTCTGCCCCTACTGGTGGTTTATCAGCAAAGCGCCAGCTGCCATCCGCTGCTTGCCACCTATAGACCTGTGTTTTACCCATTTGTTCATTACCCAGCTGCCGCCCAACACCACTGGAGAGCGAACTCAACCAGCCGTTAAAGCGTTGCCATTGGTGGGTTAAAGAAGCTTTATTCGGCAAGACATCATCAACTGTCATCCATGGGCTGCCGTCAGGCTTTTTCATAAAGAAGGGGCCGGCCAAACCCAGAACCAATAACACGAGCATCACTTTCACAAACAACTTCATTAATAACCTTTCCTTAGGTCTAGTATTCGACAGTGAGTAAACACGTAAAAACAAACTGTAACAGCCCCATAAAATAACAACCAGTTCGCTATCTCTTGGTGAAAAATAGAAAAAATATTACGCAGAATAAAAAAAACACGAATAAGTATATTTTTACACCAAATAGAAGCCCCAAATTGAAACAAACCATACAGTTTTCATACAAACACCGGTATCATCCCGCCACATTTTCATTATCGGCTAAACTAACCTGCAGGTTACCGCCTAAGAGGATTTTCCCATGGCTTCAAGCAAAAAAGTTGTAGATCCAATTCTTGCTCTCGAAACAGAAATCGAGAAACTCAGTGCTCAATTAATTAAGGCTCGCGCTAAGCAAGCAGCTGGCGTCGAAAAAGAGGCTATCAAGACTATCAAGGTAGCGACCACCGCGGCCAAAAAAGCCACGACGCTGAAAGCAAAATGGGCAACGGATCAAGCAACGGCTAAAGCTAAGAAAACCCCAGCGGCTAAAGCACGTGCAGCTCGTAGTAAAGAAGCTGCTGTAGCGGCACAAGATGCACTACGCGTTGCTAAAGAAGCGGCTAATGCAGTAAAGGCTGCCCAGAAAGTACTGACGGACGCTGAGAAGTTGGCCTCCGCCCTAGCCAAGGCCAGCAACATTGCCACTGCTGGCATTTTGAAAGCCGCCGCCAAGAAGGCCAAAGCCGCCGCTAAAAAAGTAGAAGCTAAGAAGCCTGCTAAGAAAGCCACTGCTAAACCAGCCGCTAAAAAAGCCAAAGCTGAGAAGCCTGCTAAGAAAGCCGCTGCTAAACCAGTCGCTAAAAAAGCCAAAGCTGAGAAGCCTGCTAAGAAAGCCGCTGCTAAACCAGTCGCTAAAAAAGCCAAAGCTGAGAAGCCTGCTAAGAAAGCCGCTGTACTAGCACCCGTTGCTGTAAAGCCAGCCGTTGAAAAAGCGGTCGAGGCAAAGCCAGCAGCCGCTCCGGTAGCGCCTGCTGCGGAAGTAAAACCCGTAAGCACAGCACCCGTTAACCCGAGCTTATTTGGTAACGAGAGCTAAATACAGACTCACACAGGTAAACAAAAACGCCAGCAATCGCTGGCGTTTTTGTTTCTCGAATCTAGCTTTTTCCTTCGTCACTTATCACCTAATCCAGCGCTCTACTCGCGCCTGAAAATCTTCAGGGGTATCCAAACTGTATAAATACTCCAGCCTATAGCCCCCTGCTTTTATTTCTGGTGCTTTCATTTCCACGCTCAATAACGGAGAGCAGGACATCAAACGCCGCAACTGCCAATACTCCGCCTGTAGCTCTAGACGTTTAACCACGTGCCGTAATCTAAAATAAGCACGGGGAATTGCTCGTCGTAGACGCCTTACTGGCCGCAACCAATAACGCTCTTGTGCAGCAATTATTGTCTGGGCTCGCCCCAACAACTCTCGATCCAGTTGCCCCCCTTGAGCATCCAGCCAAGCCGCCCAGAGCAAGATATTCACCTGACCGCCATAGCGGTCTTGCAGCTCCAAGCACAAGCCTTCAACCTCGGGCTTAGCATAGGTTTTAAGTGCGAAATCCAACAGTGTTTGCGAGTGCCCAAGCGGCGTAATATTCATCGTCTATTCACTTGTGGTGCTGGTAGAATGGCAGCCATGATTACTATCCAAAATCTTAATTTACAACGCGGCAGTAAGATCCTATTAGAGGGTGCTGACTTACGGCTTCACGACGGCCAAAAAATTGGGCTTATTGGAGCCAATGGTACCGGTAAAACCACACTCTTCAAGCTGCTAACGGGCGAACTCAGCCCCGATCAAGGGGACTGTAATATACCCCGAGATTGGCGCATTGCTTATATGAAGCAGGAGGTGGATCACAGTGATCGACGCGCTATTGATTATGTCCTCGATGGTGACCTGCAATTGCGCAGTCTAGAGGGCAAGATAGCCGCCTGCTCCGCCAGTAATGGTGAGCAATTAGCGAAGCTCTACTCACAACTTGAAAACATTGATGGATACACCGCCGAGCCTCGGGCGCAAACACTGCTGCGAGGCTTAGGTTTTAAGGCCACCGATGGTGTGCGTCCCGTTCATGATTTCTCCGGTGGCTGGCGTATCCGCCTGAATCTCGCGCAAACCCTCATGTGCCCCGCCGACCTATTACTTCTCGATGAGCCCACCAACCACCTAGATATGGACACTACCTGGTGGCTGGAGCAACGCCTGCAACAGTTCAAGGGCACCATGCTGCTGATCTCCCACGATAGAGACTTCCTCGATAATACGGTTGGTCAAATCGTGCACCTTGAGCACCAACAGCTGAACCTCTACAACGGTAACTACTCAGGTTTTGAGCGTCAACGTGCCGAGCGATTGTCACAACAGCAGAGCATGTTTGAGAAACAACAGAAACAAATTTCAGAGATCGAGCGTTTTGTTGATCGCTTCCGCGCCAAAGCCACGAAAGCCAAGCAGGCACAAAGTCGATTAAAAGCACTGGAGCGGCTGGAGAAAATTGCACCCGCACATGTAGATTCCCCTTTTCATTTTGAAATCCCGTGTGCAGACAAGACTTCACAGCAGTTGCTGCAGATAAGCCGAGCTACATTAGGTTACAGCGGCACAGCAATCCTCGAAGGTGTTAACTTTCACGTTGAGCCCACTAGCCGTATCGGCCTGCTAGGTCCTAATGGCGCAGGTAAATCGACTCTGGTTAAATCGCTGGTCGGCGATATTGAGTTGCTAACGGGGGAGCGTACCCATGGTGAACATTTAGCCCTGGGTTACTTTAATCAACACCAACTGGAAACCCTAGACAGCCAGGCCAGTGCTGCATTGCATATTCAACGCTTAAGCCCCAATGCCCGCGAGCAAGAAATTCGTAATTTCCTGGGTGGCTTTGGCTTTCAAGGTGACCGCGCCTTTGAGACCATTGAATTCTTTTCAGGTGGTGAGAAAGCTCGCCTTGCGCTGGCAATTATTGCTTGGCAAAAGCCCAATCTACTCTTGCTTGATGAGCCCACAAACCACCTTGACCTGGATATGCGTGAGGCTCTGACACTCGCATTGCAAACTTACCCCGGCGCGGTCGTGGTGATTTCACACGACCGCCATTTACTCCGCAACACCGTTGATGATTTTTATCTCGTTGCCGATGGCCTCGTCGACACCTTTGACGGCGACATTGAGGACTATCACCAGTGGCTTAACCAACGCCAACCAGCCACTGACGACAACATCAATGATACAAACGACACCGGTGATAAGGTCGACCGCAAAGCACTGCGCCAGCAAGCCGCTGATATGCGTAAGCAATTACAGCCACTGCGTAAAAAAGTGCAGTCCGCTGAGCGCAAGGTCGATAAGTTGCAAACTCAGCTCGACGACATTGAAACTCAGATGGGCGATAGCAGTCTCTATGAGGACGAAAACAAGGGTCGCCTGCAAACGCTGGTAAAGCAGCAGTCCGAACTCAAGCCGCAACTCGAGAGCATGGAAGAAGAGTGGATGATGTTAAGCGAGGAACTTGAAGAGATGGAGGGTATTATCAAGGCGGGCAGCTGATCACTCAACACGCCCCCTATGTGGTGGCGACCAAAAGCCTGAACCTCAGCGATGAAGCTCGGGCTTTTTTACGTATATATTTATGCAAGCTTCAGTACTTCCGTCACCAGCTTAGCAATACCCGTCGCAGCGTCACTGATGCGCTCAGCCTGCATGTACGCCGAAGTGGTCACCAGCTTGTGAGTGGTATCAATGTGCACACCGTCAGTAGGTGTCTCTACGTGGACAGCCCCCGTCCCAACGATGGCTGCAGCGGTATCAGTATCCTTACCAATAGTACACTGCACGCCAGCGCCAAAAATTGCCGCCGACATCACCGGCGCAATGCATAACAAACCAACGGGTTTATGCGCTGCACGCATCGCTTGTGCGAACGCTATAAAATGAGCATTCACCGTTAGCTCAGCGCCCTGTACTGCAAAGTCGGAGAGGTTCTTAGCAACACCAAAACCCCCGGGCACAATCAGTGCGTCAAAGTCTGCTGCACTCGCCAAAGCGATGTCCTTCACTTCCCCGCGAACAATACGCGCCGCTTCGACAAGCACGTTACGACGCTCACCTTCTGCGACCTGGCCGGTAAGGTGATTGACCACATGCATCTGTTCAATGTTGGGCGCAAAGCACTGAACTTCTGCGCCCTGCTGATCCAGGTGCAGCAGCGTAATCACAGTTTCGTAAATTTCAGAGCCGTCATAAACACCACAACCCGATAAAACAACAGCCACTTTCTTGCCTGTTGCGCTCGTTATTTCATTCGCCATAGAAACCTCGAATACATGAATCATTCTATTTTACTCGCACACAAGGCACCGAAGACTTCGGCCAAGTTTCGAGATCTGCACGTTTAAAACAACAAAGGCGACCTATGGCCGCCTTTGTTGTTACGTTTACACTCTCTCAACCTGTACTGCCCAGCTTGATGAAAAGCGCTTAGCGCTGCTGCTGTGTTTGTACCTTAGAAGTAATATA
>Ga0105356_10005730_pt1 | contig 11750 bp, 8 predicted proteins | sample GOMGulsemesocosm_3_FD_83502 | JGI IMG/M metagenome (GOLD analysis project Ga0105356, IMG submission 83502) | Methane-oxidizing microbial communities from mesocosms in the Gulf of Mexico - GOM9D Gulf of Mexico | ecosystem: Environmental > Aquatic > Marine > Cold seeps | place: Gulf of Mexico...
AGCTTATCGATCCCGTAGCGCTAAACACGTTTTTATCATCCCTGCTGATGATTGAAAAAATAAATTTATCAACTAGCCTTAACGTAGAGGTTAGTAATATTCTCTACAGGAAATATAGCCTCAAATATAATGTTGTTATCTGTGATTGCTAGCAGCCTAAATAGCTAATAGTGAATAGAGTCAAGGCATAGCTATGTTAAAATGTTCAATGTTAAAATGTTCAATGTTAAAATGCCCAGTATCAAAATTCTCGGCGTAAACATGTTTAAGACTAAAACTCTCACCAGTAAAAAGTCCAAGCTTTTTACTGGGCTTTTTCTGTGGCTATGTTTAGTTAGTTTTGCCTTTGTACTTCCCTTTATCCCTCAAGCAGTAAACCAAAAGATAGATAGCTCATTTTTAGACTCGCATGGCAATAGTACTGCATTAGTATTTTTTGGCTTTACTGGCTGTAGTGACGTTTGTCCAATGACATTGTCGATTATTAAGCAAGTTTTTAATGGGCAACGTAATCATGCATTATGGCCACAAGTGGTGTTTGTTGATATTGATAGTCACAGCAACGACCACCAAGCTGTTAGCTACGCTAAACAGTTCCATCAAGCCTTTGTTGGCACCCATATTCCCCTTGAAAACCTTGATAAAATCTCGGCTCAATTTGGCCTCAACAGTCAGCAGCAAAATAATAGCATTGTGCATGTAGGAAAAACCTATTTGTTACAACGTGAATTAACCCAGTGGCGGCTAGTTAAAGTTTTCAGCCCCAATAGTTTGTCAGTAGCGTTACTGCATCAGGAATTATTTTAACGGTAGTGTTAATTTTAATACTCAACATGCGGAGTCTGTTAGAGCACTTAACTTATTTTTAGCAGGAGAGTAAAATGTTCAAGACCTTATTTGCCTATTATGACAAAAATATATCACTCGCATTAAAGCAAAAATTTGAAGACGATTTTAAAGTGGCCGATAAAATATTATTGATCTCAGTGATTATATTTTCTGTTACCGTCGCTTTTATTACGTCGCTTCAATATGGCTACTTTATCCTAGGGATTAGCGGCGGCTTAGTGATGAGTGTGGTTTGTACTATCGCGTATAAAACAATGGCTGGCACCACCATGTGCCGAGTTATTATGGCAACGGCATTAGCGATTTTGTTGACCATTACCGTACAACAATCAAACGGTTTGGGCGAAGGGCACTTCTTATTTTTCCTTGGTTTTACCATCTTAATCCGTTACCGAGATGTGATGCCGTTACTCTTTTTTGTGGTCTTTACTGTGCTTCATCATCTTACGCTTACCTATTGTCAGAGTATTGGCATGGAGCTGTGGGGACAACCTATTAAGGTGTTTTCTTGGGGAGAGCACACCGCTTGGGGACTATTAGCGCCGTTGGTATATCATGTTATTTTTGCGGTGCTATCGCTGATTGTTTCTGTATATTATATTTTTGAAGGTAATAAACAATTTGTTGAATCGAATTTAGTCATCGGCGCCGTTGAAAAAGCGGCCAGTGGTGATTTATCAACGCAAATCGATAATGGTGGCATTAACTCGGTGCTGGTTAAGCAAGTTAATAATTTTTTACTGCGCTTACAGCAAACCTTTTCACAAATTAATCAGGTCACCGATACCTTAACCACACAAGCGACCGATACCAGCAATTCAGCGCAAATACGTACAGCTCAAGCAAACGAGCAACAAAATGAAGTAGGTCAAGTGGCAACCGCCGTTACTCAAATGGCAGCCGCAACGCAGCAAATTGCGACTAATGCCGAACAAACCGCACTGGCATCAAATGATACCGTGATAACGAGTGAGGAGGGTGGAAAGTTAGCCAATACTTGTCAACAATCCATTACCCAACTGGCGCAACATGTCTCACAGGCCTCTGAAATTATTTCGGAATTAGATCGTAATAGCCAACAAATTAGTAGCATAGTGCAAACGATCAGTGCTATTGCCGAGCAAACTAACTTACTGGCATTAAATGCCGCGATAGAGGCCGCTAGAGCAGGTGAACAAGGTCGAGGGTTTGCAGTAGTGGCCGATGAAGTCAGAGTACTCTCGCAACGCACCCATAGCTCTACCGAAGAAATAACGGCGATGATTTCGGTATTACAAACCAGTACGCAATCAGCGGTGAAAAATATGCAAGGCTGTCATGAACTCGCCAGTGCCAGTGTTTCAGAGGCTGAAATGGCAACCCAGAGCTTTGCCGATATCACCGGTGCGATCAGAAATATTTCTGATATGGCCACTCAAATAGCGACCGCGGCCGAGCAACAAACCTCGGTAACAGAAGAAATAAATCGCAACACTATTGCTATTAATGAATTATCAACACTCTTTTTTGAAGAAGCGGAAAAAGGCATTGATGAATCATCGCAGTTGTTAGGCCAAGCGCAAAAAATGGGCACGTTAGTTAACCATTTTCAGTTAGATTGAACTCGTAGACACTATTAACGGCTAGCAATTTTTAGCTAGTTTTACACTGCTTTATTTAAGAAAAATGCTACGCTAAAATATGCGTTTGGTTTACAATTTATATAAGAATTATAAGGCTATAATAATGCAGGTTAAATATACTGTCGTGGGATTTTTTCTCGCCTTATCGTTAGCATTACTGAACAATAAGTTCGCGTTTGCAACAAGTATCATCACTGATGAAGAAGCCATGCTAGCGTGTGTAGCAGAGGCCAGCCGTACGGCGGATGATAATATTGCGATTGGTGAATTAAAAAAACAATGTTATAGAAAAATACAGCATCCAATTAAAAAAAGGATGATTTTAGAGCGCAATGCATCCTCTAACCCTTTTGCTATTATTCCCCATAAGCCGAATTATATGCTACCAGTGACCTATTTTGACGCTGAAGAAACGCCCTATACTGACGTGTTACAAGGGAATCACTTTGATCACTTAGAAGCAAAATTTCAAGTATCGATCAAATATGCCATCGCCGAAGATGTCTGGAACAATCACTTCGATCTTTATGCGGCTTTTACTGCTACGAGCTGGTGGCAATCATATAATTCAGATATTTCTGCCGTTTTTCGTGAAACCAATTATGAGCCTGAATTGATCCTTGCCCATAAAACGCCCTGGTCATTGCTAGGACTTGATATTGCTCATACTACCTTGGCATTTTCACATCAGTCTAATGGGCAGGCAGGCACACTCTCACGCAGCTGGAACCGCCTTGTTGCCGGTTTTACTGTGGTTGATGATAATGTTATTTGGAATCTTAAAGCCTGGTATCGTATTCCCGAAGATGCGAAGTTGACAGCTGACTCTCCCCGTGGGGATGACAACCCAAATATAGAAAACTATTTGGGTTATGGTGAATTAGGCGTACTTTGGAAAATTAATGATAGCCATAATATTGATGTGTTTCTACGTAATAATTTAAAACGAGATAATAAAGGCGCGTTTCAAATCGGTTGGTCATTTCCATTATCCAAGCACTTACGCGGTTATGTAGAATACTTTAATGGCTATGGTGAAAGCCTTATTTATTATAACGAGCATGTTTCCCGTGTAGGTATTGGAGTTAAGTTAACGGATTGGTTATAACGTTATCAATAACTCAGCTATCGCTTAACCCAATACGTTAACTATTTAATGGCAGTGTTAAGGTAAAAATACTGCCTTTATCTATTTCACTGGTCACGCTTACTGTCCCTTTATGCGCTAACGCGATATGCTTAACAATAGATAGCCCTAAACCGGTACCGCCCAAGGCTCTACTGCGTGCTTTATCGACCCGGTAAAAACGTTCGAATAACCGGGACAAATGTGCTGCGGGGATACCGCTGCCTTTATCTTCTACACTGATATCAATACTGTCACTTTGTTTCAATACGGTAATGGTAATTTCGCTGTCGCCATTACTGTATTTAATCGCATTACTTAACAAGTTAATAATTGCTTGTTCTATTAAGGGCGGATTGTGTTTAAAAACAATGTCTTCAGCGTTATTCAAGCGAATACTAATGTTTCTTTTTAGCGCTTTATCTTTACAGAGAAAAATAGCATTACTTAAGGCAAATGTTATCGACTCCTCAGTAAAGTCAATCTCATCTATTTCCGTTTCTTTTTCTATTTTTGATAAGGTTAACAAGTTTTCAATAATGCCTTCTAGGCGAATGGAATGGGTATGAATGACGCCAATAAAATTAGCGCGTTTATCTTGCGGTAAGGTTGGAAATTCAATTAAGGTTTCAGACAATCCCTGAATGGCAGTAAGCGGTGTTCTGAGCTCGTGCGATACATTGGCAACAAATTCTTTTCGTTGTAATTCAAACTCTTTTAATTTGGTAATATCATTAAAGACGATTAAGGTACCGCATTTGTTTTTATGGATATCCACTAAAGGTGCTGATTGTGCTAATAAAACCTGCTCTACATTATTATGTATAATAATTTCTTGGCCGACTGGCTTATCTTGCTGTAGCGCGAATAAAATTAGCTTACGTAATTCAGCATTTTGTACAACCTGTTGTAAATTATCCCCTTCAATATTTTGCTCAGAAATTTTCAACATATTGTAGGCGGCTTGGTTGATACGTAAAATATTCTCACTACTGTCTATGGCAATAACGCCTTCAACCATGCTGGAAAATACCGCTTCTTGCTCGTTTCTTTGATTAAGAATTATTTCAATACGTTGATTAAGCTGAATGGCAATTTCGTTAAATGCTTGGCCCAATTGTTCAGATTCCAGTGAGTCGTTGTTGCTTAATTTGACCCGACTAGAAAAATCACCTTTCGCTAAACGTTGTGCTTGTACTTTCATAACTTCTAGCGGCCTAACCAATGCTTTAGACATCCACCAGCTCGCTAATGCAGTAAGGATGATCAACAGAGAAAAACCTAGGGCGACTTTATAATAGATACTCCACAAGGCATCTTGTAAGGTATTTAATGGCGTAGACGTTCTGATAACGCCGATCATATTTTCTTGGGCCATAATGGGCATGGCAAAATACATTGAATCGGTTTCTAAGGTATGCCCATAGCGTATTGATAAACCTTTTCCAGAGAGGATCGCTTGTGCTATTTCAGGACGATTTTTGTGATTATCCATGCTGCTAGGATCTTTTTTACTATCACCAACGATTATTCCAGAAGGAAAAATAATCGTAATACGTGTTGATGAATCGTCACCGAGCTTTTGTGATTGTTGTTGAATGTCTTGATATCGTTGTGATTGAATTAAACGAGAAAACTCAGGTGCTAATATTTTTGCTCTTATTTCTAAATCGCCGGCCCGCTGTTGATAATAAAAGGACTTAAACGACCATAGTGCAATCATTACAATGGCCAGTAGCGAGATAAAAGAAATAATTAAAAAGGAAGGGTATAACTTCCAAAAAAGGGTTTTGCGTTTTATGGTCATTTTATCGTTCGTTAGTGAGAGTGGTTTATGCGCGCTACATTAAACACTATTATTACTGAATTTACTGATTTATCAAAGCATTTCAGTCAATGCGGTTACCTTAGAAAGCATATTTTGCTTGGTGAAATATGCTTTTAGCCTGTTCTTACCTAGTTCTCATATAGTTATTACGTAAGGGAATAGTCCGGTGATCGATTTATAGACATTTCGTATAGTTAGGTATTCAAAATTAGCATTATTTATTTGATATTTGTTATGGGAAGATGATGATTAACGCTTAGGTTATCTTTCAAGCTTCATTATAAATACAAATACAAATACAAAGGTCGAGATATGAATCAATACTCAGGTAAAACGGTTGTGGTAAGTGGCGGAGCAGAAGGTATTGGCTTTGGTATCGCGCATGCTATGGGCAAGCAAGGCATGAACGTTGTACTGGGTGATATTGATCGTAAGCAACTTGAGATTGCACGCACAACATTAGAGCGCGATGGTATTGCGGTGTTAACGGTTGAAATGGATGTTACCGATTTAGCACAATGGCAAAACTTAGCAGATAAAACCATTGAACGTTTTGGTAACGTGCATATGCTGGTTAATAATGCCGGTGTTGGTAGCACGCCTGGTACGGTTGAGCAAACTGATGATAAAGATTGGCGCTGGGTGCTTGATGTTAATTTAATGGGTGTTATTTACGGTACCCAAACCATGGTGCCCTTGATGAAGCAGCATGACGATCCAAGCTGGTTAATCAACGTTGCTTCTATGGCTGGCATGATGGGCATACCAACGGCGGGTGCATATACCGCGACTAAAGTTGCCGTGGTTGGTATGTCGGAAAGTTGGTATGCCGAGCTGAAACCTCACAATATTCAAGTGTCGGTACTTTGTCCGGCCTTTGTTAAAACCCGTATTAACTTATCTGGCAGAAATAAACCAACAGCGCTTAAAAGTGATAGAGAAAAAAATGCCGCCGATGCACCACTTTCTTCCATGGCAAAACATATGCAACAAGTGATTGATAATGGGTTAGCGCCAGATGTGGTTGGCGAGCGTGTGGTTGAAGCAGTAGCCAATAAAGAGCTTTATATTTTTACCCATCCTAATTATCGCTCGGTAGTACAGAAACGCTTTAAAGCGATTGATGATGCGTTTGCGCGTGCTGAAACCAGCGCGTTACTTGCTGATGTGCTTGATCAAGAAATAGATATGTATGCTAAATAAGTCGTTTATCAATGATGATAGCTGCTTAGCGAGTAATACAAAGTAAAAAGAATCAAATAATAAAGGATAAAAACATGTCGACTAATAAAGAATTTGGCGTAGTAGTTTATGGCGCTACCGGTTATACCGGCCGTTTAGTGTGTGAATATTTGCATAATCAATACGGTGTCAATGGTGAAGTAAAATGGGCCATGGCCGGACGTAGCCAAGCGAAATTAACGAAAGTTAGAGATGAAATGGGTATTCCAGCGACGGTGCCTTTTATCATTGCTGATGCCGAACAGCCAGCAACAGTACAAGCGATGGTGGCAAGTACACAAGTAGTGTTAACAACGGTGGGGCCGTATCAAAAGTATGGCGCTGACTTAGTGCGCCGGTGTAGTGAAACGGGCACCGATTATGTTGATTTGTGTGGTGAGCCTGCGTGGATGCACGAAATGATTGCAGCCCATGGTGAAGCCGCGAAAGCCAGTGGTGCCCGTATTGTATTTTCATGTGGATTTGATTCAGTGCCGTTTGATTTAGGGGTTTATTTTTTACAGCAACATGCGGCTGAAAAGCTCTCTGGGCCACTAACGCGGGTTAAAGGCCGTGTTCGCGCAATGAAAGGCACTTTCTCAGGTGGAACGTTGGAAAGTTTCCGCTTAACCATGAAAGCCGCGGCAAAAAATCCTGAATTAATTAAGGTACTCTCGAATCCGTTCTCGTTAAGTGAATACTATACCGGGCCAAAACAGCCTTCAGGGATGAAGCCAATATTTGAACAAGAGTTGAATAGTTGGTCGGCACCTTTTGTAATGGCTACTATCAACACCAAAAATATTCACCGCAGTAATTTTTTATTAGCGCATCAATATGGTGACAATTTTGTTTACGATGAAATGATGCTCACGGGGCCGGGGGAGAAGGGTGAAGCAATGGCCACTATGGTCGCTGAAGATAAATCAATGGCCAATGACCCAATGCAGCCAGGTGAAGGGCCGTCAAAAGAGTCGCGTGAAACTGGTTTTTACGATGTGTTATTTGTTGGCTCTAACAATAATGGTGAGACCTTAATGGCCAGTGTTAAGGGCGATAAAGACCCAGGTTATGGCTCAACCTGTAAAATGATCAGTGAAAGTGCTATCTGTTTGCTGAAAAACTTAGACGCCGCTAGCGGCGGTATTTGGACTCCAGCATCAGCGATGGGCAGTTTATTAATTGATCGTTTGCAAGAAAATGCTGGGTTAACGTTTCAGTTAGAGGGGTAATTAGTAATAATGATAGCAGTGTCGCTTCATCTTCTGGTGAAGTGACACTGTAACCTTAATTTAGCGCGATATAATCGCTAATTGTTTGATATAGCCGCTAATCATTGAATGTTCTCTTCATCTCATATTCTATTCATTTATGGCTTTAGTCAGTAAAGTACGTTTTTGATCACGGCGCAAGTAGGGTGCTACCAAGCGCCGCCAAGACAAGGTAAAGCCGGTATAGACCAAAAAGCAGGCCGCCAGTGAAGCTAACCCTGCGATAGTTTGTCCAACCAGGCCGAAATATTCGCCAGTATGTAAAAATCGCGCCACACCCCATGCTTGAGCACCTTTAGGCCAGTCGGTATTGCGTTTAACTTTTACTACTTCTGCGGTATTATTGTCTAAGAATAACGCATAAGCGACTGAGTAGTCATTAGCAAGGCTACGATCAATATAGAAACGGGTAGTGCCTTTTTCTCGGCCAAACTCTAACCACATTGAATGCCAATCACCAGCGTCATTATCTATTGCGTGTTGTTTAGCAATATTAAACAGCTGTTGATAAGATTGTTTACCATCAATGAGTTCGACATATTCCCGCTTTTTACGAGGCTGGGGTGCTTCTTCGCCATAGGCGCTATACAGGGCGTCATTGGCCCAATGAAAATGGAAAATGGTAGCCGTAGCCGTAATAACAAATAATGGTACTATCGCCCAAATACCAAAAACATGATGCCAATTAAAATGCTTAGCGTGAAGGTTGTTAAATTTCAGTTTAAAAAACAAATGTGCTTTTAGTGAAGACCAGCGTATCCGTCTAGGCAACCATAAATACGCGCCAGTAATAATAAGAAATATAAACAGTAAATTGCTGTAGGCAGTGACTGCTTTTGCGATGGCTTTTTGTTGGCCTTCAAAGGCTAACCAACGGTGCAATTCGGTGACATGATGAAAAAACTCAACCAGCCAACTTTCGCCTGTTTGTATAATTTCACCAGAATAAGGCGAAAGTAAATATCGATGACTGCCAGCCCACACCGGAATAGCGCGACCCTCTTGATTAATCCATTGAATATACACATGATTTTCATCAGGGTGCTTTTTCCGAACAAGGTTCAATACTTGATCGGTAGTTAATCGTTGCGTGTCGGGCTGCGGCAGTACACGGTGCCTAGCATCATCCCATTCAACAAGTTGCGCTTCATACGTTAATAGCACGCCGGTGGCAGACATGATGAACACGATAATAGCAATACTTAGGCCGACAACTAAATGTGACCAAAACAGGAACTTACGTAACATTTTTTACCTTATTTATTCTTATAACTGATAATAGGAATGGGTTTTTAGATGTTTATGAAGATGATGTAGCTGGCGGTCTATATTGACACAGTGCTAAATACCTTTTGCTCTCATATCATCTTATGGTAATAATTTTCAATAAAAAAAGGCTATTGCAAAAAGACAATAGCCGTTGTTAACCAAATGATATTATTTAGAACTGATAGCTCAACGATAAGCGGATATCTCTACCGGCTTCTGAGATACCAGATACGCCTTCCCAGCCAGGAATACCGTTGTAATCGGCAACACTTGAATGGTCGATATATGACTCATCTAGTAAGTTTTGCACAGATAAATTTACAGCAATGGCGTCATTTGGTTGCCACTGCAGATAAACATCATGCACACTGTAGCCGTCTTTATCGATAACTTGTGTTTCAGTAGCCCAGCCAATAGCAATCAATCTATGGAATACTTCAATATTGTTTAGGTCTGCTACATAGCTAAAGTTCCAGCCCATTTCGATATCATCAGATAGGGTATAGTTAACATTTAGACCCCAAGTATCGCCACGAACATTCGCTAAACCAATATATTCATAACCTTCTACTTTTTGACCATTTAACTCAGCATCACTATTGGCATAACTGGCAACCACTTGTACATCGTCAAACCAGTAACCTACTTTCAGTTCAAACCCTTCGGTTTCTAAGGTACCGACATTTTCATAATAGGTACCTTGGCCTAATTGATCTAAAATTACGTCGTCGATATCACTTTGATAAATTGAGGCAACAATGTTCCAGTGGTCATCTTGGTAGGTTAAGCCAATTTCAGTATTGGCGACTTCTTCGGCTGCTAGCTCAGGGTCAACGGTAATATAACCGGCATCAATGGTAAACGAGTCACCTATTTCTTTGCCACGCATCGCTTGGGCGTAACCCACGTTTAATGTCCAGTTGTCATTAAACGTGTATTGAGCACCAATATTAGGGCTAAAACCGTCGCTATCAACCTTATTGTCGTATGTCACTTGATCTAAGTCGTATTGATCAAACCGTGCGCCAAAGCTTACTAACAAGGCATTATTGACTTGCCAATGATCTTGAACATAAATACCAGCAACGCTACCTTCTTCTGTCGCGCCACTTGCACCTGGTGCGCCGGCATTAACTTCATCTTGGCGATATTCAACACCATAGGTTAATTGGTGCTCACCTAAGTTACTGGTATTGCGAATATCGAATCCTGTTGATTGTACTTCACCTAAATAAGTACCCCACCTAGCGGTAGTTTGTTCAACACTTGCTTTAGTGGTGTAGATAGTGGTTTCTAAATTTAGTTGTTCACTTTGTGAAAATGCATGATTAAGCACTAAGGTATCACGCTCAACGGCTAATGGTGAAAGGGGGTTCCAGCTTGATTCAGGCCAGTTAGGGCGTTGAACAAATTCACCTTCTTCCTTGCGACTTTCATAGCTAAGGCTAAGAGATTGGTTTTCAGAAAGATTACCATTAACTTTTATAAACCCGAGTTTCTGCTCAGGATCGGTACCGGTGATTTCATTGCCATCACCATCTTCCATATTGTCACGTTCGGTATAGACATATGAGGCAAGTACACCCCAATCTTCGTTAAGTCGACCATAAAGAGAGGCACTGGCTTTGTAACCGGCATTACTAAAATAGCTTGCTTTTGAGGTGCCACCGAATCTAGCATCATTGTCTAATAGATCATTGATATCTTTTGTTTTAAAGCGAATAGCACCACCAATAGCGCCCGCGCCAGCGGTGGCTTCACCTGCACCCGCTTGTACTTCTACTTCTTTTAAAAGATCGGGATCAATTGAAAGACGACCGATGTGATGAAAGAGCGTACTTGTTTGCGGGGCACCGTCTACCGTTACATTAAGTAAGGTGTCTTCCATACCACGTATATAGACCTTTTGCGCTATACCTAGCGAGCCACCCACGGAAACAGATGGCACTAAGCGGAAAACATCAGCAAGGTCATTTGCTTGATATTTTTCTAATTCTTCGGTGCCAATTACAGCGTTGGTTGTTTGTCCAACCACCACAATAGTCTCCATTGATTCATTGTCGATAGCAGCATTGTTTTCGGCAAGTACGGTGGGGGCAGAAAATGCGATTGCAAGCGCAGCAGCTAAAGGTGTTAACTGGAGTTTTCCTTTGCTATTTATGTCGTGTTTCATGTTTAACCTTTTTAACGTTAATTATTATTTAATTTGAAATCTAAACGAGAATTATTCTTATTTTCGTTCGTTTGTCTAGTTTTTTTACATTTGTTACAAATAAACAATAAAAAAAAGGTTATTATTTAGGAATAAATCTGGGTGTTTTACCCTGAAAATGCATCGATTAATCGCTGACTCTGGCGGGTTTACTGCGTTGTTAATTAAATTATCGACATCATAGATGTTGTTCACCAGATACTTATAAAAAATATGCGGCTAAAGTCATCAGCAAAAGACATACCTGCAATTTTCCCGTATAATCCGCGCACTCCAAATTACTGTAAATCAAGATTAATGAGCGCGCATTATGACTGTTGAAAAATTCGATCCGAAAACCCCTAAACAAACT
>Ga0105356_10005731_pt1 | contig 11749 bp, 12 predicted proteins | sample GOMGulsemesocosm_3_FD_83502 | JGI IMG/M metagenome (GOLD analysis project Ga0105356, IMG submission 83502) | Methane-oxidizing microbial communities from mesocosms in the Gulf of Mexico - GOM9D Gulf of Mexico | ecosystem: Environmental > Aquatic > Marine > Cold seeps | place: Gulf of Mexico...
CTGCTTGTCTATGGCCAAATCTAAAAGTTACTAGGTATAATTAATGGATTAAAAAGGTCTTTATTTGGTGGAGCGGGGGGGAATCGACCCTGTTAACGACCTAATGAAAACAGTAACTTATAACGATATCAAGTACTTACTGTTATGTGGTGTTAGTATTTATCTATGTTTGTTAAAGGTGTGTGGTACTAATGTGGTACTTATTTATGATTCATAGATAGGTTGGTTAAAATCCAAAAAATTAAGCAAGGTATGATGCTGGGATTATTAACGGGTAAAACACGCTTATTTATTGCTGATGGTAATTAACCTAGAAAATAAAGTTACAGGGAAGTTATATTTCACAGCTATATATCCTTTGTTAAGACCTAAATTTCAGTTAGAATGCATTTAATTATAACTTTACTGGGTCATGAATTTATAGAATAACAAATGAATTATTTTCTCTTTGCAACAGTTGACTCCTCACATTTTGAGTTGAAAAAAATATTCTCAGCCAAAGCTATCATCTTAAAAAGGCTATCTCAGAGTAAATGGCCTTTATACTCAAGAACACATCATAAATCTATTATAAAACAAGGTGATAAGTGTTTGTTCTATGTCGGTGGATATAAGGACTGTTCCCAACATGTTATAGGACAAGCCGAGATTGGGTTAATAAAACCAGAAAATACTCAAATAGACTCTATTGATATATTAACAGGTGTTCCTGAAAAAATTTGTTATTTACATAATGTTGTTATTTATGATTATCCAGTTTGTTTCAAATCTCATGTACCAAGTTTAAATGCTATTAAGAACAAGAAGTATTGGGGCGTTTCGCTTCAAGGCGGGTGTACCAAATTAGACGAAGTAGACTTTAAGTTACTTTGTTCTCAGTAATTATCTACGAGTTATCATATGAAATTTTGAATGGCAGAAATATTCTGTGGACCGGGAGGCTTAGCATTTGGTGCTTTAAAGCTTAGAAAAAGTAAAAAACCATGAAGTTACTCCTGTATGGTCGAATGACATTGATCAGCCCACATGTGAAACTTATGCAAATAATATCCATTAAGTAGATATTTCAAAAAATTTTTGTCGTCCCGTTGAATAGTTAGTATTCGAAGAGCTTCCTGATTTCGATGGTCTATCCTTTGGTTTTTCAAAGTACTACTAACTTTGAGTATCATAAAACAGTAATTTAATCATTAAAATGGTGAATATTGATGGTTGGTTCATATAACGGATTAAACTTAATTACATCTTCTAAATTTGTATTGCTAAAGTGAGAGTATTTCATTGTGTCGTTGATACTTGCATGACCTAAAGTTTGCTGTAAAACTAAAATATTACCGCTATTCATCATGAAATGACTAAAAAATGTATGTCTTAATACATGAGTTGATTGGCCTTTAGGGAGTTGAACACCAGTTCTAGCAATTGCTTTTCTGCATGCTCCTATCCAGCTAGTAAATAACTTACCTTTTACCACTGGGATTTCTTCGGCAAGTTTCTGTGATATAGGAATAGTTCTATTTTTACCGCCTTTTGTATTGGTGAATGTTATGCGGTAATTTGAAATCTGCTTATCAGTTAAGCTCTCCGCTTCACTCCATCTCGCATCTGTTGAAAGTGCTATTTTTACTACATAGTATGTGCTTTTGTTTCTGGATTTTTAAGTTATTCTAATAGCATTGGTATTTATGATGACTGCTGATGATTTCACTCGCTTCAATTCTCTCTCTGAAAAAGCTATGAGCGAAACGGCTTCTCGTAATGAATGTGTAGAATTTAATCTATTAAATGGTTTACGTGATTTGTAGCTAAAATATTATCTTTAATCAATGTTGTTTGTAATTAAGACACGGATAAAATCTATATCTAGCAAGAACTTATTATGTATGGTAAAAGATATGAAATAAAGTAACTGTGAATTCATTACAGAAACTTTCAATCTAATCATACTGTTAGTTTTTATTCATAAGGAGTCATACATGCCTGTTTTAGGTGATACATATACTGTTGAGTTAAGAGATAATCACATTGGGTGGGGCGAAGTTCGTAATACTGATTCGCGTCCCGAAATTAGAAGAGAAACCTATATTCAGATCCCATCTGAAGATGCTTATCGAATCGGAATATTGAGAGGACAGACATTTAACTTCCAAACTGCAGATCGAAGTTTTACTGGTGTGTTAAGGGCCTCAGGGAATCAGCATCGTGACGAGTTTGCTAAGCAATTTCATACAGATGGAGCACTACAGGAATTAGCTAATTGGCTACTTGATATCTGTAATGCTAAGGCAGGGGATTTTGTAAATGTAACATGGGTTAGCGATACCAATATCGAGCTATCACATACATCAACATAAAAAATACCAAGTTGCTTAAACGGGACTAAAATAGTTGGTCATTGCTACGGGATTATAACCAACTATTTTAGACCGCTTAACAAGGCCACATGGACTCTCTTTTGATTGAATGCTTACACTTTCAATTTGGCACATAGGTGCCGTTTGGTAGGGGAGTCCGTATCATTCGTTATAGCGCTAGGATGAAGTATGAGAATAACAGGTAATTCTTTTCTACAACGAAAAAAATGTTTAGCTCTTTTAGTGGTTGAGCACTTAACCGGCTTAGGAGAAGATGCTGAGATTATTGTATTTGAGAAAAATTCAGAAGGTTATAGGGATCAGGTAGTTGTAAAGAGTAGTCTTGGGGTTATTCATGTAATCGCAACTGCGTCAAAAGACCCGAATGAAAAAATACTTATTGCAAATTATAACGATCATAATCAAAACTTTCTTGCTGGAAAGGATTTTGTTGTTTTCGGCTGGAACACAAGAGATAAACGTACAATGTTAATTTTCGTTAAAGCTATAGATTTACTTGGATTAATTAGTTTAAGTAAGTCACAAATAGTTAAATTAAAAATTAAAAAATACAGTGTCGCAATTACGGCATAACAAGGTGCTCATCCAATTCATTCAAGTATGAATTAAATAGCTGCATTATTTTAATCTGTGATGTAAAATGCTTTTATTGAATTACTGAGGGATTGTTCCTCTTTTTGGGTAGGTGTGTTGTGGGTAATAAATTTAAATTGGGTGAGTTTTTTTGTGGTCCAGGTGGTATAGCTTTAGGGGCTAAAATGTCTGGTGAGGTGCATGGTAGTGATGGTGAGGTTTATTCGATAGAACCTCATTGGGCTAGTGACTATGATGCTGATACATGCCAAACCTATAGCTACAATATACACGATGTCGATTCTGTAAAAAATCCTGATATGTTACATGCTAATGTCTCAGACCTAGATATTGGAAAATTAAAGCCATGTGACGGTTTTGCGTTCGGTTTTCCGTGTAATGACTTTAGTATAGTTGGCGAAACAAAGGGGTTTTCTGGGAAGTTTGGTGGGCTTTACTCATACGGAGTCGAGTATCTGAAAATGCATCAACCTAAGTTTTTTGTTGCTGAAAATGTAGGGGGGCTTTCTAGTGCTAATGAAGGGAGTGCTTTTAAAATAATACTTTCAGATTTGGAAGATGCCAACTATAGACTTACGACGCATTTATATAAATTTCATGAGTATGGTGTTCCTCAAGCTAGACATCGAATTATTATTGTTGGGATACGTAAGGATTTAAGTGTTGAATTTAAAGTACCTGCGCCAACAACCGTTGAAAATTACAAAACTTCTCGGGAAGCTATAACCGTCCCCCCTATTTTAGATGATGCTTTAAATCATGAAATGACTAGACAGTCGGCTACCGTTGTCGAGCGGTTGAGCTTTATAAAGCCTGGTGATAATGCTTGGTCGTTAAATATACCTGAGCATTTACGTTTAAAAGTAAAAGGTGCTAAATTAAGTAATATATATAAGAAGTTAGATCCTGATAAACCTTCTTACACTGTTACTGGTAGTGGTGGTGGTGGTACTCATATGTATCATTGGGCTGAAAATAGAGCTTTAACAAGCAGAGAAAGGGCTAGGTTACAAACGTTTCCTGATTCTTATAAATTTTTTGGTGGTAAGGAGAGTGTAAGAAAGCAAGTTGGTATGGCAGTCCCCCCTGAAGGTATGTCTATTGTTTTTAAAGCTATTTTAAAAACTTTTGCCGATATATCATATGATTCTATCGAATCAAATTTTGAATAAACAAGTGAAAAAGTTTTATGCTATTTACTAACATCACTTCTGCTAAAACGCTTAATAAAGCTTTTGAAGGTAGCATCGAAAGTGCAGATAATTTAAAAGTTGCTAGTGGGTATTTTGGTTATCCATTAATACAGGCGTTAAAGCCGAAGCTGTTGAATGTAGCTAGAAGAGGTGAATGTAAAATATTAATAGGCATGGTTTTTCATAGTGGATTAGCTGACAAGCAACTGATTGAGCTGGAAAATCTTGATAAAGATTTAAAGAAGATAAACAATGATAGCGGCGTATTCATTTCTAGACAAGAATACCACGGAAAGGTTTATCACATTGCTGAGAAAGGGGATGAAACATTATATATAGGCTCATCTAACTTCTCAACTCATGGTTTTATATCAAGGTTGGAATGCACGGTAAAGGTTGATGATGAAGCTATTAAAAAAGAAAGCACAGCTTATCTTAATTATCTTTTTTCAAAACCTACAACATCTAAACTAAGTGATGTATGTCTTCAAAGAAAAAATAGAAAAGTTATTTCGCGTCCATTAAATGGCTTGGATAGTTATAAGGTCGCCGCTAATACTGTGCCTAATAAAGCTAGAATAGTTGGTTTTGTTGATATTGAACTTAATGTCGACAAACAACCTGCATCATCCTTGAATCTTTTCTTTGATAAAGGAAGAAAAGATGGAAGAGGGAAGTATGCACCTCGACCTTGGTTTGAAATAGAGCTTTCAGTTTCAATGAAAGATATAAAAAAACCTTTTTATCCACCTACTATTCCAAACCCAAAACAAGCAGGGGGGAAATCACGAATAGGTTATTTCAATGCATATTTTCAAAAAGGTCAAAACAACTATAAAATAAAGATGGTTGTTTCGGCTGACAATGGGAAAAATATAGCTTCTCATAAGGATTCTGGTGGGCGTTCAACATTTGGAGAATATATCAAAGGTCAATTAGAGGCCGCTAACGTGCTAAGAATTGGCGAACGTATAACTTCAGATACTCTAGCCAATTACGGGCGTTCTACTATCAAACTAAGTAAAATAGATGATGATAATTACTTTATTGAATTTTAATTATGTTTCATTCTAATAGTGAAAACGACAAAACAGTCCGAAAGCTGTTTTATCGTCACACCTCGATTTAATTTATCCCCAGAAGTGTTCAGGTCATGCATTTATATTTTGTCGTGCAATTAAGGTAAGCCAGGCCTAAACATTTCCATTTCGACACTCAACTTGCATGACGTCCATTTAGCGCTGTCGTCTATGTCTCTTGGTAGTCTAGATTCAATCTGATAGCAATATATATGACCTATTACAATTGGTTTATTGTCAATGATTGATACGGCGACTATGCACCATTGTCGATTAGATATGCCGACTTCAAATTCATTACGAGACAGAAAAAATTCAAATTTACGGGGTATTTGTCTGACACTTGTTTTTACCTCCAGTAATGAGTTGTAGTCTGTATTTGCAATGGATGGAGAACAAATGTCATAACCTAACGTATCATCATATTCTGCAACATGATTGATCTGTGAGTGTAATTCAATTGGATGATGTTTACGTAATTCGTTTAAAACAAAAGCTTCGCCAGTATCACCAATTTTCTTGAGGACTTCGGGGGTGAATTTTTTGTCTATTGCCCTGTTGTTACCTAAAGCTGCCACGAACTCCCAAGCTTTCGAGTTACCCGATATCAAAGCGTTGTTTAACCACTCGACATCAAATGAACTGCCAATAGCTAGCCTATCATCTTGTATTCTGACGATCTTGGTCCTAATTAGTTGTTCCATAACATCAATTCGATAGGAGTAAGATTTTCCTACGATTTGCGGCCTTAACTTAGCATCAACAATAAAATCGTCTTTTCTTTTTCTTTTGCACGCAAACTCGACTATTTCAATAGCGGTATCAAACCATGCGGGAGGAGGTAGAAAGTTATCACTCATCAGACAAATGAGAAAATAAGCTTTCTAAATCATATTGGTCGATGCCAAGCACTTCATCAGGCATCGTGATATTCTCGTCAGGTAGGCTATTTCGCATGAGTCCTTCATCATTTAGTGCAAGCGCTAAGTTAGCAATCTTTTCCTCTAGCCTTTCAGAAATTCTTTCTTCAATAGAATGTTCCGACATAAGCACATGAACTGTTGTATTTTGGTCTGCAGGAAGACCCAAGCGATGAATTCTGTCTAATGATTGAAGGTAGTGCCCTGCATTGTAGCTCCTATCTAAATATATGGCCTCATGACAGTCTCTATGAAGACTAATCCCTTCACCTAAGGTTTGGGGGTTACTGATCAGTACACTGCAGGAAGGGTCGTTACGAAACTTTGCTATCTCGATTTTTCGATCATCACCTGTCACAGAACCATATACAACGGCGGGATTTAATGGTGCAAGTATCTTTGCCAACGCTTGAATATTACCTACCAGAGTACTCCAAATAAGTATTTTATTGCCTTCTAAGGCAGCTTTATGACAACGACCAGTAATCCATATATATTTAGGTGGCATTTCAACAGATGCATACCGGCTAACCAAGTCGACTAAGTTGCTATTATCTGAAAGATCTCTAGGTGGCCACTCTAAGCCTAAATATGCATCATCACTAACAAGTTTGGCCAACAACCCAGGATTAGACGATGCAGCTAATAAATTCATAACAGCTCGTCCTTTCGCACCAAAATAGGATTTCTCACTAGAGGATAATGCAAATAGTTTCACATAAGACTTTCTCAACGCTGCATATATTTCTTTTTGAATAGTACCCATTTCAATAACATGAGGAACGATAGTAATAGGAGGAAGTTTTAGCTCATCTTTAGTCGTTCTAACATAGATTGAGTTTCGCTTCATAGATGATAACAAAGAATCGCAAAAGTAACTTCTAGGTACATTAGGCCACGATATCGCAAATAAATTACGCAAGTCATCATAGCTTTGCGGCATTGGGGTACCACTTAACAAATCAACTCTTTTCGCTAAGACAGATAGTGATTTGCATCTTCTCCAACGTATCGAATTAAATCCACCTTTTATACGGTGAGCTTCATCAATAACCAACATTGTCGGTCCTTGTATAAGCCACCTCTCAATCCTAGATAACGCTTCATCACTTTCTAACCTTTCAAAGTTTACAATCAATATATCAACATCAGACTCTATAGGCTCGTAATTAAAAACTTGAGTTTTTATCGGCTCTTTCAATACATCTGCAGGTTCATTTGACCATGCTTCAAATGCTGATTTAGGGGAAACGACAAGCATTCGTGTAACAGTGCCTTGAATCATCAACTGAGACCATAAAGCTAACGTCATCGTTGTTTTTCCTGCACCCGGTACTGAAAAATTTGCACCTGATTTTAATTCGAAAAGTCTTCTAACTCCGTTCAATTGAAAGTTAGTTAGCGTCCTTAGAAGTTTAGAAGTATCGATTTCCACCGTCGGTGTTGGTGGATTTTCGAGGTCTTTTTTAAAAGAATCAAAGTCATTCTTTGCAGAGACCAATATTTTTTTAGTCTGAGCATCAATATCAACTGCCCCACCATCCTTGACCCACCTAATTCTTAGCCAAGATGATTGGCTAAGAAATGTTTGTGATGATACTTGAATAGAGTCATCGAGTACGGTACCTGAGTTCGACCACCATGTCACAACAGTATGCCAAAGTGCATCATCAATAGTTTCTGAACGCACTAGAAAAACTGAATCATCATCGGTTGTACGGATCAATAATGTTGGCTTCAAGTTATTCATCATCTTTGCTATTCAAGACTTGTTGCAACTCTTCAAGTTCGTTCACTAACTCCTCAATATTATATATGAATTTATCCTTTTTAAAGCTAGGATCTCTCATAATAGAGGGTAAGTTATGGCGAAGAGCTTGAATTTTAACTCTAGCTTCTTTCAAAGTCTCACCTGGTGCCGCGTTTGCATTGACAAGTTTTTGTTCATCAATAATCGCTTCAGTCGCACGTCTTGCTGTGAAAGCCAGTGGTCCATAAATGCCAGTAAGATCCTTGGCGACATTACCTTCAGTATCTCTGTTACTGGCGTTATTAAGGAAGTCTTTTAGTGCTTTTTTCATATCTATTGACTGAGTTTTTTGTTCACCAAATAGATCATCCAAACCATCATTTGATGTTTCAGGTTTATACCCTTCAATATAATGTCTTAACTCTTTTGACTCTTCATCATTAAGCCTTGTAAGTAATCTATTTTCAACAAAGTTTTCATCAATTGAACGAACCTGATCTTTATTGAGACCTAAAAAAGTCATTTTCAGTCTTGCCCATTTCAATGATTCTGCAGCGTCTATGTCGCCATTCCCTTTGAGTTTCATATAGTCGCTATCTAGGTCTTTTAGATGCTGTTTTTTTGAGTCAAACACTGAATACGGTACAGGAGAAAGTGCTCTAACTTCTTCAATATATGCAAGTAGCCTCATATGCTCGTCTACTTTTTTAACTCCTTGTCTAGCCCACCCCTTCACTTTCGCCAATTCTTCTTTTGAGTTATCTGAATCCAAATAACGTTTCATCAATAATAACTCGTTGGTGAATGGGTAGTTTTGATGCACTAGGTCAGTCAATTGCAGTGACATCTCCATCGAAAGTACATCAGTTTCATTAATATTTGGTGGAAGAACTGCTACTTCAACATAACTTTTTTTCAACTCGCGTAGAGCGGCTACACGAGTATTGCCATTAACTAGCAAACCATCACTTGTAATCAACCCTGGTTCTTTCTGTCCCAAGTAATCAAGTTGGCTCATTAAGTCTGTGAACTTGGCCGTTTTAGCAAGAAGATCATGCAACAGATCCTGGGATTCTTTGGATACAGGATCTGCTTCTATATTGTTACATTTCGGATGATCTTTAAGTTGCCCTGATAGTCTGTTGTTCTTTGGGTTTAATAATAAATCAGCAGGGTTTACTCTTATCACGGGTAAGTATTTTTGTTCCCCTCGAAGGTCTATTGCATATGTGGCATCGTTACTACTTCTCTCATATTCAGCCAGTTCTCTTGCAATCATTTCTTGTCTTGGTGACATAAGGTTATCCGTCCTTTTAGTTATTATTAATATGCATTAAAATCGAGTATAAAATGAGTATCATTTTTTTTATAGATATCAACAGTTGATCTTCGGTAGCTTAGAATATGCTCAATAATAACAAATCCACCCGAAGCTAGCCCAAGTCTCCTTCTAAAATATTCACCCATAATTGAATTACTTTGGATAGTGTGAATGGCCTTTCCATTCGCTTGCCTTCTCGCACACTTCCAAACTTCTCCATCATCAGTTTCAATAATGAACTCAACGCCTGTTTCTGGGAAAAACCCTGATTTTTGAAGTGAAGAAGGCACTGACAAATAAGCTTGATTTTTGTCACGACCTTTTCGTTGCCCCCAATTCAGCCCTGATGAAAAAGGGACACGTAGTTTTTCACCTTTACCCGTTGTTAAAGAAAGGGTTTCGCATGGATATTGCTTAAAGTTTGGTATTGTCATATATCTCTTTTTAAATTGTTTATTTTCACCAGCGGAAAAACAAAATTATTATCATCAGAAATTCTAGATTAACTCTTACACCTTATGAGTATTGTTTGACTAACAATAAATCATTAAAAATATGTTATTACTATACACTGCAGAATAAAACTTCATATTCTATCAGTCAGTAAGCTATTCCCAAATTGAAGTTTTGGTTATCAAACTAAGGTTTTGATTTTGCAAGGCTGAAAAGAGTGCCTTAATATCTTCATCACTGTTACGCAAAAATTGTACAGGTAAGCTCAAGTTTATGGCCGCTTTTTGTGTCATATTTAAAACATGATTGTCTAATAAATCGTTCGATTCTAGGTCTAGATATGCATCTTTAAAATGAGATTTTCGCAATACATCGTTATGTAGAACATATCCCTTGGCTTTATTAAATAATATATCTACAAAATCAGGTGTAAAGGGAGCTGAGTCTTGACGAAACATAAACCAAGGTTTTCTATCTATGTCGCAAAAGTCAGAACTTAATGCATAGCCTGCAATTTCAGTTTTAATCTCATTTACGTTGTACAGATTGAGGTCTTTTTCTACACCGCTTGGAATAGTCACTTTGACGAATATGTAAATGTGGGCAAAAATTATTTTTTCGTCAATTTTGTGTGATTCAATTAAAAGCCATTTTGCATAGCTCTTCGCTCCTTTGATGTCACATTTTATGGTGTTTATTTGACTGTCTACTGTTGTGATATCTTGGCCATCATCAATATTAAGAATACCGTCAGTAATCTCAAAATCTATTGTGATATCCACGCCGTTCGCTTTACAGAATTTCATAAAAGCGTATTCAGCAAGTTTGCCAGTCATTGTATCTGAGGTTTTGTCTTTACCCCCTCGTTCAGGAGCATTCAGTGAGCCAAAATCTTTAGAGCTCTTTTGAGCTTTTGGTGCTGCAAACAGTTTAGAAAAATTCATGCATTGTTTAATTTCGTCCCTGTTCAAAACAACCTTTCTGTTATAGCTCATGACTATTTAATTTTATCATTAGTACATATATCCATATTTGATAATCTTATAGAGCATATCACAAAAAATGTAATTATCACTTGTGGTTACATCAAAAATATTAACCCAAAAGTAAATTACTTAAAACAGAGGCCGCTTTTGAAATAATTTGCGATTGCGATATTGTGGCTAGCATGAAGTAGTAGAACTAGATTTTAGTATGAGTTACGACAATACGACAATACGACAATACGATAATATGAAATGGCATAAATTTCCTGTGGAGCAGGTGGAACAGCACTTTGCGCATTGAAATCATCAAAGATATTGACATAAGTTCAAGTGTGGGCAAGTGATATTTATTTTCTGTATAGTACTTTTCTGGCACTAAAACACAAACCCCTGCAACGCATTGATTGTAAAGAGTATTGTGTGATGCGGTAGGGGGCGTCCCTGTCAGTGACCTAGTGAAAATAATGACCTGCAACAATATCAACAAGTAACTGTTAAGTACTCTAATGATCTTGAAATATACACTTAGCTATGTGATTTATACCAAGTTCGATTACTACTGAGGGAACCGACCCCGTTAATGACCTGGTAAAAGCAGTAACTTTTAATAATATCAAATGGTACTGTTACGTGGTGTTAGTCTTTACCTGTGTTTGTTAAAGGTGTGTGGTACTAATTTATGATTTATATATAGGTTGGATTTAATCAAACTCTCTAAATCTTATAATGTTTTCATGTAAAAAGCTTATCCACTTAATTAATACACAGTTCGATTGCTAATTAGGGAACCTAACCCGCGTCCATGGTTTTCAAAACGGTCTCGAATGTGCGTATTATAGACGTTGTCATGCTAACGTCTGCTGCTCCGACAAAACGTACCTTAAAGCATAATTAACTATGAGTAGGACTAAAACATAACGCCTTGTTAAGGTAAAAGTGTAGTTACTACATATTCAGTAACCTACCTAGGTTACACTTGGTGTAAGTAACCTACCTAGGTTACACTTGGTGTAAGTAACCTACCTAGGTTACACTTGGTGTAAGTAACCTACCTAGGTTACACTTGGTGTAAGTAACC
>Ga0105356_10005732_pt1 | contig 11749 bp, 9 predicted proteins | sample GOMGulsemesocosm_3_FD_83502 | JGI IMG/M metagenome (GOLD analysis project Ga0105356, IMG submission 83502) | Methane-oxidizing microbial communities from mesocosms in the Gulf of Mexico - GOM9D Gulf of Mexico | ecosystem: Environmental > Aquatic > Marine > Cold seeps | place: Gulf of Mexico...
CAATAAAATAGATGTTAAAGAAGTTGAGTAATTTCGGTTAAATTTCCTCGATCACTAAGTAATATTGTACGTTTAGTGCTGATCAGCCTATAATGCTGCCTGCATTTTATTGTAGAAAATGCAGGCAGCAATCAACAAATGAGAGAATAAAGTAAGTGGCTAAAGCAATTCAAGCAATTAGAGGTATGAACGACTGTCTGCCGAGTGAAACAAATATTTGGCAAATGGTTGAATCGGTATTAAGTCGTGTCGCAAGTAGTTATGGTTTTGCTGAAATACGTATGCCTATCGTTGAATCTACAGCGCTGTTTAAACGCTCTATTGGTGAAGTAACCGATATTGTTGAAAAAGAAATGTATACTTTTGATGACCGAAATGGCGATAGTCTAACTTTACGCCCAGAAGGTACAGCAAGTTGTATTAGAGCGGCTAATCAGCATGGTTTACTTTATAACCAAGAACAACGTTTTTGGTATATGGGGCCAATGTTTCGCCATGAACGCCCACAAAAAGGTCGTTATCGTCAGTTTCACCAATTTGGCCTTGAAGCCTTTGGAATAGCGACATCTGATATAGATGCAGAAATTATTATGCTAACTTCTCGTCTTTGGAGGGAACTTGGCATCAATGAGTTTGTCACACTAGAGTTGAACTCGTTAGGATCAAATGAAGAACGGGCAAATTACCGTGAGGCATTAGTGATTTATTTAACTGAGCGTGAAGATCAGTTAGATGAAGATAGTAAACGTAGAATGCATACCAACCCATTACGGGTACTTGATAGTAAAAACGCCAACGTACAAGCAGCACTAACGGGAGCGCCAAAATTATCAGACTATTTTGGTGAAGAAAGTAAAGCGCATTTTGACAGTTTATGTGCTCGTTTAGACGCTGCAGGCATTAAATATCAGCTTAATGAGCGCTTAGTACGTGGGCTCGATTATTATAATCGCACTGTATTTGAGTGGGTGACGTCAAGCTTAGGTGCCCAAGGAACAATTTGTGCTGGTGGTCGCTATGATGGTTTAGTTGAACAACTAGGGGGGAAAGCAACTCCTGGCTTTGGTTTCGCATTAGGCATTGAACGTTTAGTTTTAATGTTGGCAAATTTGGATGAAGTAAAGAATATTCGTCCTCAAGTAGATGCTTATTTGATTATTTTGGCTAATAAAGAAATCGATGGTAAGGTGGAAATTACTGCGAATAAACTCGCAGAACAGTGGCGAGACGAAGTGCCCGATATTCGCCTGCAATGTCACTGTGGTGGTGGCAATATGAAAAAGCAAATGAAACGTGCAGATAAATCAGGAGCGCAAGTTGCTTTAATTTTAGGTGAAGACGAAATGTCTAATAAAACTATTGCAGTGAAGTACTTACGTGGGCAACGAGAACAACAGAGTTTGCCATTTGAAAAAGTGGCGAGCTTATTAGCAGAACTTATATAAAACGAAAGTAGCGTTAGGTATAAGCTTAAATAATAAATTACTAAATGATCTTAGTTTACATTTACTAAGCGCATTCATTTATAAGAACAAATTAAAGGGTTAGTTGTGGATATTTATCAAACAGAAGAACAACAAGTTGATGCGATTAAAGCATATTGGAGCAAGAACGGATCAGCAATCATTGCTGGTTTAGTCATAGGTTTTTCGGGGTTTATTGGTTTTAATCTTTATAAAGATAATCAATTAGCTCAAGAACTCGCTGTATCAGATGCATATCAATCAGTTGTGGAAGCGGCTGCCGGAGAAGATGAACAGGCTTATACAAAAGCGGGTGAAAAGTTTATCGCTGACAACGCCACTTCAAGTTACAGCACATTAACTGCTTTAGCTTTGGCAAAAGAAGCGGCTGGCCATAAAGACTGGGCTCAAGTTGAAAAGTATTTATCTACTGCAATAGCGTCATCTTCAGATGCCGGTATTAAAGGTATAGCAACACTTCGTTTAGCACGAGTGCAAACGCAATTAGAGCAATATGAAAAAGCGTTAGCTACATTAGCAAAACCCTTACCAGCTTCTTACACTGCTAGTGTAGAAGAAGCAAAAGGTGACGTTTACATCAAACAAGGCAAAAATGATTTGGCACGTGATGCTTATCAAGCGGCTCTTAATGTAGAAGGGCAAGCAAGTAATCAAGGATTAACCATGAAATTAAATGATTTAGCTGAAACAGTTGAACTATAAGTTATCTAATTGAAGACGGAGCTCAATGTGCCCATTCGTATAATGAATAATTTGAAAATAAAGATGTCTAATCGAAAGATAATCGCAATTTGCTTAATATCCTTTGGTCTAATTTCTTGTTCATCAACTGATGACGACGAAGATCAAAGTTTGGTTGTTGCTGAATTGACTGAAATTTCTCAGCAATTTAAGCCTGAAGAATTATGGGAAAGAAGCGTCGGTGATGGCGTTGATGATTACTTTTCTCGAATCAAACCTACCGTAGCCTATGGAAAAGTATATAGTGCTAGTCGCGGTGGTGACGTGACTGCATTTGAACTTTCCACGGGGAAACAACTTTGGTCAGTTGACTTAAGTAATGTTGATGACTCGCGCGGATTTTTTGATAATAAGCAGTCGGCATTATTAAGTGGTGGCCCGATAGCGGGTATGAATCAGTTATTTATCGGCAGTGAAAATGGTCTTGTTTATGCACTAAATGCTGAAACAGGCGCATTAAATTGGAAAGAAAAAGTTAAAGGCGAAGTTATCGCAGCGCCCGCAATTGATTCAGGTATTTTAGTTGTTAATACCGCATCAGGTATTATCAAAGCATTTAATGCCAGTACTGGTGAAGAGATATGGCAAGTAGAGCAAGAAGTACCAGCATTAAGTTTGCGTGGTATTAGCGGTCCAGTTATCGCTTCGGGTGGAGTTTTAGTGGGTTCTCCTAATGGTGAATTAGCTGTTTACTTACTTGATAAAGGCCAACAAGGTTGGACAGTACCTGTTGGTGAAGCAACGGGCTCTACTGAGCTAGAACGTGTTATTGATATTGATTCTGCGCCGCTTATTTTTGGTGATAAAATTTATACTATTTCATCAAGAGGCAACTTAACGGCTGTCGATTTACGAACAGGTCAAGTTTTGTGGAAGCGTCAATATTCGTCTTACCGTCAGTTATCAATTAAAGGTAACTCTTTATTTGTCACCGATATCAAAGGACATGTTTACGCCATCGACAGAAATACGGGTATAGAACGTTGGAGCCAACTTGCACTAACAAACCGTGGTGTAACAGGTGCTGCTGTTTTAAATAACTATATCGTTGTTGGTGACTTAGAAGGTTACCTTCATTGGCTTGACCAAGATAGCGGTGAAATTGTTGCTCGTCATCAAGTTGACAGTAGTGGTATACACACAACACCAACAGTAGATAATGAAATACTGTACACGCAATCACGAAATGGTGATTTGCAGGCAATTAAAACGCCATAACTGCTAAATTAAGCTAAAATTATAAACGGCTCCAATGTATAAATAATTACATTGGAGCCGTTGCTTATTGTAAATAGAAAATTAAGAGAATATTTGAGATGAACATGCTTCCTGTTGTTGCATTAGTTGGGCGTCCTAACGTAGGTAAATCAACATTATTTAATCGTCTGACACGCAGTCGAGATGCCCTAGTTGCCGATTATCCGGGTTTAACTCGTGATAGACAATATGGTCAAGCTGAAGTTGAAGAGCACCCTTTTATAGTTATTGATACCGGCGGTATTCAAGGTAATGAAGAAGGCATTGATGCCTTGATGGCTGAACAGTCGCTGATGGCTATAGAGGAGGCTGATGCGGTTTTGTTTATGGTTGATGCGCGTGCGGGTTTGACGGCGGCAGATCAAGGTTTAGCATCCTATTTAAGAAAGCAGAATAAAAAAGTTTTCTTAGTTGCCAACAAAGTTGATGGCATCGACGCCGATTCAGCTGTTGCTGAATTCTACTCTTTAGGTATTGATGGTAATGTTCATCAAATAGCCGCAGCTCACGGGCGAGGTGTCACTCAGTTATTAACGTTAGCCCTTACGCCACATATTGAAGCATTGTCGCGACCTAAAAGTGATGAAAATGACGAGTTTGATGGTGAGTTTGAGCAAATATCTGATGAAGAACTAGATGCAAAAAATATCGCAGATGCGCCTAATGAGAATGATAAAATCAAATTGGCCATTATTGGCAAACCCAATGTTGGAAAGTCAACCTTAACCAATCGCATTTTGGGGGAAGACCGTGTTGTTGTTTATGATGAACCAGGAACAACAAGAGACAGTGTTTATATTCCTATGGAGCACAATGGCAGGGAATACACGCTAATTGACACCGCAGGAATAAGACGACGTAAAAATGTTACTGATGTTGTTGAAAAATATTCGGTTATTAAAACACTGAGAGCGATTGAAGATGCCAATGTTTGTTTATTGATCATTGATGCGAGAGAAGGTATTACCGACCAAGATTTAAGTTTACTTGGTTTTATTCTTGAGGCCGGTCGTTCACTTGTTTTAGCGGTAAATAAATGGGATGGCCTTGAAGAGCATGTTAAAGATCGAATTAAAACGGAACTAGACCGTCGGTTAGGTTTTATAGATTTTGCCCGAATACACTTTATTTCAGCCTTGCACGGTACGGGTGTTGGGCATTTATATGAGTCAGTAGAAGAAGCTTTTATTTCTGCAACTAAACGTATATCGACATCTATGGTTACTAAGATTTTAGATATGGCAGCTTACGATCATCAACCTCCTATGCACCAAGGACGCCGAATCAAATTAAAATATGCGCATGCCGGCGGTTATAATCCCCCCATTATTGTTATACATGGTAATTTGGCTAAAAAGCTCCCCAGCTCTTATAAACGCTATTTAATGAATTATTATCGCAAATCATTAAAAATTATGGGCACGCCAATACGTATACAATTTAGAGAAACCAGTAACCCATTTGCAGGTAAGAAAAAGTTGTCTTTCTCTGCACAAAAGAAATTGGCAAGAGCTACGCAAGGTTATAAGAAAGATTAATTTCTGGGTGATCTTGTCTTAATGTTAAAGCCTTATGAAGATAATTCATAAGGCTTTAATTTTTCAGCTATTATTACGACTTATTTCACCTAATCTGCTCAATCAATATTGCAATTTCACCATTATTTGACTAGTGTAAAAGGTATCTTTTTCTTATTCCGCAGGATTTATGTCGACCACCCCAAATAAAGTAGATATGGCTAACCGTCTAGATCGCAACCTTGGCTTATTGCAAGCGGGTGCCATGATCACAATAGATGTAATGACGCCTGCGGGTCAAAAAAGCAAATTCAGAACTCACTTTATCGGTTACTTGCCGAAAAAATACATTTTAATTCAATTTCCAGATACCAAAAAACTCGGACGTTTTGCTCAACACATGGTACAAGGTGCTGGCATCACAGTGCGCGGGTTAATAGAAGGACATGAGGGAGCTGTTGTTGCTTTTCTAAGCTCTATTAAACAAACCCTCCAAATTCCTTCGCGTATCATAGTCTTAGATTTTCCTAAGTCGGTTAGCCTGCAAAATTTACGGTCCAGTTTACGAATAGATACAGACATTGAGGCAAAAGTTGAAGTAGAAGGTGAATATTGGAAAACAGCGATCACTGATATTTCTATCAGTGGCTGTCAGTTATTTGTAAACAATGGTGAAAAGTTAGTTTTAGCAAACGAAAAAGAGGTTGAAGTAGTCATTGAAGATTTTGAAGGTAGCAGTAACCTTAAAATGATGGCTACTGTTTGTAATGTTAAGCAATTACCTAATGGTGTTTCATTAGGCATTAAGTTCAAAGCAGAAAGTAACCCGCAAGTTAAGAAGTTACTAGTGCACACAGTAACACTTCAAGAGTAGTCACCTTAAATTACAAAACCTCAATTTGTCAGGATAAGGAAATACGTCTTCAAATATACCTGCCTCAATATTTTTCTGGCAACTTTGCCAAAATGAAGCTTCAAGTAGTTCAGGGTGGTGTTTAATAAAAGCGCTTCGATATCTTGGGTTTGCCAAAGCGAAAGTGGCAAGCTCTTCAGGAAACATATCGCCGGGATCTACAGAATACCAAGGCTCTGCTGCATAAATCTGTTCTTCTGTTACGGCCACAGGTTTAACACGAAAATTCACTTCGTTCATATAAGTGATTTCATCATAATCATAAAAAATAACACGACCATGACGTGTTACGCCAAAGTTCTTCAATAACATGTCTCCAGGGAATATATTGGCGGCAATTAATTGTTTTATCGCTTTACCATAACCATAAATAGCGTCACTTACCTGTTCGTCAGTTGCATCAGCTAAATATAAATTCAGTGGTATCATTCGTCGTTCAATATAAAGGTGTTTGATAATAATTAGATCGTCATCAAAACGTAAAATAGAATCAGCTACTTTAGTTAATTCCTCTAATAGTTCAGGTGAAAATCTATTTTTAGGGAAAGCGACTTCTGAATATTCCATGGTATCTGCCATTCGGCCAACTCTATCGTGCAGCTTAACTAAACGGTATTTACCTTTGACATCTTGTTTGGTCATATTTTTACTAGGAGAAAACTTGTCTTTGATAATTTTGAATACATAAGGATATGAAGGTAATGTAAAAACCGACATAACCATGCCTTTGATACCGGCAGCTAATTCGAAGTTATCGTCACTCGTGGCTAGGTGATTTAAGAAATCTCGATAGAATTGGGTTTTCCCTTGTTTATGGAAACCAATGGCGGAATAAAGGTCGGCACGCGTTTTATGAGGTATTAAATCTCGTAAGAAGTTAACTAAAGTATGGGGATGCTGACAGTCAACGAAAAAGTAGGCGCGAGCAAAGCCGAAAACAACAGCCATATTTTCGCCTTCAGTTAATAAAGCATCTATGGTTAACGCCCCTTGTTCATTATTCAATATCGACAAAATAAAAGGTGTATCTCCACCAGGAGATGTAACTTTACCGATAATATAGGCGCCTTTATTTCGATAAAAAATAAAGTTGAGAATATCGAAATTCAATTCATTTAGTTGATAGCGCGTTTTATGGGCTTGGTCTCTAAATGCTCTAATAAGCGTATTGATATCTTTCTTTAAGTCTAAATAAGGCAAATTAAATTGAGGCTCTAATAAAATATTTTCGATAGTTTTATACAAGCCCTTGTCGGCAGGTTGATAAAAAGTCGAGATATTTGCTGAAGGTATTTGCACCAGTTGCTCTAAGCTACTTTCAACAAAAATATAGGCATTGTGGTAATATTTGCGCTCGAATAAATGACAAAATACTGAATTATAAAAACTTTCGGCTAATTCTGGTTGTGGGTGTTGATGCAATAACTTTACGTAACTTGATTTAACCGCTTGCCATAGTTCATCATTTAATTCGTCAATAAAAAAATCTTGCTTTAAGGTATCAAGCGTCTCTTTAACCCGTTGATCATAAAAGTCTGTTCTAGCTTTTGCTGCTATTTGTACCTTGTCCCATTGGCATAGCTCAAATCGTTGTTTTGCTGATTGAGTAATTTCGCTAAATAAATAAATATGGCGTTCGAAACCATTTAACATGGTTTTAGCAATTGCAAAAGCAAGGTTGTTCATATTATTAACTTCTTGAGAAGGTTTGACTGATTAATTGAGCATACGATAAAACGGTGCTTTTGCGAGATAATTTTTGCTAAATAGTGATTATAAACATGATTTATAGCGATTTATTTATAATCGATTTATTTAAGCTGTGCTTACATCAATATCGAGATTACATTTCGCTTGCTATTAAGTCTGCAGAGCACTAAAATTACGCGCTTTTTATAATCTTTATCTATTACATTTAACCAGAATATGACCCTATTATCATGCGTGTAGCAGACTTTGCATTTGATTTACCTGAAGAACTCATTGCTCGTTATCCCAAAACGGATAGGACGGCGAGTCGTTTAATGTGCCTTGATGGTAATACTGGCGAAATTAACGATCGTCATTTTCTTGCCTTAAATGAAGAGTTAAAAGCTGGAGATTTGTTAGTATTCAACAATACTCGCGTTATTCCTGCTCGACTTTTTGGGCAAAAAAGCACAGGTGGAAAAATAGAGGTTCTGGTTGAACGCCTGATCGACGAACACAGTATTTTAGCGCATGTTCGTGCTAGTAAGTCACCCAAAGTCGGCAATGAATTATATTTTCAAGCAGAAGAAACGCAAAATGCGGGTGGCGAGGCTTGTCATTCACAATATCAAGTTCAAGCAACAATGGTCGCTCGTCACGGCGCATTGTTTGAATTAAAATTTCACGGTGAAAAATCTGTCCTAACAGTATTGGATGAAATTGGCCATATGCCATTACCACCTTATATTGATCGACCTGATGAAGATAGCGATCGAGAAAGGTATCAAACGGTTTATAACGAAAAACCGGGAGCAGTTGCGGCACCTACCGCAGGGTTGCATTTTGATGATGCATTAATGCAAAAACTCAAAGCAAAGGGAGTTGAGTTTGCTTTTATCACTTTACATGTTGGCGCGGGAACTTTTCAACCAGTAAAGGTTGATGAGATAGCTGATCACATAATGCATGCTGAATATGTTGAAGTATCGAATGAAGTGGTTGAACAAATTGTTAGAACGAAAAAAAATGCTGGACGCGTTGTTGCTGTAGGTACAACCTCAGTGCGTTCTTTAGAAAGTGCAGCGAAATCAGCCCTTGATAAAGGCACAGAATTAACAGCCTTTTATGGTGATACTGATATTTTTATCACCCCAGGTTATCAATTTCAGCTTATTGACGCTTTAGTCACTAACTTTCATTTGTCTGAGTCGACTTTATTGATGTTGGTGAGTGCGTTTTCAGGCTTTGACCATATCAAAAATGCTTATCAACATGCCATTGCTGAAAAATACCGTTTTTTCAGCTACGGAGATGCAATGTTTTTAACCAAAGAAAGAAAATAACTGATTTGTGTTATTGAATTAGCTATACCGAAGGAGAATTATTTAATGTAGGCCGAAGCTTGCCTACATGGATGTAGGTTCTTAGGTTTAGCCAGGAACTATAAACCTGTGCTTCGTCAATATCAGACCGACAATAAATTGTAATTATAAAGTAAAGACAAACACCGCTGGCCTGTTTCGCTAGTAGGTAAGGATTAAAATGAATAAGAGCCAAATGAACAAAAATAGAATGAAATATGATTTAATAAATACTGATGGTAAAGCCCGCCGCGGTCGATTAACGTTTGATCGTGGTGTTGTAGAAACCCCAGCATTTATGCCTGTAGGCACCTATGGCACAGTTAAAGGTATGAAAACCGAAGAAGTTGAAGCAACTGGAGCCCATATCTTACTAGGTAATACCTTTCATTTAATGTTACGCCCTGGTACTGAAATAATCGAACAACATGGCGGTTTGCACGGATTTATGAACTGGCATAAACCTATTTTAACCGATTCTGGTGGCTTTCAAGTCTTCAGTCTAGGGAAAATGCGCAAAATCACGGAAAAAGGTGTTGAATTTCGTTCACCGACCAACGGTGATAAAATTATGTTAACCCCTGAGCGCTCAATGGAAGTTCAGGCTAGTCTGGGTTCTGATGTCGTCATGATATTTGATGAATGTACACCATACCCTGCCAGTCATGAAGAATCTAAGGTATCGATGGAGCTTTCACTTCGTTGGGCACAGCGTTCTAAGGATGCTCATGGGGAAAATCCTTCGGCACTGTTTGGTATTGTTCAAGGTGGCATGTATGAAGATTTACGTGAAGTATCAATTAAGGGGTTAAAAGCGATAGAGTTTGATGGCTATGCCATTGGCGGATTATCTGTAGGCGAACCAAAAGAAGACATGATCCGCATATTAGATCATACCACCCCCTTGATCCCAGACAATAAGCCCCGATATCTGATGGGAGTAGGTAAACCTGAAGATTTAGTTGAAGGCGTGCGTCGTGGTATTGATATGTTCGATTGTGTTATGCCAACACGTAATGCTCGAAACGGACATATGTTTGTGACAAATGGCGTGGTAAAAATCAGAAATGCTCGTCACAAGACAGATACGGGTCCACTCGACCCAGCATGTGATTGCTACACTTGTAAAAACTATTCACGTGCCTACTTGCATCATTTGGATAAGTGTAATGAAATTTTGGGATCGCAATTAAACACCGTACATAATTTACGTTTTTATCAAAGAATTATGCAAGGTTTGCGCGATGCCATAGAGCAAGGTAAATTAGACACCTTCGTAGAAGAGTTTTACGCGCTAAGAGATTTACCCGTACCGCCATTATTGTCGGTCGATCTTTAGTTCGACAAATATAAAGAATAATCAATTTTAAAATTAATCAGTTTAAATAATAAAAAGAGGAAATTATGAGTTTATTTATCAGTAAGGCACATGCAGCAGCAGGCGCAGCCCCAGCAGGCGGTGGAATGGAAATGGTAATCATGTTGTTAGTTTTCGGTTTCGTGTTTTACTTCATGATTTACCGTCCACAAGCTAAACGTGTAAAAGAGCATAAAGGTTTAATGTCCTCTTTATCAAAAGGTGACGAAGTATTAACCCAGGGCGGCATAGTTGGCAAAATTTTAAAAGTATCAGACGAAAAAGACTTTATTGTCGTTAGCATTGCAGAAGGTACTGAAGTTACTGTACAAAAGGGTGCAATTAATGCGGTATTACCAAAAGGCACTATGAAGTCTTTATAATATTTTACCCTTAGCTTTATGTAGATTATTTGTAGGTCGAAACTTGCCTACATGGATGTAGGTGCTTAGGTTTAGTCACGAACTATAAACCTGTGCTTCGTAAAATAAATACGCTTTAGACATGGTCTGTTATGAAGCAGCATCAATCTACATTGAACCTTACAACGAAAACAAAGGATAAATTGTGTTAAATAAATATCCATTATGGAAATCACTAATGGTAATGCTCATTGTTGCCTTTGGTGCACTTTACGCACTACCTAATATTTATGGCGAAGATCCGGCCGTACAAATTTCGGGTAAACGTAGTGTCGAAACAAATACCGCAACCCTTGATAATGTGAGCGAATTACTTAAAAAAGAGAATGTCGATTTTTTAAGTATAGCTTTGGAAAAATCACAAGTATTGGTGCGCTTTAAAGACACAGAAGTGCAGTTAAAAGCACGTGACATACTAGACGACGCCATGGGTGACAAATACTCTGTCGCTTTAAACCTGACACCAGCGACACCTGATTGGTTAGCAAGTGTTGGTGGAACGCCAATGAAATTAGGACTTGATTTAAGTGGCGGTGTTAGCTTCTTAATGGAAGTAAACATGGGCGAAGCGGTGCTTAAAGCAACGAATGGCATGGTAGGTGATTTTCGTGGTGATTTACGCGGTGAAAAAATTCGTTACAAAAGCGTAAAGAAAGTATCAACAGGCATTGAAGTGAAGTTTCGCAATGTCGAAGACTTAATTGCCGCTAAAGCTTTCCTTAAAAAACGTTATAATGGTGTTTTATTAACAGATAACGAAGATACCTTTGTCTTAACGGCAGCTTTAACACAAGCAAAGTTGAAAGAAATTCGAGATTATGCACTTGCACAAAACATCACCATTATTCGTAATCGAGTTAATGAACTAGGTGTTGCAGAACCTTTGGTTCAACGCCAAGGTAAAAAGCACATTTTAATCGAACTTCCAGGTGTTCAAGATACTGCTAAAGCGAAAGAGATTTTAAATGCGACGGCAACCATTGAATTTAGAATGGTTGATCAAGAAGG
>Ga0105356_10005733_pt1 | contig 11749 bp, 11 predicted proteins | sample GOMGulsemesocosm_3_FD_83502 | JGI IMG/M metagenome (GOLD analysis project Ga0105356, IMG submission 83502) | Methane-oxidizing microbial communities from mesocosms in the Gulf of Mexico - GOM9D Gulf of Mexico | ecosystem: Environmental > Aquatic > Marine > Cold seeps | place: Gulf of Mexico...
AAAAGGCAATTTAAGTGAATAAATTAAAAATTACTGCAATAACCTTAGCGATACTTTCATCAACGGCTGTCTCAGCTCAACCAATATTCAACTTAACTTCTACTGGAAACACATCAGCTGACCTAGGTTTTTCATTGGCTGCAGAAGCATTGTCATCAATGTTAGATGACGATGTCACCATAAACATTACAACCAGCTTTTCAGCACTCGGTAACAACATTTTGGGGCAAACCAATGTTATTAAAGGGGGGGTTGATTTTATTGACTGGAAGAATGCTTTAGCTAATGATGCTACATCAAACGATGACTTAATTATGTCAGAAAACTTACCAGGTGGAAGCGACTTCTCCGTTCTCATCAACGGAACCCTTGATAATCCAAATGGTGCCGGCTCTTCTCAGTATTATGTTGATAATGACGGAGGGAACAATAACACTCAGGTAAGTTTGAGTAACGCCAATGCGAAAGCATTAGGATTACTTAACCCCCACAACACCTCTAGTGATGCGAGCATTACATTCTCATCAGATTATAGTTTCGACTTCGATCCTAGTGATGGTATCACCGCTGGCTACGTTGATTTTGTAGCTGTTGCGATGCATGAATTAATTCATTCCCTCGGTTTTTTTTCGGGTGTCGATATCCTAGACAATAACTCAGGCAGTGCTCCTAGTGCAGTGTCGCACAACGCTGATGTTTTTAGTTTTGTAACTGGCTTAGATTTCTTGCGACACTCAACAGATAGCATTGCCAATGGTGCCGACTTGGACTTTACTGCTGATAACCGCGAAAAACATTTATCAATAGATGGTGGAAGCACGATACTTGTTAACAATGCCTTTTCGACAGGCTTTTACAATGGTGATTCCAACCAAGCAAGTCATTGGAAGGATGACCGATCTCTGGGTGGTATGGACCCAACCGCTAACATTGGTGCAAACATGACATTTTCATCTCTGGACTTTTTAGCTCTCGACGTCATAGGGTGGGATACTTCGTACGATCAAAATAGTCCAGTTCCCATATCAGGGAGCATTATTTTACTGGGTATTGGTTTGATGGGTCTTAGGAGAGATAATCCATAGTAATATGGATGCATAAAGCAACTAGACAATATATTAAAGCCACACATTTAAGCTGTGTGGCTTTTGCTGCAACTAACCTTTAAAAATAACATTTCCAATCCCTTATATTTGATCTCCAGTTAACTTCATCAATGTAACAAGTTAAACATGAATTTTTTATTCGACATTGTAGGACATAAAAGCTAACTTTCTTTTTATGTGGTCCTTATTCGGGTAAGATTAATTATATTGCCTAATCGAAATCATAAATAATGCATCTCCGCTTAATCTTTCTATTGTTTTGTTTATTCCATTTCAATGTCAAAGCCGACACTGACGCCCTATTACAATCAGCCAATTCAGGTAATATATCTGCCCAATTAGAGTTAGCCGATCACTATTTCTATTCCAGTGACTCAATGAAAAGTAGGAGGTTGGCATTAGACCTGTATGTGAAAGCATTGCATCAATCTGGGAACCTTACGATTTTAGAGCGGGTTGAATTCTTACATCCGATAACAAAGGTAACCAGCAAGCTTCGAGTAAATGGAAAAAATAGTGTCTTGATACACCCAAATAACGAAGCGCCTGCTGAATTATTGTATGTTGCTGCCATCTCTAACTTGAAGGGGTATGGGTTAAAAATAAATAGAGCCAAATATAATCAGCTACTCAATCGTAGCGCCAATAAAGGATTCGGGGTTGCGCAATTCTCATTAGCCAACACCTATCTTGGCAACGACGTCCAGAAAACGAACATGTCTATGTATTTTTATTGGCTTTTAAAGGCAGTTGAAAATAAACATGCTCAAGCAACCTATCAATTAGCAACACTATATCTTTCAACAAATTCATTAGTCAGTAAAAATAAAACGAGAGCGATTAAATTACTAATTGAAAGTGCGCGACTTGGTAATAAAGACGCTGAAAAACTGCACAAATCAATCACGAGAAGTTAACGGAATTAAGTGATTTACAAATATCGTTCGCTTCGTTTAACAGCTCATTAATATCACTTATGCAAGTAGAATTGCTAGATGTTGAGTTACTTTCTTTAAGAAACAAAGCCTTTATGTCCTGATAGTTTGCGTTAAGCAATAGAGTAACGTCACGACTGCCGAGCTTGCTATATCGATCTATTTCGGCTTTCAAAGCGCATAAATTGTGTTCTATTAGTTCTAGATCATTAGATTTTTTCATTTCTTAACTATGAAATATTCAGAAGTTTCAACATTAAGAAACCCGAAAGCGGATATGATGTGTGGAACACCTTCTATAACTATAATATCATCTGTAGTCGTAGTTCTTGATGCTTCTCCAGCCAATTTTATATTCTTATTAGGTGTTGTATACCACCTTCCGTTAATGTTACTTACAAGTTTATAGGCTTGCACATGGTCTGAGCATGTAACTGTTGCAACTTCCTTAAACACCCCTTCACTTATGAGTTTTAACGCTAATTCGCACTTATTCTTTACATGATCCTCAACAGTCAAACGCTCTACTTCAACTGAATTAAGTGCTTGCTCCTTTGTAATCGAATAAAAGTTCACTACAGAGTGGTCTATTTCTCTGTATGGTTTTCTAAAAGTTACAACATCAGGTTGCAAAGTACTGCTATCGTTTAAATGCAAAACTATGTAAGTGTTCAATTGTCTATATACTCACTTTTCTATTGAAAAAAATATGTTAACAATAAAAAATAACGATACAAATTCATTTTTATCGATAAAGTCAACTAATGGCCAAGAATTTCACTCGCCAGCAACTTACTATCATTAAAGAAGATATTAATTCTAATTTAAAAGTAATAGCCGTCCCAGGTTCTGGTAAAAGCACTGTACTGGTTTATCGAATCGAGTACTTTCTAGACCAAGGAATTAAACCAAATGAAATTCTTGTTATCATGTTCAATGATGATGCAGCTGTAAATTTCAGAACCGATTTAAAAGAGATTGACTACATTAATTTGCCAGAGGTTAAGACATACCATTCTTATGCAATGAAAATAGGTAGAAAATTATCAAAACATGGCTATCTATCAAAAGAATTAACTCTCATTGCAGATCAATTTCGATACAAAACATTTTACCGAAATATACTCACTCAGGTTGTACCGGTTAACTTACAAAAGAGAATAAATCCAAAATCAAATGAGACGTTAGATGAATTCATAGCATTTGTTGAGTTGGTAAAGTCGACACTAAACACCCCCGAAGAAACATTCGAATTACAGGGCTATTCCTTAGATAAAATTTCATATATTGCTGGTTATCATCTTTCAGAAACGGATAGAAAGAACGCTAACCTGCAATTTTTCTCCGACCTGATTTTTGACGTTGTCACAACAGCAAAAATGTTTCCTGAATGCCGGTCAATCATTAGTAATTTGCATCAAGTTATTCTAGTTGATGAATACCAAGATTCAAATGCCCTTTGTCATGAGCTGTTAAAGCTTATTACTGGTGACCGTGCCAAAATAAATGTCGTAGGGGATGATGATCAAACCATATATGATTTTACAGGAGCATCACCTGAATACTTGATGAACACAATCAACGAAGACTTCGATCAAGTAAAGCACTTCACCCTATCAAAAACATTCCGTTATGGTCACAGCATCTCATTATTGGCGAATAATGTTATTCATAACAATATAAATAGGATCAACAAAGTCTGTATTTCTGCTCGAGAAGATATTCATACAGAAATAGCAACGGCAACTTATGACGCGACTTCTGTAGATTGTAAGCAAGATGACCTTATTGCACAGATATCCCAGTGGATACTCAATGGAGGACAATATCAGGACATTGCTATATTGATTAGGAATTACCACTACACATTTGGGTTAGAAATAGCGCTGCTTCGCCACGGACTTCCATATTACATTGGAAAAAAAAATGCGACGGTTCTTCACACCCAAGAGACAACTTTCTTGTTTGCATGTGTAACTCTCCTCTCTGAATTTGACACTTTGAATGACAAAAATATAAGCGTCGCTGCCCATATATATTTAACGTCATTTTTGTGGGGGGTAAATAAGAATGACATTAAGTCTTTGTGTGAATGTTTTATTGACAAGACTGAAGAAAAAATAATTTCTGCATTTAATGAAATCAAAGGTAATTTTAAACCGGATATTAGTAGAATCATTTCTAAGCGAATCAAAGGATTATTTGTAACAAAAAAGTCAAAAAACAGAGATAGTAACTACCTTATAAAAAGGATAATTAAAGAAGGGGGGATTAGAAGTTCTATCAATAAATATAATTGGAAAAGCCCTCTTACTGCATCAATTAGATTCGAGGCTATTGTTGATTTATTCTGTTCTTTTGACTCTCAAATAACTCAAGTTGGCAGTATCGCTGCAAACTTAAAATTGAGCCTTGATAGTGATGATAGGTCAAATAAAATTGAGATAACCACATTACATAAGAGTAAAGGCCTTGCATGGCCCATGGTCATTATGGCCTATTGCGAGGAAAACATTCTACCATCACAAAATGCTTTTAGAACTTGCGAGCTCGTGGAAGTAGAAAGGCGTTTATATTTTGTAGGAATCACTCGAGCTAAACAGAAACTCGTAATTCATATCCCTAATTGCCAAACATTCATTCAAGCTTGTAAATTATATCAAGGAACCATGAATACAGTTGATTACTTTAAAGAAGGCCATGTATCGCGTTTTGTTTATGAATCAAACATATTGTCGGCAACTAAAATAGCTTATGAAATATATCGAGATATAGGAAGTTCAGGAATAAGCAACACTGACAATAGAGATTTATATAACAAGTATTTATTTTCTATTAATAAGCCATACAGAATTTCAGGATTGAAAAACAATGAATAAAAAAGACACTAAACTAGCTATAGAAGACCTTTTTGAATATGAAGGCATCCGAAAAAGTCTTTGGTATACAAAATATAGCTACTCGAAGATATACAGCGAAACCAGGTACAAGTTTGCATTTGGCTTTCAAATTCTTTTTATAATAATGTTTCTACTGTCACTCAATCCACTTTTTAGAATCGTTTTTTTTGACGGCATCAATATGCATGATAGGTTATTGCTTTTGTTATGTATTGGAGCTGGGTTTAATTCATTATCAGAAATATGCGTAGGCAATCTTTCTTTAGGCGTTAAATGGTTAGGACTTACAATCTGTTTTTATATATTCCTATAAAAAACGCTCAATTTATGTGTAAAATGTGCTCTAAACACTTTTAAAACATCTTTATCGTGTTAATATGATCTTTCTGTTAACATTTTTGTGTCATTTTTGATCAAGAAAACCTGATATTTGGGGCGCAAGAAATGTTTTTGTCGATATAGCGCATTAAATCTAGTTCGGGTGTTGTTTTATTAAATCATACCGTTAAAATGCTTTTTAAATTTAGTACATTATGTTACTAAGCTTTACATTTTTGTTGATGCACTATTAGGCTAACGCTTAATGACCAGAATAATAAAAACTTGATTAATGCCATTTATCACATAGAGGCATTTTCTACATTAGGTTCAAGTTCTCGAAATTTAATGAGTTTTAATATTTAACACGGAGATTGTTTTGAATACTGATATAAAAGTCCCAGTACAGCGTTATTTTATAGTGGATGGTGTTGCCTATGCGGTTGATGCTAAATCTAAATACGTATTTCAATGTAAACGTGGTCTTTGGTTTACCAAAAATCAACACCCTGAAATCGTAAAACATTGTGGAAAACCGGATTGGACTGCTGTTAAATCTCCTGTTCAAATCAAAGATAGTCAAAGAGTATTAATTAGCAAGCCAACAGAGGATTGGGCTGCCACCATAACAAGAACCTCTGATAGTATGCCTCCTAATCTCCATGTGGTTGCTTGTGTTCACAATAAGCCTCCAAATAAGTAAATCGCATCTTAACTTGATTGGATAGCTTTTACTTTCTCTTCTATCCAATCAAGATAAATATTTTTATTTTCACTAATTAGTGACTCCAATACAATTAAATTCTTCCCACACACTCCCTCGAATATTGCCCTGTCAATTTCTAGCTTATCTACCAAATTACTATTTAAGCCCAATAAAAACTCTTTATTGATAACCTGACCGTTCGCATAGGCATCATGATGCATTTTTATCCATCGGTTGCTTTTATTCTCCCTTAATCCATTCTCAATACTATCTATTATATAGAGTAAAGCTGAGCGATTTGGAAAGTCCCCCTGGTAGATACAGTTATATATTATCAATGATGTTGCTGAGCAAAGCATTTTTTCCCTTTCTAAAATAGAGTACTTTTGGTATTTCTTGTTCATTTGTGGCAACAGTATCTCACCACTTAAGCTGTTTACATTTACATCATCACCATATATTTTTAATGACTGGTCAATAATACAAAAACTCACAAACGGGTAATGCTTTAAGTGTATTTTTTTACTGAATGCTAAGATAAAAAGGTTCTTTATTGAATTAATCATATACTGCTGCCCACAGATTCAGGTTCTGAAGTGCGATCCGGATCAATCGCTTCATCTAATATCTTTTGTTTCTCAATATTTGATTTAATTCCAACCTTAAGTTCGTATAAGGTTAAAGCAGTATTCCTAGCCAACTCTTTATTGCCCACTAAAAATACCAGACCTTCATTAATTATTTTCCCATTCAATGTTACGACTTCACCATCCCTGTTCCAAAATAGTGGTTCATTGTCTAACAGGACTGGCGCTGCATCAGAGAAAACAAATTGCGACCGATAATTCAGATATACATTTTTTTTGGTTTGTTTAAATTTTGGATAAAGAGTGATCACTATTGATGTTACCGGTTCGCTTTTATATGTAACAACTTGCCATAATTTGTCTTTATCTTTAAAAACGACCATTGGTTGACTATGGTTTAAATTAATTTGTTTGCCTTTAGTAAAATAAGAATAAGCACCGATTATGCTACAAACTAAAATCACAATTACGGCTAGAACTAACTTATTTCTATACTGTTGCTTTTCAATAACCATTTACTATTCCTTATTACATCGTTCATTTATTATTTTATGCCACTGATGACTGACAAGAGTTACTTTTGGGGCAATAGACACAAGCTGTTGATGACGGCTTATAAAACAAATCACCTGATGCATATATTTTAATCTGCTCCTCCATGTTTTCTTTCGCTATTTCCTGTAAAGCTAACCAATCCTTAGGGAGGTTACGCATCTTATGGTTGGTTGCGGATATTAAGTCTGATAACCCATCACCGACCCCAACAAGTTTACTATTGTTCTTTTCTACGTTTAAGTAAGCTATTCCATCGGTTTTCTTCTGTAGAGCGGCTAATGGTAATTGGCTAGCTATGTTCCTAGAGAATGCCTTGGATATTGAATGTTCGCTAGATTTGTAGTCGATAACAACACTTTTGTGAACATCTTCGCAAATAGTCACTTCGTCAACTCGGTCGATACGGATCGAAAGGTTATACCCGCCTACTTCAATCATTCCTTTTTCTTCCAGAGAAACAATATTGAAGGGTTGACGACTCTTATCTATTTCAAAGACCTCATTGATAGAAGTCTTTAGTAATGAAATTTCACTATTTAAAAGTTCATCACCTATATCATTTCGGCCAAGTAAAAAAATCTCCATATTAATAGCTTCAAGTATCATTTTTTGCAACATTGGTTTATCCATAGAAATCAATGCTGATTGGTGGGATGAAATATTATTATTTTCACAATATTGTATAATTCCCCGCCATACATTTTCTAAAACAGCGTGTTTAATATCCCCCCTTTCCGCCGAGGTAAACCCATTGTGATTGTAGACTGGAAATGGATTTATTCCGAGACGGTTTATTAGCAATGCCTTTATAGGACAATCACTTGTGTTATCTATTACTGACACACCACCTTTTAGCAATGATCCCTCGATAACTGGCTCTACAAAGTCAGGTTTTGTTGTAACAGCATATTGTTTATAGGCAATGGCGTCATAGTCATAGATATCATCATCTAGTAACAAACTAATATTTTGAACTTCAGGTGTTTGTTGAAACAACAGACTTTCCTGACCAACATAGCTTGCAATCAAAGTACTGCAGGAGCCTTTAAAACGACTCAATAATTGCTTACTGAAAGCTAATTGACGTTCAGCACATGAATGCGGCATCAAATTATCTTGCTGGAGGTTTAGCGGTAAGCAACTATTTGGCTTTGGCGGAGGTGGAAAAACATCTGGCGTACAGCCTATAAGCCAGAAGTAGTCATAATCCAAACCTGAAGCTTCAAGTGCTCCGAGAACGCTCACGGGCGATGTTGAGTCAGGGGGCGTCACTAAAACTCGATTACACATGGATTTAAGTATATTCAGACAAGTCTTTGCATCTACCATATTCATATGAACATCCAGCCCTGAAAGCGTATCCAGAACATCCTTCCACTTATTTAAGGCCTCCACGCTTTTTGTTCCCAACTGTGCACTTTCACAAAAACCAATCGCACTTAACATATCCGTAAAGTACATTGCCCATGCTGAAGGTGTTTTCTTATCACTATACCCTTTATACATATCCATTAGCTTAACTAAGATGTTTCGAAAGTGAGGGGGGCAAAAGGCATTTTCCGCAAGCTCTTGTAATGATGTCAGGTACGAACGCTTATCGCGCCACTCAAGAGTGAATTTCTTCCGTTCCATTTTCTCTGTGTATGCATGGCCGAGCAATGAATCTTGAATAATCCATTTAGCTTTTTCAGTTTGGAATTTGTATCCGTCAATTAAACCTAATAGCAAGTAATACATGATTTGTTCGATCACATAGAAACTATCAAGCGGATCACCCATTGATATATCGTATGATAATCTTTGATCTGTGGAATCTAGGGCTTTTTGCGGCTCAAATACATTATCAAGTGCCTTAATTATTGATTTCTTAGTTTCACTGTTATGAAGTTCATAGCTTACAATACCAATCGTTTTATTTGGCTCTTCTTTAACAATTCTACTTGCCCAAGAAGCCATTGCACTGAGTTCTTCGCGCTGATCTTTAGCGCCGTACTTCATACAAGTATTCTCTGCTCGAATTGGGTTTACCTCACGAAGAATAGATTTCTTAGCTATTGCTTCAAATAATTTTTTATAAAGTTTAGGTTGTTCGTCAAATGCAAATAAAGCAACAGTTCTTGGTAAAATCAACAAATCCATTTCGATTGCATTTATCAGCAGCTTAATAGCTGTAGTGAACGTTATAAATCCGTTTCCATTCATAGCAGAGGATACTTTATTTCTACAATCCCAAAAAAGTTTAGACGTGATGGTAGATGTATCGATTTTTTCTATGCACCACCTATCAAGAAACTTATCAGCCGATAGGGCTTCAGACAAGATATCTAACGGATCTGCAAAATCCGACGCATAATCGTGATTTACCAACTCTTTAACCCAATATGAAGCCTGATGTTGATCATTTATCATAGCTAGCTTGCTAAATGGGGCGATATTCATGGAGCGTAATTCGGCAAAGGACTCATTGACCCAAGTAGATAACGCTTTTACATTCGGGGTAATACAGGCTTTTTTATTTGTCGCACTCAGCTTATAATTTGAAGCCCGATCACGTAAATTTTTAGCTACACGATTATTTGGAGTTAATGTTAATGTGTTATTACTACAAATCGCTGTTAGTTCGCTTTGGTTTATGTTGCTAATTTTATTCATATGAATACTCACCTTTAATGCTATATATCCTCAATGTAGCACTTTACAAATTACAGGCAGATAAAGGTATCCCCTTATATTTAAAGGGGTTAATTCAATAATCGTATTTCTGAATATGCATGTGTTTATGATAAAGTATACGTATTAGCCCTATACATGACGATTTCTGCATATTCGCAGATTAGAGGTAGATAAATGATAGATTTAACTGTTCGATTTGACCTGAATAATTTGATGGAAGAGTTAGATGTTCTGATGAAGGAATTAAAAAAAACAATCATGATCGACGGGGCTCTTGTTGAACACTACGTGTACAACATCACTGATTCAAAAGGGAACCGTGCTCGTAATCGCACTATTAAAAAAATACCCTACGCAGACGCCGCAGTTGATACTCTGTTTGTGATTAAATCACAAGACCCTTTAAACACCAAAGAAACGGTAAAGCACCCAGGATACCTATCTTTATCTCCAGAACATTACGATGGATTGGAGATTAAAGAATTAGTTGATAAAATTAACATGAAGAAAAAGGAGATTAAATTATTTTTAGCTCCTTTAAGCAAAACAACAAGAGTAAATAGCGACGACAAAGGTTCTGTAGTTACAAGCAACCCCGTATTATTTGAGTGCCACCCAATGGTAAATGCATGTCAACTATATAGAAAGATAGAAGTTATCGATGCGAATATTGATAAGACTAGCTTTGGCTGGTCTACTAGCAAACGGTATACATCCATACTTTTAGATAAGGCAAAAAATAATGCTTTAGGGGCTAAAATCGCTCCTCCGCCAATGGATGTTGATCTACGAGACTGGGAGAGAGATATTGATGCAGCAGTTGAAAAATTAGAAATGGCCCCGTCTGACTTAGTGCTTAAGCATATAAAACAAACTCCTGTTGTCGCTAAGTTATCTGTCCGGATGACGGGTAATAAGTCATGGGATAAATATTACATACCTCACCCAATTATTATAGTAAATAGATCATCTCGTGAGTCATGCAACAAATTATTAGTTGATTACATCTATGATGAGACTAAAATTTCGCAACCAGAGGATAACGGCTGGGAAGTTTATTCAAGGGTATTAAACTTATATAAAGAAAAAAATAGAAATAATCGTAAAAAAAGAGTTCTGAAGCAAGCAGATTCATCCGTGCCGAACTTTACTGATATTCCTGAATTTTAGCGTATAGTCACTTTTAAAGTGCAGCCAATCTTAAGAGTTGTTAGTGTCCTATTACTATCAACTCCTAAGTATATCGATGACATCTCTGACTCCAAAACAAAACGCCGTTACAAAAATCTTGAAGCAGCATAGTTATGTATGTTCTTTGCCAGGTTCAGGAAAAACCCATGTTAGTGTTGAGCTCGCCTTAAACATACTCAATGCCGACCAATCAAATACACTTCTCATTGTTACCTTTACTCGTTCTGGTGCTGGGGAAATGCGCAAACGCATTGGTAAACACCTGTCTAAAGAACAGAAGAAACGTTTAAAGGTAGCCACCATCGATGCTTGCATTGTTCACATGGCAAAGACTTTATTGGGCAAAGGGAAATTCAGATTATTGATGGGAGCTGATCACACTTTGGCTCTCATAAGAATCGCACGAGAACTGAATTACCCTGACATTAGTGAGGTCAGTGAGATACTGGATTATTATCTATCAGCAATATCAATCCCTATGTTTCAAGATATTGACCATAAGGCTATATACGATTGCTATCAAGACATTTTAAAATCGAAATACCTTCCTACTTATGATTTGAAAACCCTTGCTAACTTTGTGGTTAAAAGCATGGAGTTAGGCAACATTTTGCCGTTTGATTTCTCTCACATCATTGTGGATGAATATCAAGACACAAGTGCTATACAATACAGTTGGGTGGCTCAACATGCTTTAATTCGTAAATCAGTAATAATTGGCGTTGGTGATGATGATCAAGCTATTTATCGATTTGCAGGTGCGAAAGGGTACGATAAT
>Ga0105356_10005734_pt1 | contig 11746 bp, 12 predicted proteins | sample GOMGulsemesocosm_3_FD_83502 | JGI IMG/M metagenome (GOLD analysis project Ga0105356, IMG submission 83502) | Methane-oxidizing microbial communities from mesocosms in the Gulf of Mexico - GOM9D Gulf of Mexico | ecosystem: Environmental > Aquatic > Marine > Cold seeps | place: Gulf of Mexico...
ATGCGATTTAACTCGCGCTCGCTCATCATCACCCATCCCACGCCAAGTCTCCCGTTGCTCATTTGAACAAGAGAGTGACATTCCTGAATTGCACAGGGGTGACATTATCGCTTTGCAGCTACAGAGCTAAAAACGCGTAATTGATCTTATGTGAAATAAAGCAGGAGGCGTCAACAAAATTTCATGTAGGAATTTATCAGTTCCTGTTGGGATGCCCTGTAAACGCCTTTGATCTTTCTCCCTCGACCATTAATCGCACAAGCATCCTGTAATTTGGCATTTGCGCCAGATCCCGGGGTTCCACACCTGCAAAGTACTTGGCTAGTACAATGGCATCCGACGGGCTGGTTCTGAACGCGATGTAGGTTCCTGCATTCCCAAGCAACGCATCCAGGACGTCCCCCTCAATCTGCCCGAGATACTGGTTCGCCAGCGTCAGAGACAATGCGTACTTGCGCAGTTCTGAGAGCATTTCAGCCAACACGTCTGTGGAGAAGGAATGAAACTCATCGACATAGAGGAAGAAAGGCCCCCGCTGCGCTTCAGCCAGATCATACCGGCTGTAGGCTGCATGGGCAAAGCCAGAGACAATCAGGCCGCCGAGAATGTTGGAGATATCAGTCCCAAGCCGTCCCTTGGCGAGATTGACGACCAGCACCTGCCCGTTGTCCATAATCTGGCGGAAGCGCAGAGGTTCAGGTGGCTCACATACGGCGCGTCGCACAACAGGGTGCGCCAGAAATGCTCCCAGCTTATTGGCAATTGGCGCAACCCCATCAAAAGCGGTCTTGTAGTTCATCGATGGGAATTCCTTTTCCCAGAACTGCCGCACCTGCTCATCTGAGGTTCTGGATATCACCTCTCTTCGAAAGCCCTTCTCAAGGAACATCCGCATGATGTCTTGCAGGTTGGCCTGTGGCTGCTCCAGGAGAGCCAGCAGGGAATAGCGCAGCAAGTGCTCCATCCGGGCGCCCCAGGCATCAGCCCATTGCTTTTTCAGGGTGTCAATTAGGCCTGATGCAATAAGGGGCCGGAACTTCTCCGAGGCCCGTGTCATCGGATTATAGCCATAGGGGCAGCCGGGGTCTGCTGCGTTCCAGATGATGGCGCGACCTGCGCAATGCTCTGCAATTTGAGCCGCCAAATCACCGTGGGGATCAATCAGGCAAAACCCATGGCTTTGCCGCAGATCCTGCTGCATCAGGTGGTAGAGCAACGTCGACTTACCAGTACCGGTTTGACCGATGATGTAGATATGCTGAAGTCGGTCTTTCAAGCGTATCCCGAAGGGCAAATCTCCATGGCGCCGGTAGGCCATGCCAATTGGCGTTACCGTGTTTCTATCCCAGTTCATAACCCCATTTTGCGCTCAAGACCTGAGTCCAACCAGACCTGCCCGTGCGCAGGTGTGCTGGTTGTGGTGCGCGCATCTCAGGCGGGCTATCGTGCGTGCATCACCTTGCTAAGCTGAGGGCAGATCAGTTCCTCTCTCCCTCTCCTCTCCTTTCGACGGGTGCGCCTGAAACAGGTTCGGGCGGCCACCCAACGCAAGGAGAGAACAATGGGGTATATCCAACCTTCAATGGACCGCATGGTAGGGGCTTATCCGACATGCAGTATCTGCGGATCGGACCAGATCCAGCAGGAGGCCTTCACCAAATGGAGCAGGGCCAGGCTTGAATGGGAGCTCACTTCGACGCTGGACGTGTTTTTCTGTGAGGTCTGTGGTTTGCGCGGCGGACCAGACTGGAAGCTGGACGAGATGTTTCGCAGGAAACGCATCTGCCGCCTCAATGATGAGCTTCGACGCAGCCCCGGTGAGAACGACATGGTGGTGGTGACCGCGGGAGTTCAAACCCTGGGCCCGGAGGTCATAGCAGACGTCAGTGCTCTTGTTGCCGCCTTTGAGGCCTTCACAGGTGACAATGATCCACATGCAGAACATGACTTTGGCGCCATTACCCTTGATGGACAAAAGCTGTTCTGGAAAATCGACTACTTTGATCGTCGACTGAAGACCCATTCTCCGGATGCCGCCAATCCGGATGTGACATGCCGTGTGCTCACCATCATGCTCGCCAGTGAGTACTGATGGAAAGCGATCAACGGTCGCTCACCAATGCGGACAAGGAGGAGGTCTTTCGCATTGCGACCAAGACCTTGCCCATATGGTACAGTGAGGCGATCAAAGGCGGCCTGAGTGACGCAGAGCTGACAAAGGCGCTGGAATGCGTATTGGGAATGTTCGGAAGCTCTTATGGCCCAGGGCGGCTGGATGTAACGCATCAAGCATCAAGGCTGAAGATCTGGGGTGGATGGCATATCGTGAACCATCATGCCGAGCCCGCGTTGTTTCAGGGGGCTCGAACCTTAGCGATGGCGCGTCATATCTACAGCATCCCCAACCCAGACGACAATCAGCTCTCGTTGCTGTAGCGAAATGGCCCACTTAGTTGGTGGGCCATTATCTTTGCTAGGAACTCTTGCTTTTCACTTTGACGCAACAGAATTCCAGGTGAGATCCCGGAGAAATTTTCCGCTCGAAAAGGGTCACCAAATCCTTGAGTAAAACAGGCTCTTTCAGCGGTTTGATCCGCTCCAGTAACGCGCCGAGTTGTCGTTCCTGCACCTCAGGGGAGGTTCGAGAAGTGGGCCGATGTGGTGCACCAATGGGGACCGTCAGAGTGGCTTGAGCTGTTTCAAGCCACTCTGACGGCTCTAAACACACAGATTTTCCTGCAACTGTGCGGTTCGAGGTCGCCAATCTGACGATCAGGCGTTTTTCGTGTGGTTGGGCCATTTCATAAAGCGGGGCAAGGTTTCTGACGAGTTCGAGGAATTTCCGAAGATGGGCCTGATCTGCATCCATCGTTGTTTTTACTCGCTGGTTTTCCTTGATTTTTCGGATCTCAAAATTGAGCGCTTCCTTCTTTCTGGCATAGGCGTCCTTGTCGATCAGCCTCTCGATGAGGGCGTCCATCAGCGCGTCCAGCCGAGCTTCAAGCTTCCCCAACTGCATCTTTAGCGTCGCTTCCTCGTCCTGCTGATCTTGCCGACCAAGCGTCCAGGCTTCCATCGCATCAATCAACTCCTGAAACTGCTTTGACGATAAGTTGCCCCTCTCAAGCACTGCGAGTGCGGCCTTTTCCAGCTCTTCCTCGCGAATGCCTTTTGTCCGGCATCCAGGAGTATGGCAGCGGTAATAGATGTTTCCCTTTTGGCGCTCAGCAATCATGGCCAAGGCACAGTGTCCGCATTTAAACAGGCCGCGATAGGTGTGCATATGCCGGGTGGTTTTCTTGCCGCATTTTCCGGCTTTCATATCCTGCACGCGCTGGAACACTGCGGTGCTGATCAGCGGATCGTGCACACCGTCATAGGTCTCACCGGATCGTTTGATCCGAACTATGCCGCAGTAAAACGGGTTGGACAGAATGATCTCTATTCCATGGCGCGATAGGACCCCACCATTCAAGTTTCTGAGGCCCCTCGCCTGCATTTCTGCGTGAAGTGATCGAATGCCGTGATCGCCGGTCAAGTAGAGATCAAACATCTCCTTGATCAGCGGGGCCTTGGCTGGATCCAGGGTCTTGGGCTCGCCGCCTCCATTATCCAGATACCCAATGGGTGCGCGAAACGGAAACAACCCTTGCTTCAGGCGGCCATGCAGTCCCTTTTTGGCCTCCTCACGCAGGTTGCGAATAAAGTCGGATGCTATCACCGCCTGTATGTCCGCGGTGAGCCTGCCTCCCCTTGACTGGAAATCCAGACTTTCTGAAGCAAAGTGGATCGCAACACCTTTATCGGCCAGATCGCCTATTTTGGCCCAGTCACTAAAGTTGCGCGCGGAACGATCGATCTTGTGGACAATCAGCCCGTCGGCCTTGTGGTGCAGCAGATCTCTGACAATGCCATTGAATATCGGGCGGCCAGATTTTGCGGCGGTTTCTTTCTCTTCAAACCAGCGCGAGACCGTGAGCCCGTGTTTGGCGGCATAGCGGGTGATTTCTTCTTTCTGGGCTTCCAGAGAAACCCCTTCGCCTTGTTTGACGGTGGATACACGGGTGTATCCAAAACATGTGGTCATAGGGTGATTGGTTAGGGTTTGGTAATTTTGGCCTTTTTGTCTGCGTTGCGTGTCTCTGCCTCGGTTGGAGGCTTTGGGGCAATGTCGTCCTCCGGCCAGGGCCAGGACCCTTCGCGCTCCATGCGCTCAAAAATGCGTTTGCACAGCTCAATGAAGTCCTCAAAACGTTGGTCGGTGTTCATTCCCTAAAAGTACCAAGGCTGTGAGGGATGCATACGCCTGCCAGATCGCAGGAACGACAACCAAGAACTTGGAAGAGCAATGCAGTTGACGTGCAGGTCAGGAGACGTTGCTATATGCTGTGGCTCTGACCAATGGGTATTCTACCTGCTGTCGAGCAAAGAGTCATCTTTGGCCACGGCACGCAGACTGTGACGGTTGCCGTACGCTGACCTTGGGCCCTGTAGTATTTGGGTCCCTATCGGTTAAGATTCCCTAGTCAGCCTTAACGCTACAACTCCACCACCCGTTCTGATCCCGTGGTGTTCGGAATGGTTTCACCATTCCGAGATCAAATCGAACGCCATGGGAGATCAGAGCGGGTGAGGTAGTGGGATTGGTTGCCAATACAGAACCCTTGTGGGGCTTTGCCTTTTCTCAGCATGCGGTAAACTGGGGAGATACCAGCTTTCTAACCCTAATATTATGATCCAGGAATTCTCACTCGATCTCAGGGCTGCCCGGCGCAATTCGGGGCTCAGACAGATCGACTGTGCGCATCTCATGGGCGTACATAAAACCAAGATATCCAACCTTGAGAATGGTCGACAACGGCCAAGCGTGCGCGATATCTGCACCCTGTCAATGATCTACGGCCGCAGCTTTGAAAGCCTGTTTTCCGGCATCTTTGATGAGGTCAAAGCGGACACATATTGCCGTATGCAGGACCTGCCGGAGCCAAAACCATACTATGGGCGGCTCAAGAACCGACACCGATCGCTGGATGGCCTGCGAGAGCGATTGGAGGGAGACGTAAGCGAGGCGTATGAAGACTAAGCGTCAGCGCGTGCTGTCTGTCGCTGTGGCTTCGGGCAAGATCGCTTATGTCTTTTTGATCAATGGAGAGTTGAAGGATTGGCAATGCTCCCGGTCGGCAAGCCTATCACCATCCAAGGGTCGCTCATTTTTGCGCAAGGCCACTATCCGTCTTGAGCCGAACCTGGTGGTTGCAGAGGATCCATATAGGCCGACACGCAAATACGGCAGCTCACTCGGCGTTCTCTATGCCTTGGTTCAGGAGCTGGTGGACAGTGCAAAGCCTCACACTCTTGTGCAGCGCAGCCAGCGGTTTGCCAACAAGTACGAAGAAGCGAAGGTACTTGCGCAAAGGTTTCCAGAAATAGCCCCCTGGTTGCCCAGGACACCAAAAATCTGGGAGGCTGAACCCGTGAATGCCGTCTATTTTGAGGCGCTCTCGATGGCTGTTTTGATCACCGACGAGGGCTAAACAGGGAGCGGTGACCAAGCGCAGATGTGGTTGCGACATCTAAATATTTGACACGCTTTGGTTGCGCCCCACTTTGTTATGTCAATTGTGTCTGGATGGGGTTTGGATTTATGAGATCGTATAAAGCTGCCCGCTCACTATTTAGTTTTCTGGGGTTCTGTGCCTGGGTTGTAATTGTTGTCGGCGGGATTGTGGCGTTGGTAGGGGCATCAGCCGCAAGTCAGGTGAGCTCTTATGGATTTGGTGGCAAAGGCTCCGAACTGGCCAGCCTTGCCGGACTAATTCCTGGACTGGGAGTTTGTCTTACGGGATTCATTTTGTTGGCTCTCGTTCAAATGGGACGGGCGTCAGTGGACTCCGCTGAATACTCGCAACAGATGTTGAAGATTGCCCGTGATCAGCTGCAAATCTCAAGGCAGAGCCTCAATAGTCACGATAGCTCAGGTCGGACGTTTTCCACGCAGAATTCTAACCTAGCTGATTCAAATTCTGGTTCCGCATATGCCTCGCCAAGAACTGTCGCGAGGAGAGATGCTGCGTTTTCGGAAAAACCTTCTGACCCAATCGACAAAATCATCACTTACAAAGGGCACCAGATCGAATGCCGCGGTTTAAACTACACCTTAGGCGCGACGCAGTTTCATAGCCTCGAATATGCCAAAAACCACATCGATCAAATCAGTATCGACTCAACTTCGGCGCTCCCTAGCGCAACTGTCAATTCATAACGCCCCCCCATACGGGACCCCCAACCTCTATGGGGGTTCCGTATGGGGGTACATTGCTGAACATTTGGGAACATACAGTCACATGCAACACTACTTGAACTCCGTGACTTCATCCGCTTTCGCTCCTTCACCCGCCGCCCCAAAATACAATATTAGCCTACCCGGCTTACCCTGATGCGCGTTTCAATCGCTCATCACACACTTCGAAAAGGTCTCTTATTTAAGAAGACATTTTACGAAGTCCATCTGTCTGTTGCTTTTACCCATGAGGAAAAACAGATCATCCGACAGCGTGGTTGGCTCAAAACCAAACTGGTTGATCGCCGACCCGCGGATGCAAAAAATGACGCCCGCGATGAGAAGTTTGAGCTGCGCGTTGAACATTTGATGGATGGTCAGGTTGACCGATTTCTGTGCGCCACACCTTCCAAATCCAAAATCTACGAGGAGGATCTTTTAGCTGTGATGGCGCAGATGAAAGCCTGGCTGGATGACAATGCAGAAACCGGCACGCGCACTGTAGTTGAATTCTGATGCCCTCGCGGACCTCCACCGAGGGAGAAGACATCGTCTGGCTGGTGATCGCCATGACGGTGATCCTTGCGCTGGCCTTCATTGTGACGCCGATCCTGCTTATCGGCATTCCTAGCTATGTGTTCTACCGGCTCTACAAAGAAAGCCCGCGCCGTTTGGAGCGTTTGGCCCGTTGTGACACTGAACTGATGCACAGGCATGCGCTGAGCGGCCAGGTTCGCCTAACCGAGGCTGAAATCAAAGCAGCCCTGTCCAAGTACTGGCCGCCCGACACACCAGAGCCGCTACAAATCCAATTGTTCGAAATTGGCCGTGCTTTGCTCGACGACGAAGGGCTGAGCCCAGACATTCCGCCCCTACCCGCTCTGTGTAATAGCGTTGAGGGCGCGCGCTACCGCGATATGCTGGCGCGACGTGGTCAGGCACGTAATGACCGTGTCATGGTGATGGCGGCCTTGGATGTGATCTCAGACAGCCTGGCCACAATTGCTCAGGCTGTTCCGTCAATTGAGGGGGATGTCCTAGTGGATGTGACTCAGTTTGTGCATCCGTTGGGACAAGCGGTGCAGAACGTCATTGCTCCGTTCTTTGCCGAGAATGACTACTTCCACTTCAAACGCCTGAGAGACCAACTGGATGCCAATCTCAGCCGCAGCCATCGCACCCAGCCGATCTTTCCAAGTGACTACAAAGGCGACGATGTTGTTGGCACCTATCTGGCTGGAACGCATTTGAAAGCGCTGTTTCAGTTGCGGACACCTTTTGAAATCCCTGAGGCAAGCCGGTTTGAACATATGCATATCGTGGCCGGTTCAGGCCATGGCAAAACTCAGACGCTGCAGTACTTTCTTGCCAAGGACATCAAGGAGGTTGCACGCGGGGACAAATCCGTTGTGGTGATCGACAGCCAGGGGGATTTGATTGATACGATCCTGAAAGCCCGAACCCTGCCGCCGGAACAGATCGTGCTGATTGATCCGGAAGATATCGAGTATCCCGTCAGCCTCAATCTCTTCTCCGTCGGGCAGGACAGATTGACCAGCTACAGCGCCCTTGAACGCGAGGGGCTGACCAATTCAATCATTGAGCTTTATGACTTTGTTCTGGGCTCGCTGTTGTCGGCCGGTATGACAGCCAAACAATCCGTGGTGTTTCGATATGTCACTCGGCTGATGTTCCATATTCCGGATGCAACGATTCACACATTACGCGAGTTGATGGAACCCGGCGGCACTGAGAAGCATCAGGAACACATCGATAAGCTGGAAGGCACACCGCGACGCTTTTTTGAAACCGAGTTTAACGGTAAAGAATTCACCAATACCAAAACCCAAGTTTTGAGACGTCTCTATGGAGTATTGGAGAACCAGACCTTTGAGCGGATGTTCACCAATCCTCAGTCGAAATTCGACATGTTCACCGAGCTCAATGCAGGCAAGCTGATCCTGATCAACACGTCCAAATCCCTACTCAAGGAACAAGGCACAGAAATCTTTGGCCGCTTCTTCATTGCCCTCATCGCACAGGCCGCCCAGGAACGCGCCACCCTGCCCGCTCGGGACCGGTTGCCTGCGATGATCTATATTGATGAGGCTCAAGATTATTTCGATCAGAACATCGGCCTCATTCTCAGCCAAGCCCGCAAGTACCGCGTTGGCATGATTATGGCGCATCAGTATCTGGGCCAGCTCAACAGCGGACTACAGGAAGCCTTTGAAGCCAATACCTCGATTAAGCTTGCAGGTGGTGTGTCCGCGCGCGATGCGCGTGCACTGGCTGGTCAAATGTCGGCAGATGTGGATTTGATCCAGCGTCAGCCCAAGGGCACCTTTGCCACTTATGTGCGCGGCCTGACGGACCGCGCCGTTCCTATTAGCTTTCCATTCTTTGTGATGGAGCAGCTGCCACGGAGCACAAAATTCGAGATTGAAGAGATCCAGTCACACAGTCGAGAGGCCTATGCGGAGCCATGGCAGAGCAAGGCGGAACAGGCTGCAACATCGAAAGAAGAGCCGCCTGATCCCCCTGAAGAAAGTGACCGAGATGACCCTGCAACCCCTTCTCCAGAGCTCTGAGAAGGATCAATTTCAAACTATGGAACATCCTCGTACAGACAAGAATATAGATAGTATGGGCCGCGCTACGTTTCATCATATTACGCCGCGCTCTGACGTGCGTCCAACTGCGCGAGAAAATAGATGGCTGAAACACATTGAACGCCACGGTCCTCAAAGCTCAACGCATCTGTATGAGCTGACCAAAGGGACCCACAGTTGCAAGGATACCGCCAGCAGGCAGTTGCAAAAACTCCGGGCCGGAGGTTTCTTAGTGCTGCCGCGCCAACAGCGTTTTACAGAGCATGCTGACTTTAACCCCTACATTTATGATCTGACCAAACAAGCGCAGGATCGCTTGATTGATCTGGGTATTAAAGAGCCCACGGTTCGCCCCACCGGACATTGGTGGCATGGCTATGATGTAGCCCGTGTGACCAGTGTCATTGAAATTTGCGCTGCCCGTGACGACGTGCGCTACATTCCGGCGCATGACATTTTGGCAATAAAGGACACGCCATTGGCAATCTCCGTTGGAGGACAAAAGCTCATTCCTGACCAGCTTTTTGCATTGGATTATGGCGGCAGTTATCGTGCTTTTGCACTGGAAGTGGATCGGGGCACTGAGCCAAAAACCTCACCTGCAGCCCGCAAAAGCTACGCCTCATCTATAGAGATGTACCGGCAGATGATTGAGCAGGATCTGCATCGCAGCCACTACGGCTTAAAAGCAACCACACTGATCCTGTGGATCTTTAAGCGGCGCAGCGATGAGATGAAATTTTTAAAACTGGTTGATCAGTTGGGGGGCAAGGCGAAGGGACTGATCTGTACCCGGGTGATGCTAGAGCGCCGGGCTGCTGACACTGATATTTGCTCACACTACCAAGGCGAATGGAGCAGAAGCCAGCAGGCGCCGATATTGTTGTCTCGGAAAGGTCTGTAAAGCGGCAGACGCGCCAACCTCGAGATGGGTGACTGAAGTGTGCACCTCCAGCCACCCTACTCCTCTCATGAGGAGTGTCGGTCAGGCCTCCTCGCGGACCTCCATACGTTTGTGCAGCCAGTCCAGCACTTCCTCCTCTACCCATCCCACTCTGTTCGGGCCCAGCTGTACCCGCTTGGGGAATAGGCCTGCCTTTTCCAGACCTGCGACATGTTGCGGTGAATACAAAACCAACTCCTTCAGCTGGGGCTTTGAAAGTATCCTCATCACGTTATCTCCATCTCTGAAGAGCATCGCGATGCCCAAGGTTACGACAATACCAAGGCAGCAAAAGGCTAGCAGTGGTCGATGAATGTGACGAGTAAAATAACTGAGGCACCGTAATCAATTGATTTTTAACACCTGCTCCATTTTTACTGTGTGATCGAAAACACGCACATAGCGGCATTGTGAATAACGTGTCTTGGGGAGAGGTTGTCATGTGCAGCTAGATCCTGGGTATCTAACGACGGCGTGACCCGGCAGAAAATTTACGCCTGGCGGCACGAGGTGCCACAGAAAGGGCTTTGATCGCCCCATCGCGACGCGGTTTCCCTTCCGGTCGGTTAGCCTGTGATGGCGAGCACACCGCCGGGTCCAGCTCTACCGGTCGAACTCAGCTTGGCCAACGCGCGGTGTCTGGCGTGGCAGCGCCCTGTACAAGTCCGCGCTGACGCGCTTACCCAGAATGTACTGTGCAAAAATGTACTGTGCAAAAAGTCGACGGGCGGTGCGGGTTTTCCTTCCGGGGGCGCCTCCTCACACTGTCACCATCGCCTGCAGATCAAAAATCGGCAGCAAAACCGCCAGCACGATCAACAGTACAAACCCGCCCACCAGCATCATCAGCAGCGGTTCCAGCAAGGCTGCGATGCGCTTTCGTTCGGTGCTCAACGCGCTTTCCACCAGCACCGCGCTGCGCTCGGCCATGCGCGCCAGCCGCGCCGAGGCCTCGCCCGCACTGACCAGCTGTTGCGCCACCGCCGGGATAAAACTGAGGTGGCGCATGGCGCTGGACAGGCTTTCGCCACCGCGCACGGCCGCGCTGACCTGGACCGCCTCGTCCTGAAAACGGGCGATGCTCAGCACCTCGGCGGCGCTATCGGTGGCGCTGAGCACCGCATGGCGGCTGGTCAGCACCAGCGCCAGGGTGCGCAGATATTGCACCGCCGCCGCTTGCCGCATCAACCGCCCGACCAGCGGTAGTTTTAACAGTAACTGATCGCGGCGCTGGCGCAGTCTTGGCACCCGCGCCGTGACCACCAGGGTGGCGATCATCAGCCCGGCGAGACTGGTCAGCAGCACCGGATGGGTCTGAATCCAGGTGCTCATGGCCAATACGTTTTGGGTCAGTTCGGGCAGCGGCCGCCCCGAGGTTTCAAACATCGCGACAATCTCGGGGGCGACATTGACCATCAGCACCGCACAGACCAGCAGCGACACGGTCGCCACAAAAGCCGGATAAATCAGCGCCGTGGTGATTTGCGCGCGATCACTACCAGCCTGCTCCAGATGATTGGCCAGCTCTTCAAACACCGCCACCAGATCGCCGGCCCGTTCACCCGCCTTAACAGCGGCCAGATAATAACGCGGGAAACCACCGCCGCTTTGCGCCAGCGCCTCGCCCAGCGAGCTGCCCTGCATCAGCGCCGCCCGCGCCCGCGCCGCCACCGCGTCCATCACCGAGCCACCGCCGCCCGCCGCCTGCACTGCCTCAAGCACCGTCTCAACCGGCAGTCCGGCGCTCAGCAGCACTGCCATCTGCCGGGTCAGAACCGCTTGCAGATCCGCATTCAGCTGCCCCCCCCAGCGCCAGTGGCGCCGCCCGCCAGAGGCATTTTGACCCACAGTCTGCTCGGTGCCACCGCTCAGCTGTGAGACAAACAGGCCCTGATCCTGCAATTGCCGTGC
>Ga0105356_10005739_pt1 | contig 11737 bp, 11 predicted proteins | sample GOMGulsemesocosm_3_FD_83502 | JGI IMG/M metagenome (GOLD analysis project Ga0105356, IMG submission 83502) | Methane-oxidizing microbial communities from mesocosms in the Gulf of Mexico - GOM9D Gulf of Mexico | ecosystem: Environmental > Aquatic > Marine > Cold seeps | place: Gulf of Mexico...
AACTATTTTGAAGAGTCGCGCCTGCTTAACGCCGCGCATCAATATCAGCTTCACACCGACTGGCACCAGCAAGCGCCAGCGGGCATCGAATAATTAGAGGTTACTAACAAATGGAATGGGAAATTGTCATTGGTCTGGAGATTCACGTCCAGCTCGCGACTCAATCAAAAATTTTCTCCGGCTCCAGCATAGCCTTTGGTGCCGAAGCCAACACACAGGCCAGCGCCGTTGATCTGGGTCTGCCGGGTGTATTACCCGTACTTAACGAAGAAGCCGTGCGTCTGGCAGTTCGCTTTGGTCTAGCGATTGATGCTGAAGTGACTCGCCGCTCGGTGTTCGCGCGTAAAAACTACTTCTACCCGGATCTGCCCAAGGGTTATCAGATCAGCCAGATGGAATTACCCATCGTTGGCAAAGGTGAACTGGAAATCACCTTGGAAGACGGCAGCACCCGTCTAATCGGCGTCACTCGTGCGCACCTGGAAGAAGATGCTGGTAAATCGCTGCATGAAGATTTCCACGGCATGACCGGCATTGATTTAAACCGTGCTGGTACGCCACTGCTGGAAATTGTTTCTGAGCCGGACCTGCGTTCTGCCAAGGAAGCCGTCGCCTACCTGCGCCAGATACACACGCTGATCCGTTACATCGGCATCTCCGACGGCAACATGGCCGAAGGCTCGATGCGTTGTGACGCCAACGTTTCCATGCGCCCGAAAGGTCAGGAAGAATACGGCACGCGTGCTGAGATCAAAAACATCAACTCGTTCCGTTTTGTCGAGCGCGCGATTAACCACGAAGTTGAGCGTCAGGTCGACATTCTGGAAAGCGGCGGCAAAGTGGTACAGGAAACCCGCCTCTACGACGCCGATAAAAACGAAACCCGCTCCATGCGCAGCAAGGAAGAAGCCAACGATTACCGTTACTTCCCCGATCCTGATTTGCTGCCGGTAGTGCTGGAAGAGGACTACATTCAGGCGATTAAAGACTCTCTGCCGGAACTGCCGCACGAAAAGCGTCACCGCTTTGTGGAGCAGTATCAATTCAGTACTTACGATGCTGACCTGCTATCCAGCAGCCGCGAACTGGCCGAGTACTTTGAAATCGTCGCGAAAACGGCTGGCGATGCCAAACTGGCCGCCAACTGGGTGAATGGTGATTTATCCGCCGCGCTCAACAAAGACGGCTTATCGATCAAAAATAGTCCTGTTTCCGCTGAGCAACTGGGCGGCCTATTAGTGCGTATTGCCGATAACACCATCTCCGGTAAAATCGCCAAACAGGTATTTGAAGCGCTGTTTAAAGGTGAAGGTGCTGATGCAGACGCCATTATCGACGCCAAGGGTCTCAAGCAGGTAACTGACAGCGGCGCTATTGAAGCCATTGTTGATGAAGTGATCGCTAATAATACCGCACAAGTAGAACAGTATCGTGCCAGCCCGCCAGAGAAACAGGCCAAATTGATCGGCTTCTTTGTGGGCCAGGTAATGAAAGCATCTAAAGGCAAAGCGAACCCGCAGCAGAGTAACGAAATGCTGCGTAAAAAGTTGTAGCGTCCTACCTCAGAGCCGCGCTTGATCCCAGGCGTGGCTCTGTGTATCGTCATTTCGAACACAGGCGAGGGATCGTTAACTTAAACTCCAGATTTCTCCTTACCGTCGAAATGACAAAAGGAGGTTTAACACAGGACGTTTTGCAATGCCCTCCGAACTTGTTATTCAAATTGCCGGCATCATCCCTGCGATCATTTTTCCGGCCGCCAGCCTTATCCAGCTCTTTACCCTGTTGAAGCGTCGCAAGGCCGAGGGAGTCAGCGCGCTAAGCTGGTTTTGCTTCGGTTTCGCCAATATCTGCTTATATGTTTATACCCAGAAATATGATGAGTGGGCCGCTATTATAACTTTCCTTGGAACCAGCTCTCTTAACTTTGCCGTTTGTATACTGGCGCTTTATTACCGGCGTAAAGCCAAAAACGCCACGGCGTAAAGAAGCTATTGAGGTCAAGACGTCAGCTTTGCATGTCAGACTAATACTCGATGCCTCAGGGCATCCTCTCTTGTGACTACGCCACAATTCACCTTGTACAGCGTGGCTCACTGAGTTCGACCTACCGCCAAAATGACATCAACGAAACAGCGCATTCATTTTCATTAATCAGTACAATTCCTCCCATCGAATACTTGCGCCGGAGCAACATTATGGATTTGACCGATCAATTACTGGGCGACTGCTCACCCTACATTGCCAACATTGTTTACGACATCGATGTACGCATGCTGTTTATCGAATGTGTCGACAGCCCTGAAAACCAAGAGCCATCACTACGCATCGTATTCCCCGAAATCATCAGTTATTCAGAAACCAATCAGCTTGATCAGCCCGATGACGACAACATCGATGATATTCTGGAAATTTTCTGGCAGGAAAAACAGCACATTTGCATCCAGACCTTTAAAAAGGAAATCGTGCTACAACTCAGTGGCCAGCCCTTCACTGAAGAAATTGAGTAGGCTGCTGCACTAATATGCCGGAGAGCAATCAGCACCCCTTTGAAACCCTGAAGCCTGATTTTTTGATGTCTGCCATCGAAACTCAGGGCTTTCTCTGTGATGGCCGCCTGTTGGCCCTCAACAGCTATGAGAACAGGGTTTATCAAGTTGGTATTGAAGACCAAATGCCGCTGATCGCCAAATTTTATCGCCCCCATCGCTGGAGCGAACAGCAAATCCTCGAAGAGCACCAGTTCAGTTTTGAATTGGCTGAACAGGAATTACCGATTGTCTGCCCGCTCATTAATGACAATCAACAAAGTCTGTTTAAATACGGCGACTTCAGCTTTGCGCTGTTTCCGCGTCAGGGTGGCCATGCACCGGAGCTCGATAATCTCGACAACCTGCTGATCATCGGCCGCATGATGGGACGTATTCATAGCATCGGCGCGACTCGCCCCTTTGTATCTCGTCCGCAGCTTGATAGTAAAAATTTCGGCCATGACTGTGTCAAATTAATCAGCGAACAGTTTATTCCGACCAGCTTAAAACCCGCCTACGACACGTTGACTAGCCACCTACTGCAACGTATTGATGAGAATTTAGCGCTCGCAAACTCGAACGGCCTAAGCAATATTCGTACTCACGGTGATTGCCATTCCGGTAATATGCTATGGCGTGATGATGCACCACATTTTGTCGATTTTGACGATGCCCGCATGGCACCGGCAATTCAGGATTTGTGGATGTTTTTATCCGGTGACCGTGCTCGCAGAACCGCGCAGATTAATGAACTAGTGGAAGGTTATAACGAATTTTACGATTTCCAGCCTCGCGAGCTGCACCTGATAGAAACCCTGCGCACCTTGCGAATGATTCACTACGCCGCCTGGCTGGCATCGCGCTGGCAAGACCCCGCCTTCCCGAAAAGCTTCCCTTGGTTTAATACTGAACGCTATTGGGGTGAACATATTCTGGAGCTACGAGAGCAGCTGTCGGCGCTTGATGAACCAACGTTGGAATTATATTAAACCTAATGCATCTAAACAGGACTAACTACCAGTTCACAGATTATATTGACTGATATTAAGGGCTCTCAGCCCTAAAAATTATGCGCCCATCCATCGAACTGAACAGTTAACACCGACTATACTCATAACCTCAAACAATTCATTTTATAAGATCGAGCCTCAAACACCCTATGAGCAACTTTGAGCAAGCCTTCAGCAACCGGGTTATTCAGTGGCGTCTTCCTATTATTTTGCTGTCTTTGATGCTGGTAGCGCTGGCAGCCTCTGCAGTTAAGCAGCTATCCTTTACCACCAATTACCGCGTTTTTTTCAGCGAAGATAATCCCCAGCTCAAGGCGTTTGAGTCACTGGAGAATACTTACAGCAAAAATGACAATGTGATGTTTGTGCTGGCCCCAAAAGACGGTAACGTCTTTACCCCGGCAACACTTACTGTTGTTGAATCCCTTACCGAAGCTGCCTGGCAGATACCCTATTCCACCCGTGTTGACTCCATTACCAATTTCCAGCATACCGAAGCCGAAGAAGATGATTTAATTGTACGCGACCTAGTCACTGACGCCGCCTCACTCACTCCCGCAGGTCTGAACAAGATCAAACAGGTATCAATGAACGAACCCCTGTTGGTCAAGCGTCTGATGTCTGATCGCGAACATGTTACTGGTGTTAATGTTACTATCCAGCTACCCGGTATCAATGAAGCCGCTGAAACACCTGACGTAGTCGCCTTCGCCCGCAACCTGGCTGATGAAATCCGCGCCGAGAATCCAAACCTGGATGTTTACCTATCCGGGATGGTTATGATTAATAACGCCTTCTCGGAGTCCTCCAAAGGTGATATGCAGAAGCTGATCCCCATAAGCTTCGGGCTGATGTTATTGCTGCTGGGGTTATTGGTGGGAGGTGTCACCGGCACACTGGCCACATTATTTGTCATCGCCTTCTCAATCGTATCAGCCATAGGTCTTGGCGTTCGAATAGGTTATCCATTAACCCCCCCATCCGCCGCTGCACCCACTATTATCCTGACCATCGCCATTGCCAACTGTGTACATATCCTGGCGACTTTTATCCACTACATGCGCCTTGGCCACACCAAGAATGAATCGCTTAAGGAAAGTCTTCGCGTCAATCTGCAACCTATCTTCCTAGCCAGTTTGACTACAATCCTTGGTTTTCTTGCTTTAAATTTTTCGGATGTTCCCCCGTTCCGACACCTTGGTAATTTTGTTGCGATGGGCGTTGCTATGGCTTTCCTGCTCTCGGTGACGTTCCTGCCCGCACTTATGTCACTGTTGCCAACTCGCATAAAACAGGGCAACAGCAAATATGACAGCGCCATGATTAAGCTGGGCGATTTTGTCGTCAGTCAACGTTCGCGCTTGCTGTGGGGCACAGCCCTTGTTGTGGCGTTACTGATTTCTGCCATTCCCCGTAACGAATTGAATGATGTCTTCGTACACTATTTCGATAAAAACATGTCCATCCGCAATGATTCCGACTTTACTACCAACAATCTGACGGGTGTATACAGCATTGATTATTCCATCGAATCCGGCGAACCCGGCGGCATCAGCAACCCAGAATTTCAACGAGAGGTAAATGCCTTCGCCAATTGGTATCGTCAGCAACCTGAAACCCTGCATGTGAATACCTTTACGGAAATCATGACCCGCTTAAACATGAACATGCATGCTGACAATCCTGACTGGTACCGTTTGCCTCAGAACCGCGAACTGGCCGCCCAATACCTGTTACTTTACGAAATGTCCCTGCCTTATGGGCTGGACCTGAACAATCAGATAAACGTAGATAAATCAGCCACACGTTTTACCGTCAGTTTGAAAACCCTTTCAACCAATGAAATCCTGGATCTTGAGCAGCGAGTACAGGCTTGGCTTAAGGAAAATACACAGCACATTCAAAGTGCGCTAGGTTCAGGCACCACTATCATGTTCGCTAACATTGGCAAACGTAACATTGTCAGCATGCTGATCGGTACAAGCATCGCATTAGTGCTTATTTCTCTGGTGCTGATTATCGCCCTGCGATCCATCAAAATTGGCTTTATCAGCTTAATTCCTAACCTAGTTCCCGCAGCAATGGGCTTTGGCCTCTGGGGCCTACTGGTAGGAGAGGTTGGTTTAAGCCTCTCCGTTGTAATGAGCATGACACTCGGTATCGTGGTTGATGATACCGTGCATTTTTTAAGCAAATACCTGCGTGCACGTCGTGAGAAAAATATGAATTCTGAAGATGCCGTACGCTATGCCTTCAAAACAGTAGGCCGAGCGCTACTAACCACCACCATCGTGTTAGTGGCAGGCTTTTTGGTACTGGCCATGTCCAGCTTCCAGCTCAACGCAGGAATGGGGCTGTTAACAGCCATCGTAATTAGCTTTGCCCTTGCTGTAGATTTCCTGTTGTTACCTGCAGTTTTAATGAAATTTGAGGAGAAAAAAGATGCTCAGATGGTTCGCTCTGACGCTACTACTAGCCATTCCAACCATTAATGCCACGGAGGCATTAACTGAACAGCCGGCAGAAGAAAAGGGCTTGGCAATTGCTAAAGAAGCGAATTCCAGAGACTCCGGCTGGGTTGATCAGTTCTCTGACATGAAGATGGTTCTGCGCAACAAACAGGGTCTGGAAAGCACCCGTATAATCCGCATCAGTACACTGGAAGTGATTGATGATGGGGACAAAAGCCTGTCGATTTTTGACAGCCCGTTGGACGTCAAAGGCACCGCATTTTTAAGTCATACCCACGCTGTAAAACCTGATGATCAGTGGTTGTTTTTGCCCGCTTTGAAACGTGTAAAACGTATTTCATCGGCCAATAAATCCGGCCCCTTTATGGGCAGCGAGTTTGCCTATGAGGACATCAGCTCGCAGGAAGTAGATAAATACAGTTATAAATGGCTACGTGACGAAACTCTGGATGACCGTGATTGTTTTGTGGTTGAACGCTACCCATTGGGAAAGAACTCAGGTTACACACGTCAAATTGTCTGGGTAGACAAGATCATGTATCAACCGATCAAAGTGGATTACTTCGACCGCAAGAACTCACCATTAAAAACGCAGACATTTAATAGCTATAAACTTTATCTGGACAAATTCTGGCGCCCTGACAGCATGGATATGATTAATCATCAAAGCGGAAAAAGCACTGTACTAATCATGGCAAACTACCGCTTTGGTAATGGCCTGAGTGAGCGTGACTTTAATAAGAATGCACTTAAAAAGGCCCGCTAGAAAAAAAGATTCATTAGTCACGAGATAAACACAAAAGATCTGCTCGAACACAGCGCGTAAAACTAAGTTGAAACAATGGCTTAGCCAAGCCATAATACGCGCCCTGTTCGGAAGGGCCTGATTCCCTCCGCTGTATTTAAGCGTTTTACTGGAGAGATTCATGCGTTCGGTTTTAAAATCCAAAATCCACAAGGCCATTGTGACTGAAGCCAACCTGGAATATGTTGGCAGCATCACCATCGACAAAGATTTAATCGAGGCCGTAGACCTGTGGGTTAATGAGCGCGTTATGGTGGTCAGCAATACTACCGGTGCCCGCCTGGAAACTTACGTCATTGAAGGGCCTCGTGGCTCAGGTGTTATCTGCGTTAATGGCGCTGCAGCGCACCTGATCAACAAAGGTGAAGAAATCATCATCATGGGGTTTGAGCTGGTTAAAGAGCCCATCGAACCCAAGGTTATTCTGGTAGATAAACAAAACCGCCTAATCAAACACCTTAAAGAAAAAGCTGGCGCACTCTGCACGGTTTAAAGCCCCGTCGCCTTACCAAACTCTGCTTGCTTTACCCTTGTGCCATCACCTTGGCACAAGATTTATTTTTAGCTCACTCATAGGACTCGCCGATACCAAAGATTCCATTGAATTTTTAACCCTGAAAACACTCCAAACTTTGCAACCCGCAAAACAACGTTAAAAAGGTGAATTCAGTTGGCCACATCCGTACACGACTTTCGCCCCCCCTGCCATATTCGGATTATCACAACGTCATTCGCTGCTGTTTTACTAACAAGCTTTTTTAGTTTTGGCTTAATGGCAGATGAAACTCCCAGCAAACAACTGGGCATTCATCAGGTAGGCAACTGGCATGCTACCAGTGACACTCAACTGATCATTGAAGACCATCAACGCACCGAATATCTTGCAGTTCTCAAATCACCCTGCGATGGCCTTGAAGAGGCTAAATCCATTGCCTTTATCAACCATGGTGGCAATAGCCTTAACAAATACAGCACAGTAATTTTACCTAACGGGAAACGTTGCGCCTTTAAAAGCTTTGCGCAAAAAACTATCGCTGCTGAGCAGTAACAACAATATTCCTAACGATAGATTTCCTGCAAAATCTGACCAGGAGCTCGCCGCAGATGCTTGTGCAACCCTTTAGTTTGTAGAGCTCCCATACTCGCCAAAACCATCTCTGGATTCCCACAAATCATCACTCGGCTGTTCTCAGCATCAAATGGTAACCCCGTCAAGCTTTCCAATGCACCACTGCCAATTGCCTCAGGAATACGCTGCTTAAGCGCTCCCGCTACATCCTCACGAGTCACTGAATCAAGCTTTATCAGCTGTTGAGGGTGTAATTGCTGTAACTTTTTAATTACGTCGCTATAGGTCAGCTCATCCGTAGTACGCACACCGTGCAGCAATACAATCTTTTCAAATTGATGCCATGGCAATTGGGTTTTCAAAATAGAAAGAAACGGCCCCAGTGCAGTTCCTGTGCACAGCAGCCACAGTACCCGACCTGCAGGCAACTCCGATAACGTCATAAAACCACTGGCTCGATCAGCCACATACACAGCATCACCTTCACCTAAATCAAATAAGCGATTAGAAAGGCTGCCCTCTGGCACACGGTTGAAATAAACCTCCATCTCTGTTTCATGGGGTGCATTAACAAAAGAATAGGGGCGAGCGTCTATTTGAGTGCCATCCCCACCCAGTTCAGGCAAACCAAGTCGAATGAACTGACCCGCTTCGAATTCCGGCAAGGCAACATCAATTTTGAGGCTACACAGGCGTTCATTCCAGTGCCGTTTCTCGCTGGCTGCACCTTTCTGCCACTGCGTCATATCAAGACTCCTAACAATCTGTCCGTATACATTTAGCGACTGATTATAGTCTGTAGAAGTTCCCTCTTTCATCAAAGCAAAGGTAACGGTATATACTAGGGCAGAGTAAAAGAAGAGAGGATGTCATGGCCCGCACTGAATCAAGCATGCTCGCATTAGGCACTATTGCACCGGATTTCGACTTACCCGACACGGTCAGTGGCCAGCGCGTTAGCCTGCAACAATTAAAATCCGATACCGCAACGGTCATCATGTTCATCTGTAACCATTGCCCCTTTGTGCTCCACATTAAGGATGAACTAGCACAGCTTGCGCTGGATTACCAACCCCTGGGCATCCACTTTACCGCCATCAGCGCTAACGATGTGCTGAGCCACCCCCAGGACGGCCCCGCTCAAATGACTCAGTTTGCAGTACAGAATAACTTCACCTTCCCCTATCTTTACGACGAGAGTCAGGCGGTGGCAAAAGCCTATCAAGCAGCCTGTACGCCAGACTTCTATATTTTCAACAGCGCATTACGTTGTGTATATCGAGGTCAGCTGGATGATTCACGGCCCGGCAATGAGATCCCGGTAACGGGTGATGATTTGCGTGCCACGCTCAATGCGTTACTGGCCGGGCAGCCCATCAATAACCATCAAAAGCCGTCACTGGGCTGTAATATCAAATGGAAAAGTTAAGTAATCCGCCAATAACTTAACGAACTAATCAGCAACGCGCCGATGATATTCAGCGCCATCGGCACCAACTAGCGCATTTCCTCGTAGCTCAATTGTGAGCAGAATTTTGATAGTCATGTCTTCAGCAATTGCAATTGAAAAGCACCGCGTCGATAAAACGCTTTACCCTTCTCTACTTCGCTTTTATGCTGAATCTCAGAAAGCCCTATCGACTAACGACGCCAATTACAGTGAACCCATGACTTCAGTGGATAATTTATCATGATCGAATCGGCGGCCCTGATACTTGCAGTTATTGGCCTCAGCGGCCTGTTATGTCAATGGCTTGCCTGGTCAGTAAAGCTACCCGCCATCCTGTTTTTATTGCTGGCCGGTATTTTCCTCGGCCCCACCCTGGATTGGCTCAAACCGGACCAGCTATTAGGCGACCTATTTTTCCCTCTGGTGTCGTTAAGCGTCGCGATTATCCTCTTTGAGGGCAGCTTGACACTTAAGTTTGAAGAAATTCGCGGTCTTGCCAGCGTCGTCAGACGCCTGGTCAGCATTGGGGTTTTAATTACCTGGCTCATCATGTCTACCGCCTGCCACCTGCTGCTGAATTTGAATTGGCCGCTCAGCCTGTTATTTGGCTCACTTGTTGTTGTCACCGGGCCGACGGTGATAATACCCATGCTGCGCAGCGTACGACCCAATGCCCGCATTGCCAGCATTCTGCGCTGGGAAGGCATCGTTATCGATCCTATTGGCGCGTTACTGGCAGTATTGGTATACGAGTCGATCGTATCCTTTGGTCAGGGTGGCGAAATCAGCCACACCCTGCTGGTTTTTTTAAAAACACTGTTGGTGGGTGGTGTATTTGGCTGCCTAAGTGGCTATTTATTGGGCATAGTCTTACGTCGTCAACTGCTACCCAGCTACCTGCATAACTTGGCCACAGTAGCGCTGGTATTGATGGTGTTTGCAGGAAGCAACGCATTGCAACATGAATCAGGACTACTGAGCGTCACCCTGATGGGCATTTGGCTCGCCAACATGAGAAACGTTAATGTAGAAGAGATTTTGTCCTTTAAGGAAAATCTTTCCACCTTATTGATTTCAGGGTTATTTATTTTGTTAGCCGCGCGTATTGATCTTAACCAACTGGCTGAATTAGGCTGGAGCGCCCTGATGTTATTACTGTGTATTCAGTTTATCGCCCGCCCGCTAGCGGTAGCGACCGCAACACTTGGCACAGGTCTAAACTGGCGAGAACGGTTTTTAATCGGTTGGATAGGCCCCCGCGGTATTGTTGCTGCCGCTATTTCGGCACTGTTTGCACTACGCCTGGAAGCAGCCGGCTTCGAACAAGCCTCTCTGTTAGTCGCGCTAACCTTTATCATCATCATTGGCACGGTCGTGTTTCAAAGTGCTACGTCACGTCCACTGGCACGATTTTTAAAGGTATCCGAACCCTCCCCTCGCGGCTTTTTGATAGTTGGTGCCAACCCTGTTGCGCGAGCAATTGGCTCAGTATTGGAGAGCCAGGGCTTTACGGCTCTGCTGAGCGACAGCAACTGGGAAAATATCAAAGCCGCTCGAATGGACGGCTTAAACACCTTTTACGGTAATCCCGTATCTGAATATGCCGATAGCCATTTGGAGCTAGTGGGCATTGGTCACCTACTAGGCCTTTCACCGCACCGTGAACTGAACGCGTTGGCCTGTATGCGTTACCGCCTCGAGTTTGGGGAAAAGCGGTTATTTTCTCTGCCCAGTGCTAATCAAGAAAACGCCTCAGAAAAACAGGTTATCGCATCAAAACACAAAGGCCACACGCTCTTTAACAACGATTTGAGCTTCAGCAAATTCGCCAGTCTGCTCAGCCAAGAGGCAAAAACACGTGTCACCACGCTGAGCGAAACCTTTTCCTTCAATGACCTTATTAACCAACAACAAAATAAGCTGTATCCACTGTTTGCTATTGATAACAAAGACCGTATCCATGTCTTCTGCGATGATCGGGAGATTACGCCCGAAGCGGGCTGGTCAGTCATCAGTCTGGAGCAAGCTCAGGCAGAACCTGATGCTAACAAAGCCAACGAAGCACAATCCGACGAGCCAAAATAATGCCCTCGTCACGAACCCTACGTACATTTCTCGCCATACCTCTTGAGCCGGCCCAGCGCTCAGAGATACAACAACAGTTAAGCGGATTAAGAGAACAGTTAGCACCGATTTCACTGCGCTGGATCCCGCAGAAAAACTGGCATCTCACGCTCAAATTCCTGGGTAATACTGAGTTACAAATGCTGCCGACTCTCATCACTGCGCTGCAGGAAGAGCTGCTCAAGCAACCCGTACAGCAACTTAAATTAACTCATATTGACTGGTTTCCCGGCACCAGCAAGCCAACCATTCTTGCGGCCCTTCCTGATACAAGTGA
>Ga0105356_10005742_pt1 | contig 11736 bp, 9 predicted proteins | sample GOMGulsemesocosm_3_FD_83502 | JGI IMG/M metagenome (GOLD analysis project Ga0105356, IMG submission 83502) | Methane-oxidizing microbial communities from mesocosms in the Gulf of Mexico - GOM9D Gulf of Mexico | ecosystem: Environmental > Aquatic > Marine > Cold seeps | place: Gulf of Mexico...
ATAAACTTAGTCCAACCACTCATAATAAGCGACAATATCACCAGAAAAACACCGACAAAACCAACTAATGTTGCCGTTTTATTGCTTAAAGCAAGCTTTAATAACGGTTGGTAAAAGCGAAGAATAGCCCGTTCAAAACCATCAGCAAACCCTTGTTGCATTCGGCTAAATTTAGATTGTTTAGCGCCTTCTGACCTTAGTTTCAAAGTTTTCAAATGCGAGGGTAAAACAAATTTTGATTCAATTAATGAAAAAATAAGTACAGGTATAACAACAACCGGAATTTGAGCAAATAAAGCGCCACGGTTACCTTCAATAAAAGCTAACGGTAGAAATGCAGCAACAGTGGTTAAAATACCAAAAGTGACTGGCGTAGCCACTTCTTGTGTCCCTTTAATTGCCGCCATTTCGCCTGATTCCGAGGTTTTTAAATGGGTATAAATATTTTCACCTGTGACTATGGCATCATCAACGACAATACCGAGTACTAAAATGAAGGCAAATAGGCTCATAATGTTTAGAGTGATGCCAAAGACAGGCATCATAATAAAGGCCCCCATAAACGAAATAGGGATACCGATAAAAACCCAAAAGGCGATAGATGGCCTTAGAAATAATGATAATAAGGCTAGTACTAAAACGCCCCCTTGCAGGGCACTGGTTGTTAGTGTTGATATCCGGTTTTTAACTATTTGAGAGTCGTCATCCCAGAAGCTTAATTCAACGCCAACGGGTAGCGTACTTTGTTGATCTTCAATGTAAGTTCTTACCGCAGCAGCAACATCAATAGCACTTTGTTGGCCAATACGATAAACATCAATAAACGCAGCTTGTTTACCATTAAAGCGAGTACGAACTGGCGTTTCTTCAAAGTCGTCTTTGATAATAGCAATATCGCTTAAACGAATAATAGAGCCATCAACATTGGTTTTTATGGCAATTTTTTCAAATTCATCTTTCCGGTAAGCTTGGCCTTTTGAACGTAGTAGAATATCACCGCCTTGGGTTTTTAAATTACCCGCAGAAATATCTGTGCTTGAGTCTGAAATAGCTGAAGATATTTGCCCTATGGTTAAACCGTATTGTCTTAGTTTGTCTTGTGGTACTTCAATAGAAACTTCATAATCGCGCACACCACTTAATTCAACTTGAGTAATCGCAGGGATCCTAAGTAGATCATCACGTACTTTTTCTGCATATTCGCGTGTTTCTTTTTCGCTGTAGATACTGGCAATAGTCACTGCGATCACTTCACGTTTTCGTGTTGCTAACGAAACTACTGGCTTTTCAGCATCAGCAGGAAAGGTATTAATTTCATCTACACGGCTTTTAATATCTGCCAGCATTTCTCGAGGTTCATAACCTGATTCCACTTCAATATTTACTGCTGAAGAACCCTCTTGAGAACGACTGGCTATTTGTTTAACCCCTTCTAAATCCTGAATAGCTTCTTCAATACGAATAGAAATACTTTTTTCAACATCTTCAGGGGTTGCCCCCCGTAATGACACATTAACGTTGATGCGATCAGTAGCAAACGACGGAAATACCTCTAAAGGAATCTGGTTAGATAAGCTAAAAAAACCTACGATTAAAATAGTAATCAATAACAGGTTGGCGGCAACATGATTTCGGGCAAACCAGGCAATCATTAGTTATTCACCTTTGATACGATAGTCGCTTTGTGCTTACGTGATCCGGTTGTTGACGCTTGGCCTTCAATCGCTACCGGTGTTCCCGAACTGACTTGACCGAGTGGTGTTAATACCAATTCATCCTTGGCGTTTAATCCCATTGTGACAATGGCTTCTGTACCATTTTGCCAACCTAGTTGAATTTCTTTACGCATTAATAAACCGTTTTGCACAATATATACATAACTGCCTTGGTAAATGGCACTACTTGGAATCACCAAAGCATTTTCAACTTCTCGACCGGTAATGTGAGCGGTCACATATTGGCCCATTTTGATCTGCGCACCTTGGTTATATTCACTATCATAAGGGCGGATAATTTGGGCTACCACATAAAGCTGTTGAGACATTTCATCTATAGCGCTTTCGGTTCTAACAATCTTCCCTTGCCAGACTTGCTCTCCCATTAAATCTGATGACACAATCACATTACTTATCATTGAGCTTTCGCTACTTTCACCTTCTGATTGCTCATGGCTATTACGATACTCTTCAGGGAGTTTCATCAGAGGCAGATCTTTGTTTTTTATCGGTAAACGTATCTCTACAGTATCAACGGCAAAAATATCGGCAAGTTGAGTATTACTTGAAATTACTTGCCCAATATCCACGTTCTTCTTTAATACTCTACCTGCGTAAGGAGCAATAATTTTAGTGCGCTCAAGCGACAGCTTTGCTTTATCAAGCAATGCTTGTGCAGAAAGTACTTGTGCTTTTGCTGCTTCATATTGCGGTTGACGTAATACTAGCGCGTTAGCTGCTTGACCATTGCCGAGTCTTTGCCAATCAGCTTGTGCTTGTTTTACCCGCGCCTTCTCTTCTTGCAAGCTTTGTTTAGCAGACATTAAGCTTGCTTGGGCAATTTTCACTTCAGCGCGGTGATCTCTGTCATCAAGCTGTATTAATATATCCCCTTGCTCAAAAAAACCACCTGCTCTAAATTGTTTACTTACTTTATTAATTTGTCCGGAAACTTGGGCAAAAAGCACACTTTGTGTTCTTGGTTTTACCGTGCCAAAGCTTTGCACTATGACTTGATAATGTTGTGGAATAAGTGTGCTGGTAGCTACTGTCATTTGTGCGGTTTTAGAGGGCTGAGCACGTTTACTGGTAGGAGGATTCTTGAAAATTATCATCATCAACGCAATAGTCACCACCACAATAATAATCGGCAGGAGTATTTTTTTTACTTTCATTGTGTTGGACATATTTATTTAGCCTCATTTTCAAGTGATGGTGTGGTGAAGTCGCCACCCAATGAAAAATGTAAATTGATACGATTAGCGATAAGTTGGTTTTTAATTTTTATTAACGTGGTTTGCGCTTCAAAAGAACGCTTTTGTGCATCAAGCACAGTGGTATAAGAAATTAAGCCACTTTGGTATTGCTCAAAAGATAAGGTAGCGGCAATTTTTGCATTCTCTTGTGCAGCTAACATGGTGTAATAACTTTGCTTTAAGCTTTTTTCAGTGGTGATGGCGTTTTCTACATCACTAAAAGCGCTGTATAAGGTATCGAGGTATAACTGTTCGCCCTGCTTTAGCTCTAACCGCGCTTTTTCCTCATTCGCTTGCAAACGCCCGGCATTAAAAATAGGGGCTGAAACACTACCTAACAAAGACCATGCCAGTGAAGAACTGGAAAGTAAATCGCCAATGTCAGCATTAGCGTCGCCGATAGAGCCAGATAATACAAGGCTAGGAAAACGTTGTTTATGTGCATAAGCTAAACCTGCATCTTGCGACAATAATTGATACCAACTAGCTTTCAACGCAGGTTTTCGACTGATTAATTCTGATGGTAAACCAACAGGAATTTCATTGGTAAGTAAGGGTAAGTTAGCATTAACGAGTAACTCTCCTTTGGGGTATTCACCAATCAAACGCTCTAGCTGTCTAATTAATTTAGTTTTTAGCGTTTCTTGTTCTGATACCCTTGTTAGCTCATTATTTACATCATTACGTGTTAAATATACATCAAGCGCAGGGGTTAACCCCGCTTTATATCCGGCTTCAATAATCACTAAGTTTTGCTGAGAATTCTCAACTCTACTGCGATATAAGCTCAGCAGTTTTTCAGCTTCAATCACCTGAAACCAAGTGGTAAGCACGTTAACGACTAACTGTTGTTTATATTGTTCAAATGTGGCTTTTTGCGCCAGATAGTTATAATTACTCAAACGATCAGCGTCAGATAACTTTCCCCAAATATCAACTTCATAGCTTAAATTTAAATTAACTGAATTACTGTTTGTATAACTACTCGTTTGATTATCTTTATTACGACCACTGCGAAAAGCGAGATCAAGTTCAGGCCAAAGTTGACTACCCGAAACAATAAGTTGCTGCTGTGATATCTCCAGTGCATACGCTTGCATGGCAAATTGGTGGTTAGCCGCTAAGGCTTTATCCACTAATTGATGAACTTGTGGATCATCAAGTTGGGATAACCAGTTATGCTCAACCGCCAATGCTTGTTCACTGTCGTGCCAGTTTTGAGGAAGAGGTAAATTTTTCAGCTTTTCATCTACTTCTGACGTGCTACTACAGGCCAATAAAAATAAGCTTGAAAATAGCGGTAATAACGAAAGCAGCGATCGAAATCGACGCGTCATAAAACGTGTATCTCATGTTAAAAACAACTCTGTTATCAGTGTAATCAAAGATTAAGCGTGAGAATAGCGAAATTACATAAGTTTACATTGTTAAAGATATTATTTGGTGGGAGGGGATAATTTGTTAAATATATTTATCTTTAACATCATAAAAAACAAGAAGAAAGAAAAAACTCAACTCTTAAGGCAAAATAGGGGCTTGTACTCGGTGCAGGGATTTAGCATTATTATCTAAGCCACATCATAAAATGGGTCACTAAATTGCCAGTTGAGATAGAAAATCTTAAAGTATCAGAAAATGAACTGCAGCTTCTTACTCAGATAATTGAAAGGACACCCATACCTACGTTTGTGGTTAATATGGATCACAAAATAATCATCTGGAACGGCGCGTGTGAAAACGTAACGGGGGTACTTGCATGCGAAGCGGTTGGAACGAATAAACCATGGTATCCCTTTTATCATGAAGAACGTCCGACAATGGCCGACCTGATTCTCGATGGTCGTATAGATGAGATGCAGAGCCTTTATGCCGGAAAATTCAGCAAATCAACCATTGTTAAAGATACCTGGGAAGCTGAAGATTATTTCCCTCATTTTCCCGGCGGCGGGAAATGGCTTTCTTTTAGCGCAACAGTACTAAAAGATAAAGAAGGTATTGTTATTGCTGCGATGGAAACTTTAAGAGATATTACCCAGCAGAAACTTTTTGAAGCAGAACTAAAAGAAAAAGAACATCTACTCACTCAAGTCATTGATGGCTGCCCTGTTCCTATGTTCGTTATTGATGATGATCATAAGGTTACCCACTGGAATCGTGCTTGTGAAGCCATAATTGGCACAAAATCATCTGACGTTGTTGGCACAAGAGACCAATGGAAAGGCTTCTATTCTGAACCACGCCCTGTACTTGCCGATTTGGTACTGGAAAACAAACTTTCAGAAATAACAGAATACTATTCAGAGCGTTGGGCCCCTTCAACTTTAGTTGAAAATGGTTGGGAAGCTACAGATCATTTTCCAAACTTTAATGCCGGGGAAAAGTGGCTCTATTTTACCGCCGCTCTCTTGCAAAACCAAGAGGGGAAAATAATTGGTGCGGTTGAAACTTTACAAGATGTTAGCGATCAAAAAAAATATGAAACAAAGTTAGAGTTTCAAGCCAATCATGATGCTTTAACCGGACTCGCCAATCGAAATTTGCTTATGGATCGCTTAAATCAGGCAATTGCCCATGCCACGCGAGATAAACAACTACTTGCTTTGCTTTTCATTGATTTGGATAACTTTAAAACAATCAATGATACCTTCGGTCACAATGTTGGTGATCAATTGCTTCGAGAAACAGCGAGAAAAATTCAAAGTGTAATCCGTACCGGTGATACAGTTGCACGCTTTGGTGGGGATGAATTTGTCGTCTTGTTATTTGCGCCTGAAAATAAAAAATATGTGAGCAATGTTGTACAGCGAATTTCACAGAAAGTGGCCAGCAGTTACTCCCATAAAGGCCAAACCTTAAAAGTTGGCAGCAGCATTGGCATTGCGTTATTTCCAGAAGATGGACTTACGGCTGATTCACTAATGATGAACTCTGATAGTGCTATGTATCGAGCAAAAGCCTCGAACAAAGGAGGTTTCTTCTTCAAAGAAGATTAAAATAAGCGTTCATTAACTAGCTCTCTTCAAAAACCTTGGATAACTAAAGAGATTTAACTCCCCGACACCAAGGATAAATGAAATTAATGTAATGTGGGTATTATGCTAAGTATTTACATCAATTGAGCACTAATTATAAAAACACCTAATGCCACTTTATCCTTTAACTTGATAAAACTTAGTATCAGATTGATTGGTAGCACCTGCTCTTTTTCTTCGTTGCTTTCACACCATAATGACAGGTAAAAATATTGCCAATATTACCCGTGCTATCGCAGCATAACCCAACGCCATGATAAAACCTTGTGGATAAAATAACGCCTCAGCTTGATTTAAATAATCATTTACCTTTTCGTATTACGGTGGTCAGTAATTTGTTAGCTTTAAACCGTGACTGGAAAATTCGGGAACTTGGCGATTTGGAACCTAGAGAGATGTGGGTATTACTCAATATTGGCTCATACATGCATATTAAAACAGCAGATATTGCTTATCAATCACATATTGATTCGTACAACGTAAGTAGTGCTGTAAAAGCTCTCCAGAAAAAAGGGTTTGATTGATATACAACCTGTACTGCATAGTCGAAATATCAAATATTTAATACTAAATAAACAATGGATAGAATTATATCATCGAGTTACTCAAGCAATGCATGAAAGAGCAAATGAACTAAAAAGTGTTCTTGATAAGGACGAGTGCGCACTCTTTTACAGCATGCTAGAAAAAATAGCAGAAAAATCAGAACGGTTACTTGCAGAGTAAGCAATCAGTAAAATAACGCGAGGACAAGACCCCCCAACAGATCAAAAAGAGTTGATCCGTTGGTATAAAAAGAGTCACGCAGAAATTGAATAAATACTTCCCAAGTTTATCGACATAGTGCTTACTAATATCAATTAATGAATGAATCAATTCATTTTTTCATTTATTCAATCAGCAGTAGTGCCTGTCGTTGAATGCATGTAATCCGTTATATAGATCTATGAATGGGTAAGTAAATGTCAAATTTACTCCCTTTATTTATATTGGAACTTACGTCAATACGTCCTTTATGTTCATCAATAATAGCTCTCACTATGTGAAGCCCTAAACCAGTTCCCTTCCCAACCGGTTTAGTCGTAAAAAAAGGGTCGAATATTTTTTGTAAATCTGATTGGCGAATACCTGTACCGTTGTCCTCAAAACTAATATGAATTTCACTTCTGTGGCAGCTTGAACTAATTGAAATTTCCCCTGTGTTTTTAATAGCATGTGAAGCATTAACTAACATATTAATAAACACTTGGAGTAATTTTTGTGGGAAGCCCATCACGATAACTTTGGCATCCAGAAATTTAACGATGCTTACTTTATATTTTAGTTCATTAGCAACAAGTGTCAGACTCTGCTCTATTAGCTTATCAATAAAAATCGGTTCAGGTTCTTTATTGCCAATATGAGCATAATTACCCAAGTCTTTGATTATTTTACTTATCCGTACTGTACCTTCTAATGAGGATGCGATTAACGGCTCAATATCATTAATAATAAAATCTAAATCTTCCTCTTGATAGAGCGTTTTAGCAGATTCGTTCAGTTCTGAGCTGTTGACAATATTTATATAAGAAATTAAAGGTTTAATATAGTCTGAGAGCGTATCTAGATTACTGCGAATGTACCCCACTGGATTATTTATTTCATGAGCAATTCCTGCTGACAATTGACCTATGGACGCTAATTTTTCAGCATTAACCAGTTGTTGATTTAAGGCTGACAATGCTTTTTGGCTATGCTTTCTGTCATTTATATCCCTGATCGTTAAGAGATAACTAACTGATTTTTTTATTACAATTTTTCGCCCCGTAAATTCTATACATGGATTATCAAAATTAGGTGCTAGCAACGACTCCTCCATACTTTTTAACGCGGTTTCTGTGTCAAAATTACCGTCTAAAGTGGCAAGTGCAGGTAAAAAAACAGCAATATTCTCATTAATTATTTCATCTTTATGTTTTGAAAATAACTTACTTGCTTCAGGGTTACACTCTTGTATTATCCCTTGATTATCCAAAAGTAATAATGAGCAAGGAATTGTGTTCATTATCATTTTTATCTGCTTATTTATTTTGATAACGTTGAGCCGCTCTTGCTCAGCTTTTTGTTTTTCTATAGTTATACGCTGAGTAAACGCTTGAATCGCAGAAGACAGGGCAATAACTTCTGCTGGCGCATTAGCCTGCCTAAACTCTATACCTTTCTTTTTGTTGTTTGATTGTTGAGTAACTGCTGTTATGTTTTCAATAGGCTTGACAATATACTTGCTAAACCATGTAACGATAAAAAATATCAAAATAAGATACAAAGAAATTGTTATCCAAGTAATCATTGTTAAGTAACGGTTAGCACTTAATAATTTTTCATATAGAAAAGTGTTTTGCTGTAACTCTTGCGATAATAACTTCGCTAAAGTCGCAACATATTCAATAGTTAAGGTATCAGACTCGGCGATAGCTGCTTGCCGAGCTTGATTATCTAGCATCGATAAAGATGAAAGCGAATCTATAATAGCTTTATTATTTTTTATAGAACGAATCAGTTTTTTTACGGAGTTAGCGGAAAACTCATTTTTAATTTCAATGGTTCTCAGTGTTTGTATAAGCTGATCAGATTGTTCATTAATACCATTAGCTAAATACGTTTGTTTACCTGAAAAAAGTAAGTCTTGTGTAGTTAACCAAACTTGTGACATGGTCGATAGGTGCTCAATGGTCTGTACCAATAGTCGAGACTCAAAATGGGCACGTGATATATCTTCAACTTTTTGATATTGATTCCACAGCGTTACAAAAATGATAATTCCCGAGAAAAGTGTTGAAACTGCTAATAACTGATTATAATTAGAAATCTTCATAATTTAATTTCCATTTGAAATAATAACCTACAGAGAGATCATCACGGATTAATTTTTTTCAACTCTTCTCCCCACAATATATCTGTGATTAAAAGTGTTTTTAGTGCACATCTAAGCACCACACTCGCAAGCTCAGGTGCATCTTTAGCTTTATCGAGCAGTTTATTATTAGCTGATACTCCATCACTACTGATGAGTGTTTTTAATTCTTGATAGTTCTTCCCAATGAAGGCATTTTTAAAACTTTCATTATCAATCATCCTTCTCTTAGGGCTTCGACAGCGCTGAAAATAAAAGTTCTTTATTTTTAAGTTTTTATCTAATGCCCATATTATTTCAACCAACCCCCATTTACTTTGTTCTGATCTCACATGTACATAGCCTAAAGCTTCAGTATTATTCATGGCAATATATAGCGTGTGCTCACCCAATTCACTAAAATGGAGGTCATTACTAGGCAATGCAATTTTCACTTGATGTCGGGTATTAGCATCGACTGTTTTGACAATCGATATTTGATTTGTTTTGTCGGGGTATAATTGCGCTATTTGAGCAACGGGATCTCGTAAAGAACAATATGCATCAGCATAAACACTTTCCAAGTGTAAAATAAATAATATTAATATCATTATAACTTTCATGTCAGTACCTATACCTTAATTGAAACCTAACTAAATTTTGTTTTTTTCCTGATTCGGGGGTATTCAATTGCTTACGGCTAGATATACTTAGTTCTAAGCTAGCATCAATTTGATAGCTAACACCCACATTTATGAGGTGATTATTTTTATACTCACCTTCACGGTTAGTAAGAATATACTGACCGTACAATTTAAGTTGCTCGTTAATCGAGGTTTTATTTAGCTCGATGAGGCTGTATTTTTCGTCACGCCATTTGTGTTGTGATTTAGTATCTTTGCCCAATGAAATTTCTCCCATTAGCCCCCATGTGCTCCAGTAGTATTGCCAATCAATAGCTATTTTTTTTCGTTTAATACCATCAATTTCTGCGCTAAAAAACGAAAACCCAATAATGTAATCAAGATGGCTTAATGAACCTATCCGTCCTGAATATGCATAGGAGTTATCTATCGACTTCGGTTGATCTTTCCCCCCCAGTGTATAACTAATATTGTATTCCACTTGTTTAAGAACTTTATTAAGCCCTAGGCCCCAATCAAGTTTACTGCCCAAATTTTTACGATGAGAGTAATCGAGTAAGCGGCCACTCGTATCAATACTTTCTTCTAAGCCAAATGGGAAAACTAAGTGGCCTAAGCGAATATTAGGCAACCAGCTTGAGCTAGCGGTGTAATTAAAATGGGCTTCCCGAACAATAAATTGACTATCATTTTCTGAATCAAACATACTAGGAAATGGGTTTTGGTTTGACAGTTTGGTGAAATATAATTGTGCTACTACATAACCTAGGTCTCCACTTGCGGCAGTAAAAACTTTATGTGTGTCTAATCCATAGGCGTAAATACGGCTGGTATTACTGGATGCTATATTTTTGTTTAAACGCGCGCTAGCATCTAAGCTCCATCTGAGGTTATCAGTAAAGTCTCCAAAACTAGGTGCTGAACGTAGTAGAAGTAAAAGTAAAAATATACGCATCAAAGACCTCCTCAATGGCTTCGCCATTTGTTATTAAGTAAGTGCAAGTCTGTTTAATATAATATTACCTGTGCGAATTGACTCCTTCAGAGACGACTCTGCATTTACTACCAAATTTTCAGTTAAAGTATCCTCTAAATTGGCAATACCTATAGAATAACGTAAAAAGTAAGAGCTAGCGGCTATGTGACAAGCGATGTGTTTTGCTACCAAAATAGCATCCTCGGCAGGAGTTTCCGTAAGTAAAATTGCAAAGGTATTTTTACCCCAATTAATAACCTTATCTGATGCCCGACGTTTTAATAGTTTTACTAAATAGTCCTGAGCTTCTTGATCGGATTCCTCGACTTTAACTGGTAATACCTTAAGTAATAATAAGCTTAAGGGGTGTAGAAAGCGGTTTGCTCTGGCAATTTCAAAATTTAAGCAAACATCAAAAAAGCACTCTTTTGACAATATGCCATTTAAGCCTACAGTTGCTTTATTATTAATTGATGCTGGTCGAAATAAGCCTCGTTCTATTCGAATTAGCAAGGTGTTAATATTGAAAGGCTTTATTACATAATCATCTGCCCCCGCAAGCAAACCTTCGCTTTCTTCGATAACTTCACAGGTTAGAATAATAATTTTAGTTGCCGCAAACTTCGAACCATGCCTTAAAATACGACAAGCTTTCAAACCGTTCATTACAGGCATGCGTATGTCCATGATGATTAAATCAGGGGGATTGTAATTTGCCAATTCAATTGCTTCTTTACCATTACTTGCTTCCGTAATTGAAACTAAGTTACATTGCTTATTGAACTTTCGATGTATACCCCGAATAAGTGCTTGCCTAACAGGGGTTTCATCATCTCCTAGTAGTACTTTTTTTCGTTATACATGATATTCCCTCGTCGACTATTCTCATAAGCAACATTAATCAATTGGTAATGATTAATTGCAATTGATGTGCCACAGGAAAGAAAGCTATCTAAAATAAAGAGAAGCATGTATCTAATAGTTTGTATTTAATGGATTATTTATATTTTTTTATTCCGCAATTGATAATAACTAGCTTTCTCAAAATAAGAGAACTAGCAAAATGCAATGCAAAATTGAAAGCTGAAAAGTAAAAAATTAAAAGTGATGATAAGGCGTATCAATTAGACTAATTTGCCGCTTTCTTGATACCGCTATAATAAAAGATCTCTGAACTAAGCTGATTAGTTCAGAGAGATAAAAAGAATACTTAACGGTGGGTGCCCTTGTTAAAACGATAG
>Ga0105356_10005744_pt1 | contig 11734 bp, 9 predicted proteins | sample GOMGulsemesocosm_3_FD_83502 | JGI IMG/M metagenome (GOLD analysis project Ga0105356, IMG submission 83502) | Methane-oxidizing microbial communities from mesocosms in the Gulf of Mexico - GOM9D Gulf of Mexico | ecosystem: Environmental > Aquatic > Marine > Cold seeps | place: Gulf of Mexico...
CGATGAAGCCTGCAACACCTGTTACTAAATATTTCATATATTTTAATATCTCGATTAACTTAAATTTACAATATTGCCCTGTACCTACGATATTCATTAATATTAATGTACATTCAAGCAGACAACTATATTAGTGTCTGATGAGAGCAATAATAACTACAATTGGTGAGGATCATCTTGCTTTTTTATAAGCTATTTTGACAAGAAATGAGGGCATTAAATGGAAGACAAAACGAGAATAAATTAACGCTACATTTTTGAATGAAAACTGTTTCAAAGCAAACATGTTTGAGGTACGAATTCTAACTTCGCTTAGCGCTTTCCCCCAACCTTTTCTGCGCTCTATAGTATTTTCATTTAAGTGATAGTCAATTAAAATCTCATTCAGATTACCAAATTTATAACCTTTACGTAGTAATTCAAACCATAGCGCCATGTCTTCAGTGAACTTTGTATCTGTAGGGTAACGATTACCATCTTTAAATACTGTAGTTCTAAACATTACTGAAGGATGAATAAAAGGACATCGGGTTATACTAAAATTAAGTAACTCATCATGAGAAATTGGCAAATGTTTTTCTTGTAACGCATATGATGCTCCAAATTCACGGCATGAAGTACCACATACATCTACTTCTGTATGTTCATTTAAATAAGCAACTTGCTTGCTTACTCTCTGAGATCTAGATACATCATCACTGTCCATCCGAGCAATAAATTTATATTTATTACACCCAACCACTTCATCAATAAGACCATTTAATGCATAGGCTAAGCCTCTATTTATATCATTTTTAAATATGAAAACATTACTGTTAACATTGTACATATCTAAAATATCATCAATCTTCAAAGGCACGCAACCATCTCTATAAATAAACAAATCAATTTCCGCAAAACATTGATTTAATATACTTTGAATTGCCTCCCCTAAGTCGATTGAGTTATCAGATTTATACACACTCATTATAACTGCGACTCTTTGGGCCACTTGATTATTTCCTTCCATTTTAATCCCCAATTTACACGAGCAGCTTAAATATAAAATCAATGTTTGTATAATATATAATTAACATTCATTACCAGATAATAATGTTGTATAGAAAACTAAAACCTCCCCTTATCTTTTTCAGATATGGTTACAATTAAAGCTAAAGGTACCATATAAGCAGATATAATTAAGCCAAAAGACATTGAAATTAGAATGAAAGTTAAAAAACTAAAAGAGCACCAAACATTTTTAGTTAAATTTCGAATTATAAATACACTGAAAAAAAACAATCCAATTAGCCCTGTTTCTAATAATATTGTAACGATTATATTATGAGCAGCTAAGTCCATATGCTCCATTGATCTGTTGAAGCCCCAACCATAAAAAAGCTCCAAAATACTGAAGTTTACAATGACAGCGTATACCTCTTCGAATAGAGCAAACTTTGTAAGTAAACTACCATCCACAAACGTCATATCAAAAGGCGCAAAAAAAACAGCTACAAAACTCAGAAGTAAAACACAAAAAAACATAATTAGAGATAGAATAAGTAATCTGCCACATGTTATATAAAGAAAGTAAATAAGAGACATAGAAAAGAAAAAAAACATACCAAATATTGCGGCTCTAGAAAGAGAGAAACAAACCAAAAAAACATTTACCAGCAAAAAGAACAAAGCATACTTATTATTAGTCTTCTGCCAAAGACAAAGCGAAAGACAAACTAACATAACAGAGAGCAGACCTGAAAAATTAGAATCTTGAAAGACAAAACTATGCTTATAAGCGTAGAAAAAAAGAGACTCATTACCTTGACTGGTTATTGCTTTAATATAATCCGTATTCGGTGTTAGAAATCTGAAACATGCGTCCATCACCATTACCAATGTTGATGATCCTAACGCAATATAGCCACAGGTAACTTTTTCATTAAGACTCTTGGTGCTTAGAAGCGCAATAATAGTATAAAAACAAACAAACCCAATGACATAGTAAGACATCACAGAGTAATCGCTATCTAATAAACGAAAAACAAACATCGATATTAATATTCCAATAAAAATAAGCCAGTCAAAATAACTCAACTGAAAGTTTTTAGAATAACATGGAAAAAAAATTAAAAATAAAGATGTAAGAAAAAAGAAATAAAATGGAGCCGGGAAAAATTGAAAAATGTAAAGTGAAGATGAACAACATAATAATAATACTGGAAGGTTTTCACGAAAACTAAAATTACAATTCATTATAAAAATCCAAATATTTATTGCCAATAACTTCAATTGAAAATTGAGAATCTAAGACCTTTGAGATTTTTGTTTTATCAAACAAACTCAAATTAGATTCTAATATTCGCAGTTCCAACTCTTTCGGATCCCCCACACTAAAAAATAGAGCTTTACCTTCTGAATATATTTCCTTAAAAGTAATAATATCACTTACTATTAGAGGTATTCCAAGTAAACCAGCTTCAACACCAGATAGGCCAAAAGCCTCAACTTCAGAAGGAAATATAAAAATGTCTAATTTTTTTATAACTGAATGAGGGCTGTTAATAAAGCCAGTAAAAAAAACTCTTTCTACCAAACCATAATTTTTAACCAAAGCTTCCAGATTGTCTCTTTCAGGACCGTCACCAACAATAACTAATACAAAATATTCAGGCAAAAAACTGAGTGTTTTTATCACTACATCAACAGACTTGCGTTTCGTCAACACAGAGCAAACACCTAGAATCTTTTTCTTCTTGTATATTGCATCTTCTATAAATTTGAAATCGTTTTCTTGTACTAGTTCTTTTTTAATCGATACTGGATTATATATATGTGTGCTTTTAGATTTTTCTCGATCCCTAAAATACCTAGCCTCTAAGTAACTCTGCTGAGCCTTAGATATATAGACCTTGTTCAAACGAACCAAACACCTTGGCCAAATTGTATTTAAAACTTGAGCAACTCGATTACTATAATCAACCTCGAAATCTAACATCATGAAATTATGAACAGTAGTTACATATTTGGGTGACTTCCAGAAAATAGAGCATACACTTGAAATAAAATCAGGAACGAAAGAGTTTGAGTGTATTAGGTCATAAGAATTAATTTTCTCAAAAAAGGCAATGTTGAGTTTTTTTACACACACTTTTTCATGCACAAAAACTCGAGGATCCATACTCTTACAATAATAAAGATCAACATCATGACCATTAAGTGCATACCAATTTGATAATTCAGCAGCAACTATGACAGGCCCTTTTTTATCTAAAGAAGGCACAACAACACAAATTTTCAAATTAACACCTTAATTCAACATAAATCTCTAAAATATAAGCTACACAGCATCGTAATTAAACAAAAAAGAGTTGGTAACATTACTTTCCTAATAACATTTTTTTGAAAGCACTCACCTTCCCACCTTTGTTTGCTTTCGCATAAAAGAAAAACACAAAATGTTTGCATAAGTCATAAATCATAAGTTTATTCATCGGCTTATCTAAATAAAGCTGAACATATTTTTCACTACCAACTCTCAATGAAAATTTGCTATCAGAATAACCAATTATCATTTTCTTATAATCCGTATCACCATTCATCAAAATATCAATTAAGGATGTAAAATTATCATTGTCAGCCTCATATCTTCCAGAAAAATTACGACTAAAAAATAAATCGATATTGCTATCATCAATAAATGCTAACCGTTTATTAGCATTATCAGGGCATAGCATAAGCTTCCCTTGCAAGGCCGCCTCCATAAAACCTCTACCTGTTCCTACTACAAGGTCGGCATAATGAATAAATTCAGAAGCCTTAGTTGTATAAGTGGGCTCAGTTAGGAGCATAATATTATCAAATCGACTGAATTCAATGAGTTTAACGTACACATTGGGATCCTCTATTACACCAATAATAATTAGAGTATTAGTAATGCCATGTTCCCTTAATTTACGAGAAAAAATTATTGATTGCTTAATTTTATTCTCATACGCGGTGGATATACGTGAAATACATAAAATAACCTTACCGCTAAGATCACTTTTTTTAGAAGATTGCAGATAAGATGATTTAAAGGGAGTAGAACCAACCCTGTTTGCAATTAGACTTACATCTCTATCTCTAGAATTAAAATACTGTTTATCCTCTTGAGAAAATACTGTTACCGCATTACTTTGGGGGTAGTATAATTTAGGGTTTGGCCCCCCACACTTTGTTAAAACAATAGGGATATTTAGAAATTGGGATGCTATGCGAGCATAGAAAAATGAATTATCATCAAAACAATGAATAATATTACATTTTTCTTTCTTAAGTAGCTTTATAATATGTAATAACGTGAGTGGATTCGGAAGTAAAAAGTCTTTGACGTTATATATGCTACGGTTAATTTCTTTATTTAAAACTTCCGACGCATCAAAACCAATATTAACAACAAAAAAGTCATCTATTTTATTAGCAATTTCATTTGCAATCGATGAAAGACTAAAATAGTGCCCACCAACACCTGTGTGCATTGTATATATAAAGTAAGCTACTTTCATTTCATCCTGCCGATAATTTTATTCGTTACATTTTTTCTTGAATACTCATCCAGAAACGCTTTTTTATCTTCATTCGAAAAACTTTTCTGCAAGGCTTTACCTTTATGAAAAACTTCCTCAAAGGGGGACTCAATAGAGAATGTGTTAACGATATTGGGATACATATTCGCAATATATTTACAACTTCCAACGCCAGTAACAAGACTTGGCACATTATAAAATGCAGCCTCAAGGATTGTCGTTGGAAAACCTTCGGTAATGCTATATAAAACATTACATTTAGAGGCTTCAAACAATTCTCCAATGCTATCTCTATCCGCAAATCCATTAAAAATAACAATACCATCTAAACCAAGTTTTTTATTATAATTGCATAAACTTTCTTTTAACGGACCATCTCCAACAATTACAGCTTTAAAGCCAGGTGACCTTTCTTTACAAAACAGAAAAAAATCTAATAAAGAAAAAATATTTTTTTCTAAATCTAACCTACCTATAAATATATAATCGTATATTTTATCTTCGTATACTTTATTGACATTTATTTTTTTTAGTTCCGGAAGTAAATTACCAACAAAACAATTTTTTGACTTACTAAAGAAATCATCATTTGCTTTATTCACACTAAATATAGCTAAGCTTCCAGAATTAATTAAAAAAGAACGAGTTTTAACCAACAAGCCTTTGAAAGGAGGCTTTGTAATCGATGCAGTATGAGCAACTTCCATGTGTATTAGTGAGTAAACCTTAAAACCAAATACTTTAAAAAAAAGAGAAAACATCGAAATATTGATATCATTTAAAATAATTCGATCGTATTTATTTTTTTTCAATAACTTAATAATTGAATAGCAGTTTTTAAATTTATTAAACCAAGTATCTATTCGCTTTATATTAACGCTATTAGGATAAACATTATCAGAAGATAATATATCTACCGTATACCCTAATTGTTCTATTTCCTTTTTTATAGAAGACAAATATATTTGTCCTCCACCATAAATTTCGTGAGAAGGGGACACCATTCCGATTTTCATTTTAATTTTCTCGCATTATGCTAAAATTACTACGCTCAATTATTCTTGCAGGAGCATCGACTACACAAACATTTTCTGGTACATCTTTTGTCACGACAGTAATTGCTCCCATAACAGCCCCATCACCTATTATTTTAGTCCCAGCAAAATTACAACATCATTATCAACTTTAGGATAAAGCCCTTTTACACCTTCACCGACCCTCTCGGATCCTAAATATAGCCTCCAGGTCATAAATTATCACCCCATCCCCCAATTACAATCCCAATAGGGTGTGGGAACTTGATATCATTTCCGACAATTGCTTTAGCTGATAAATAACAGGCAAAGTTTCTATTAATTTTTCTCAAACAAATAAAGTGCTTCTATTGACTCCCTGAACAAAATCCAACGTAATACATTTTTCAACACAGAAATAAGAGCTTCTATTAAAATAATCAATCTTAAATATACAATTAAAACCTGAGTGATAACTACAGTATTACTTTCCTACAGCAGAAAATGAAACATCAAGAATATTCTTGAATAGATAAATTTTCATCTAACTTCACCACTTCTTCTTTGAGTACTTTAAATATCAGACTAGTTGTTAGAAGGTAGTGAGCACTCAATGAAATAGAATATAATACCAATGTTTTTATAACACTAAAATCAAATAATAACGAGACCGAAAAAACTCCAATTAACAGTAAAAACCTAGACAAATTGATCCAAAGATAAAAGGAATTTCTAGCATAGATATTAAGGATATTAACCAAAGGTGATGAAGCTAAATTAGCAATAATATATAAAGACATTATTCTCGCATATTGCCCAGCTTCAGCCCATTCAGAACCAAAAAAAAGCTTAAATAAATCCTCACCAAATATGACCAATACAATAAATGGTAGTAAACTTATAAGTAGTAGTTTTTTCAAAATATCCTGTGATATTTTTTGTATTTTAAGAGGGTTTTTCCGGCCAATATTTGCTATTTCACCATAAAAAGCCTGGCCAATGGTTTGTCCAATCAAACTTATGGGTAAACTCAATACCATTAAAGCTAATCCGACTTGTCCTGTAACCTCAGTTCCAAAATAAGAAGAAAAAAACAATATTGGCATGCTCACACTTAAAGAAAGTAATACTTGAGAAGGCAACCTAAATTTTGGAATGTCAATATAATATCGAGCAATGAAAAGCATTCTTTTAATACTGATTTTTTTCTTATTATAGTTCGAAGAATAAAATTTAAATAAAGTAATTACACAGCCTGCTTGAACGAGCATTTGCCCTATTATTAAACTAATAGGATTTACACTCAATAAACCAAATATTATTTTACTTAGCGCACCTACAGAAGATTGGAATACGTTAGCTGTAGAAATTAGCTTAAATTGTTTATACCTTACAGCCCAGATATTAAGTATTTCTGCTAAACCAAATAAAAAAACACTTATTGGTAACAAATACCAATAATCGTTTAAAGCAGCTAAGTTGAATAATTGAAAGATATCTGGAGAGAAAAAGAATGTAATAATGAATAATAAGGTACTTACTACACTTAATATAATCAAACACAGCACACTAGAGTTTAATGCGTAACCTAGCGTTCTCGGCAGAGGAATTACGACACTATAACGTAAAGAAGTAAAAGCAAGAAAAACTCCCGTAAGAGAAATGAAAGCAGAAAGCACGCCCATATCGGCAGGAGAATAAATTCTTGTAATGATTGGAATGCTCAAAATTCCGATAAGCCTTGCTAGTATAGACCCGGAAGCCAAAACCAATATATTTTTATAGATACTACCCATCTACACTTACCTTTGTAATTAAACTTAAGTATCTTACATCAAAGGTTCATAGCCGCAGTATCTGCATCTAATAAAACACCGTTTTCAGTAACAAATTTTGCCTCTGATTTCAGTTGAAAACCAGTCTCTGCTTTTACTTTATTTATTGCTATTGCAATTAAACTTAAAATATCAAAAGCCTTTGCTCCACCATCATTTACAATAAAGTTAGCATGTTTTGACGATATCGATGCACCACCGATTTTAAAACCTTTCAAACCGACATCTTCTAGTATTTTCCCAGGAGGACCATAGTTATGATACATAGCAGGGTCACTTATAAATACAGAACCACAACTTGGTTTTTTCCTTGGAAATTTTTGGTTTCTTGATTTGAGTATTGCTAAACATTCTTCTCGTACTATTGACTTTAATTTAGGAGTTAACTTTAGCTTTGCACTTAGAATTAATTCTGAGTTAGATTGAAAAATACTACTACGATATGAAAACATGCATTCATCTACACGTCTTGTTATTAATTCGCCATTAAGGTCTAACGAAGTAACACTGATTAAGTTCTCAGAAAGAGATTTTCTCTGGCTACCTGCATTCATATATACGGCTCCAGCTAACGTGGCAGGCACACCAACAAGGTGTTCAATGCCAGATAATCCTTGATTAACACATTTACGAACTAGTTGAGGTAAATAAATTGCACCACCTACGGTTATAGACCGCTCATCAAAATGACAAAAAGAAAAATTGGGGCCTAGTTTTATTAACCCTCCCCTTAACCCTGAATCTGAAAACAATAAATTTGATGTATTACCTATTACAATAGAAGGTAAGTTTTGTTTATCTAAAAAAGATAACGCCTCTGTTAATTCTGAAATAGAATTAACAATAAATAAAAAATCTGCGACTCCTCCTACTTTCCAATAGGAGTAATTTGATAAAGCTATATTTTCATATCGTGACATAGTTAGTCTATTTCTCTTACATCAGCACCAAGAGCATTCAGTTTTTCTATAATCCGGTTATAACCACGCTTAATTTGCCATGAGTCACTTATAATAGTCGATCCTTTTGTTGCAGCTAATCCCATAATTAGAAGCATAATACCAGCTCGTAAGTCTAAAGCTTTAACTTCACCCCCCACTATTTCATTATCTGAAGTTCCATGGATAACCAATAAATCGCCATCGACATCACTTCCAACTCCCATTTTCTTCATTTCATCTGCATAACCATATCGCCCAGGAAAACGTAAATCTATGATATGGCTATCCCCATTACAGAAAGCTGCAAAAGCAGCAAATATTGGTTGCATATCAGAGTTAATACCAGGATATGGACCTGTGCTAATTTCCACAGGAAAACAATTACCAGCTCCTACAATTGCACTATTTCCACTTCTATATAAATTAACACCACTTTCTCGTAAGTGGATGAGTGGTACTTCTAGATCCTTAAACGGAAAATCTTCGATTGTTATTGAGCTTTTTGTTACAGCTCCAATGACAGCCCAAGTTAGAGCTTCCATATTGTCCGGCATGACTGGATGATTTACAGGTAATAGCTTTTCAACGCCAACAATTTCAATTCTTTCTTGTCCATGAACAGTAATATTTGCACCTGAATTATTCAAAAAATTAGTTAAATCGATTATTTCAGGGCGAATGTGAGGGTTGTATATATTCGTAGTACCTTCAGCTAACGTTGCCATAATGATCGCATTTTCCGTTGCACCGGTAGAACGCATTCTCAACTTGATATTTGTTCCTTCTAAACGACCGTTACTTTTAGCAACAAGATAATCCCCTTCTTCATATACGGTTGCACCTAATGACTCTAATACATCAACATGAATATCATACTTACGTTCACCTAGTTTACATCCACCTGGTAATGGTACTTTACCATAGCCATATTTAGTTACTAATCCACCAAGAATTAAGAGTGTATTTCTAATAGAACGACCATTCCAATCCAGAGTAGTCGTCAAAGGGGATACTTGAGAAATATTTACCGTGTCAGGTTCACTATAGTTAAAAGTTTTCCCCAAATGCTTAAGCATTTCTTCATGAACCTGCACATCTAAAAGCTCTTTAGGATAATTACGAAGAATGACATCACTATCAAAGAGAATTGATGCCGCTAATAGCCTTAGCACACTATTTTTAGCTCCACTAACTTTAACTGTCCCATTAAGTTGGCTAGGTTTAACCTGAATTTTCTTTTTCATTTTTTCTTCCATTGATTGATATGGTCAGCTTTTTATATAAAAAATAGCCAAACCTTTAGTTTGAACTAACACTAACTGTATTAATAATTGGTCTTACGAGCCTGTAATAAATTTAAAAGAGATTCTGTTATATGATTTTTTGCTTTATTTTTGTATTAATTTTAAATTATTCTAATCAACATAAGGATCTGACTACGAAAACTAAAATTTAATACAGTAATGAAATTATCAACTCGAATTTAAGGTGTTTTTCCTACGAAAAATTTGTTATCAATATCCTTACTAAGGTTTAATAAAAGCCTTTGAAAATACATCATGATTTTTATCTACGATATCCCTTGCTCCAGATAAAGTTAGGTGCCCATAGTCAAATTGCATTGGCATGCCATCTGAAGCAAATAATTCGCACTGATTATTGTTACACTCTGTAGAGAACACACTCAAATACTCAACATTAGACTTTTTTGCTTCTCCAAACATAACCGCATCAACTTCTGATCTTCCTCTAACTAAATGCCTATTAAAATCAAACTTATTGGCATCTAGCAGACTCCTTGCTAGTAAGAGAGGTAAGGCTTCTCGATACTCAACAGTAGGACCAATAAGAATTAATTTTGATGTTACTGTCTTCAAATACTCCAAAGTAGGGTATACAAGTGAAACCTCATCCATTTTCCAGCGCCCTCCTATGATAATGACATCAACTTTATTCTCCTTTATGAAATCATCAAATAACCAATTTCGTAAATCTGTGCACCTTTGTGCACCATGTGCTCCGAGCAAGGGTCGACAACCTGATGAAGTAGCTTGCATAATGTTAGCGTCAGGAAATTTTTCTTGTAGAGCGCCCCAGTAATGGGCGGCATGACTGTCGCCCATTAATAAAACATTTACCTTAGATTGCTCAATACTAGTACACTCATCCTGGTTAAATGCCTCAAAATCACCATCAGCTTGACCGATCAAACACCTACCTGTTCTAAACTGCGACTCGTAGTCACGAGTTTCCCGGTAGTTTACTACGTCAGCCACTTCTAAAACATTTTCAGGATACTCTCTTAAGGCAGGTTGCTGGTAATATGACAGTACACCAATACCAAACAAACCAATTAAAATTAGCCCCGAAGTTAAAACAACTTTCCCAGAGTTCATACGACGAAAAGAAGCTCTTCTGAATGGTTTTTCAATATAGTAAGTAGACAATGTAGCTAATGCAATTGTTATGCTTCCAAGTAATATCATATCTAAACCATCTAAGTGATCTCCATATTTTACTTTCCAGAAAACTATAATTGGCCAGTGCCAAAGGTAAAGGCTATAGCTAATCTTCCCAAGCCATACAAATGGATAAAAAGATAACAATTTTCCTACTTTATTATCTTCAGCCCAACCAATTAATAAAGCAGAGCCTAAACAAGGGAAAATAGCGATCCAACCAGGGAAAGCGGAAGCTTTATCTAATAAAACCATAGGAACTAAAATGAGTAAAAGGCCAACAAAAGAAATTATTAAATTAATACTCCTTGACCACATAGGTAGCTCATTCCTTTTTATTAGAATAGCTAACAATGCCCCAATCCCTAGTTCCCATGCTCTTGCTGGCAGTAAATAAAATGCAGTAGGTTGATGAACTTGTGTCAAAATAATACAGCCTAAAAATGATATAAGGCTTAATCCTGAAATTAACCAAACGAGTTTACTTTTAAAAAATCTAAATGCTAAAAAAAGCATGGGTGGAAATAAAATATAAAACTGCTCTTCAACCGCCAGTGACCATGTATGAAGCAAAGGTTTAGTTTCTGCAGCCTCACTAAAATAGCCTGAATCCGCCCAAAAAAACAAATTAGAAATAAAAGCGGCTGTAGCCATTATTGATTTTGCAAGATCAATTCGCTCACTAGGTAGAAATATCAAAGCGGCTAGTATTGCTGTAACCAAAACAACTATACTTAGGGCAGGTAAAACTCTTAATGCTCTGCGTTTATAGAATTCTAATAAAGAGTAGTTATTGTTTGACATGTCTTCATAAAGGATACTGGTAATAAGAAATCCACTTATAACAAAGAATATATCTACACCTATGAATCCACCCGGAATCCATGAACTTCCCAAGTGAAAAATTACAACAGGTAGAACGGCAAATGCACGTAACCC
>Ga0105356_10005748_pt1 | contig 11728 bp, 9 predicted proteins | sample GOMGulsemesocosm_3_FD_83502 | JGI IMG/M metagenome (GOLD analysis project Ga0105356, IMG submission 83502) | Methane-oxidizing microbial communities from mesocosms in the Gulf of Mexico - GOM9D Gulf of Mexico | ecosystem: Environmental > Aquatic > Marine > Cold seeps | place: Gulf of Mexico...
ATATTCTGGTGAATTAGCAGCATAAAAATAATAAGTTAAAAGCAGCAATCATAATCCGTAAATACTGGTAAAAGGTAACAGGGTTAACTTATGCTTTATTTTGCAACTCGATCACTTTTCCGACGGAGACTTCTGTTTCCCATGTCTTTTTTTGCGGTCTTTTTTATCTCTTTTTCAAGTGTAAATGCTGCGGTTACTGTCACTTATGGCGGCAATGAAGGAATACAAAACCAAATATTAACGCCTTATTGTGTAGCTTGTCATCATGCAGGCTCTGCACCGCAAGTTGATTTAACAACTTATGCGGGAGCATCCGCGAATAGCGGCCTTGCTATCACTTATATTAACAGTGGTTATATGCCCTTTAGTGCAGCTGACTTATCTACGACATTGCAAAACCTAGCAACGAGCTGGGGCGGAGCACCCGAATATGCCAAACCTGACTTAACAACCGATAACTCTCCGTCGAATATTACTTCAAGCCAAGCGTCTTTAAATTCAACGGTACACGATAACGGCTCAGAGGCTAGTTACAGCTACCAGTATGATACCAATAGCGGCAGTCCTTATAGCTTTTCAACAGCTGCTGCTGATAACAACTCCGTTAGTGGTGGGGGCGCCAATTCAACCAATGACTCTGCAACGGCAACTATTACAGGTTTAAGCTGTGACAATACTTATTTCTATCGTTTGGTAGGCAGTAATTCAGCAGGGACAACTAACGGTGCTGAATTTTCATTTTCAACTCCGGCTTGTAATAAAGTGCCTTTGATTAAAGCGATTCCCGAGCAAGTGTTAACTGAAGATGTAGAATTTACCTATCAAGTCGAGACTTCGGATCAAGATGGTAATAATAGCGACTCTCTTATATTTTCTCTCACAGATAGTCCAGACGGTATGACAATTAATGCGAGTTCTGGATTAATAACGTGGCTACCGACTTCTGAAACATTAACCAACGCCAGTGTTTCGATAAGACTGATAGACATTAACGCTGATAGTGGCTTTACCACTGACACAGCGACATTTTCGATTGTTATTACACTTGTTGATGAAGTTCCTGTATTTGACAACCCACCAAGTTCTGCCACTATTTTACAAGATGTGCCTTATCAAGTGAGTGCGAGTGCAACAGATCCAGAGGGAAGTAATTTAACTTATGCCATGACTAGTGACCCCGATATTATTGCTACCAATCCTGCATTAAATATAAATAGTACTAGCGGATTAATCTCTTGGACACCTGATCGCAAGGTAGCGAAAGTAAATATTACTGTAACAGTCAGCGATGGCAATAAAACCAATGATCAACAACATACCTTCACTTTGAATGTGCTAATTATTAACAGCGCTCCTGTTATTACGGTTGTTGGGAATCAAGAGTTGTTTGAAGAATCTCCGCTAAGTGTAGACATTAATGCAACAGATGATGATGGCGACACTATAATTTATTCGCTGACGACTTTTCCTGAGAACATGACAATCAATAGTGAAACTGGGGTAATAAGTTGGACAATTACTGAAGTGGCAGCCGGTGAACCCACTTTATTCCCTGTCATTGTTAGTGTAACCGACAATATCGCTAACCCAGTGACTGAGTCTTTTAGTGTCATTGTAACGCCGATAAATGATCAACCGTTATTTTTACCGCTTAGTGACGAAACCGTAGAAGAACTGAGTTTAATAACGATTAACGCCGCAGCAGTTTTTAGCGATCCCGATGATGATAATAACGGTAGTGGTGAAATTCAGTGGCAACTCATTAACCAGCCAGAAGAAATGACAATTTCTGAAGTGGGTGTTATTAATTGGCTGCCTGGGCAGCACTCTGCCAATGACTATAGTATTACCATTACTGTTGCTGACGGACTAGAAGACGGTTCAGAGGCACAACAACAAAACCTGAACCTTAAGGTCACTTTGCTAGACGAAGACGGCGATGATGTTGCCGATTACGATGATAATTGCCCCCAGAATGTTAACCCAGAGCAAGCAGATTTAGATCAAGATGAAATTGGCGATGGTTGCGATCTAGATATTGACGGTGATGGCATTCCAAATACCGTTGAAGAAGAAAACTCCTTAAATCCTAGAGACGCTACAGATGCTGATGAAGACCTTGATGGTGATGGCTTAAGTAACTTGGAAGAATATCAGCATTGTCTAGCAAACGGTGATGATACTTGTGCAGAGCTGCAGTTTGATAATAATCCCCCGATGATTACAGTAGAAAATCTTATAGTAGCAGCAACGGGATATTATACTCAAATACAGTTAATTGCGACGGCGTTTGACTTTAAAGATGGCGACATCATTCCAGAAGTTAATCGCAATGAAATATTTAGACCTGGAAGACATTCCTTAATTTGGAGTGCCGCAGATATAAGTGGCAACCTTACCACAATAGAGCAAATTATTGATGTACTGCCACTTGCTTCTTTGGCAGGCTCTGCCATTACAGGGGAAGGTAATATTATTAGTGCTCAATTTTCTTTAAATGGCGATGCTCCAGAATACCCTGTGACCTTTAGTTATTCGGTGAGCGGCACTGCTGACTTTAACGATCATGGAATAGCAGATGGCACACTCGAATTAGCTTCAGGGCAAACAATAACACTGAACATTAATATTTTAGAAGATAATATTGCTGAAGCAGATGAAGATTTTACCATAAGCTTAACGTCAGTTAGCACAAGCGCCATACTTTCTAGTTATTTAACTTTTAACGGTAAAATTTCCGAACAGCCACTTGCGCCCATAGTTAATTTGTCGATATCACAAAATAACATCAATAGTACCACTACCTACTTAGAGTCTGGTGAGATCAAAGTCATTGCACAAGCTACAGATGGTAACGGTGATCCCCTTAACTTTGATTGGTCCAATTCATCTAATCAAATAAATGCGAGCATTAATAGCAATGAATATACCTTTGATCCACAAAGTAATAACTTACTCACAGGCACATACTTTATCGAAGTTATTGTTTCTGACGGCGTGCTACAAACAGTTGCAAGCATCACGATTAATCTATTGGATAATCCGCCGATACTATCGGCTGAAAATGATAGTGATAATGATGGCATTGACGATATCACCGAGGGACTAAATGACACTGACAATGACGGTATTTTAGATTATCTTGATGCGATAAATGATGTCACTTTATTGCAAACACAAGTTGGCAATGAAGACATTTTTGAAGATTTAATTGAAACACAAAAAGGCTTTTCGATAAGAATGGGGGAAACAGCTTTGGGCTCTAATGAACCAGGGGCTATGCTAAGTACGTTAGAGCTAACCGATGATAACGGTGAAATTATAGCAGATAGCGATGTATCCAATTTTGGTGGTGTTTTTGATTTTGAAATTCATCAACTAACGCCATTGGAGCCAACCGCAGTTATTGTTATACCACTTAGCCAATTTATTCCAACAGACGATGCCCAGTATCGTAAAATAATAAACAATAACTGGATAGACTTTGTTGTAACAGAGACTGATAAGATTCGCTCAGCCAAGAAAAATAACGGACTCTGTCCACCGCCATTAGATGAAAAGTATCAAACAGGTTTGATTAAGTTTGCTCAATGTATCGAATTAACGCTTACTGATGGTGGACCCAATGATAATGACGGACTCGTCAACGGCGTTATTAAAGACCCTGGAGGGGTTAGCATCAAAAATTCTAGCAACCAACCCCCAACGGCAGAACTACCACCAACCGAAGCTTCTGCGGGTTCAGGCATAATAACTAAGTTATTAATCATACTCTTATTAGTGATCTATTTTATTAGAATTGTTAAAACTCGAGTTACTAAATATGAATAAAATAAGCCGCTTATTTCTTCAACTGATAATCCCTTCCTGTTTGGTTAGCGCCTCTTCTTGCTGCTTTAGCGAAGAAATAGAAGTTGATTGGTTTGCTGATATAGACATTACCTTAAGTCATAAAAGTAATCTTAGTCAGGCTGAATTAACGCGCGATATTATCGAAGATAACTCCGCTGAGTTAGAGGCAAGTTTAATTTCTAATATTGAATTAACCAACTTTGATACCATCAATTTCAAACTTTTTGCCAAACATCAACAACAAGAATTAATTAAAGGGCTCAACCACAGCTCTGTTGGCGTACAATTCATTTATCGTTGGCAACATTCTTTGGGGTATTTTAAGCCTTTTTTTCAATTTAACACTTCAATTGAGCATGAAGAATATGATGCTAAGCAACGAGATAGTACCTTAGTACGGTCGCAGCTTTTTATCACTAAACGTCTCACTGACTATTTTATAATTGTCGCGGGGCTTGAATACAAACAGCAGGAATCAGATGAGGATGTTTTCGACCTCGTTAACCATCGCGCCTTTGTTAGTTTAGATTTTAATACCAAAAACAATGCGACATATTATGCGACATACAGTTACGATCAGGGGGATATTTGGTCGAGCTCTCAAGTCACATTTTGTAATGGTAGCTCCGCAGATGATATATTTCCTTTATTAACCTACTCGGTCGCACGAGTTTGGGATGATGCTTTTAACGACTCCCTTTGTGGCAATTGGTTAGCTTATAAACTAGAAGCAGATACCCATACAATAATGCTCGGTTACAATAGTGCTATAGGCGACAACTCATCTGTTGATTTATCTGTACTTGCTATCGACTCTCGTGCTGATGGTAATATCAATTATCAAAATATCGTTTACGGTATTAGCTATTTGCTGAGGTTCTGATGAAATACATTTACCTTAATAGTTTATATCTTTTGATAGCATTTTTTCTTATTGGTTGCTTAGAAAAAAGCGACGATAACTCCGATGAACCAATGCCTATTATGCCAATAGACAATTCAATAATAGCTGATACTTTTTTACAATTTAATAATAATCACCCCCCCCTTTCTGCAGGTGTTTACACCATAGCTGCTGCCACGGTTATCGCAGGCGAGAGTGATGACTATGTGCTAACCATAACATTTGATGACGGCCAAACTGAGACAATAAATGGCAGTTGGGATAACTCTGTTGGACTGTTAGCGATGGACGAGAATAACGGGCAACATCGAGTTGAGCTAAGAAAAGCAGGCGGACTTAAAGTCGAGTTAAGCTCGAGCGTAGACAATTACTTATTTGTTACTCGTAATGGCCATGTTATCGCCGAAAATAATGATGACGGCGATCAGACCAATGCTTTAATTACTTTACAAAGCTCACAAGTAAATTCAGCGGTATATGCACAAGCGTATTACAAAGCGGTTGACCCTTTTGATGAAAGAACAACATTAGCAGATTGGAAAAACACAAATGAATTTACCAGTGGCGCCGACCAACATATCGTATTTCGAGATGAATTTGACCTTGGTTATGGTCGCGATATTTATGCGAAAGTGCGAACCGATGGCGGATTTTCATTTTATGTCGACAACTATGTTGTGCAACTATCTCCTGGCGACGTTTCAACTTATGCTAATTTAAGTATCGATGCTGCCATTGCTGCTGATACGGAATATCATATCGGCAGCAATGCCATAGAGTTTTCTCCAATAGATAGCAATGACGCCAATTCAGACAGAATTGTAAAAATGTTTACCTTTGCGCCTAAAGATAATAGTGGCATACAGCAAAGAACATTATCGATTGATATGGACGGTCGTGGCGAAAAATTTATGCCGACTGTCTGCCTAGTCTGTCATGGTGGTATTCTATATCCACTTAATGAAGATGGTAGTTTTCCAGAACAATCCTTAATATCTGGCAAGTTCAACATCCTAAACCCTGAACACTTCGCCTTTAAAGATATCGATGGTTTATCTAAATCAGCGCAACAGCCAGCGATTAAAGTGATGAATCAACTCATTCATCAATCGTTTAGTCAAATGAATGCACGTAACCAAGCCGAATTAGGCCATTGGAATGGTGAGTTTGCAATGTCACTTGGCACCATACCTTACAGTGCTGACTTTTCAGAAGAAGTGTATAATCAAACCGCTATTCCTCAGGGCTGGCTGCAGAATATCAATCGACCTGACGGTGTTCAAAGGTTATATCAAGAAGTAATAAAACCACATTGCATTGCTTGTCACTCTTTAAGAGGCAATAACGCGGGTGAAAATGTATTAAGTCTGGTTAATGGTGATGAAGTCGCGCTAGCCAATGCCATTAACTTTAGCAGTTATGAAAAATTTATCAGTTATAACGATGAAATTATTAAACTTGTCTATCAACAGGGGCGAATGCCTGCATCGTTACTTAATTTTCAACGGTTTTGGAAAAACCCCGACGCCGCACCGACACTGCTTGCTTCATTTTTAAATAACTTCGATGCTTTTGATAATGATGGAGCTATCTCAGTACCTAAAAAACCTGTCGCCGTCATTGCACTAAAACGTTCATCAGCCTCCCCTGTCACTCTAAATGCATCGGCAAGTTATCTGGCGAATAACTTTCAATGGACGATTATTAACTCCCCCTTGGAATCTAACGCGAGCTTATCGGTGAATACAGGAGAAACCACAGTATTATCAGGAGATATTGATGGTGAATACCAAATCGAACTTATCGCCAGCAATTCAAATGGATTACAAGATAATAAATTAGTGACTATTACCCTAGATAGCCAATTGTACTCAAGCACTGAACAACTCACTTTCGCCAATGACATCGAGCCGATCTTAGGTGAAAATTGTACGGGCTGTCATGCAAGCGAAAGTAGTTATGTTGGTATCCCTGTTTATTTCACTACTTCAAGTGAAAATCTTTATAAGAATGTTCTAGCAAGAATAAACTTACATGATCCAGAGAATAGTTTGTTATTAATTAAAGCAACCCGTAAACAGCATGGAGGGGGAATTATATTTGACCGTGATATAGCTGCAAATGAGCGTGATTACCAAACACTGCTCAATTGGATTGCTTTAGGTGCACCTTGTGGTGAGAACTTACTTGTCTGCAGTCAAACGTTACCATAACCCCACAAAGGGGAAAAAGTTGATATTCTGGTGACTATTTGTATAACTGCAACCCTTGGTACTGATTTGTCTTTATCGACTTGAGACGATTAGCTAAATTACCCACATGTAACTCGAGTTTATGACCATTAGGATCCAATATATACAAAGAGTCACCCTCACTTTTATTCTGTTTCCATTGCTTTACTCCTGCGCATAGCAATTGTGATTTTAAAATTGGAAAATTAGTTACTGATATATCAAAAGCAATATGACTGTAATCATTGCTTGGAATAACTTCATCACATGACAAACACAACCAAAGTTCTCCCACCGATAAATAGGCGCCATGATCCCATTTTGCATGCGCAGACATACCCAATAATTCAACGTAAAATGTAAATGACTTATCCAAATCATTTACAGCAATAGTAATGTGGTTTAAACCTTTAAGCATAATCTCTTAACCGTTGTTTTTTCTGGTTTGAATATTGTGAATAGTTGATAGTGGCATCATAATAAACGCCTTAGCCTTGTTCCTGTACTGAGAAAACCTTTCTTTTCGTAAAATTTTATCGTTCTCGGACTTTCATCTGGCGGTGGGCTACCAACTTCTAATCTTTTCCAGCTCCTTTGTTGGCCCTTTTCAATAGCAGAATTTAATAACAACTCACCGACATTCAATGAACGAAACTCAGGTTTAACATATATCTCCGATATTTCACCAAAAATTCCTCCAGCATATATCGACGCACACTCATGAAGTGTAATAACGCCTACGTATTTACCATTATATTTAGCTAAATAGGCCCAGATTTTTCCAGAGTCAAACAAGATTTTTGCAATAGATTCCATATCCGATTCTTCAATTTCATCTTTCGCTGAAGGTTCGAGCTCTATCAATAGCTTTTTCACCAATTCAGCAACATCTTTAAAATTATTTGATGCGTCGATAATTTCAATCTTTTTCATGAGCATTCCTATATTCAAACCCCAATACATCGCCAACTTTTTAACTAACCTCAATTTGGGGTAATGAGCACTTGATATCAAAGTAGAATCAACAGGTTAACTATCAACTCCATACTAATAGGTTAACTAAAAATAATAACAACTCAATCAATGTTTCAATTTATTCGATTATCAAGGCAAAACATTTATGAATAGCGAGCTATTTATCGACGTTTTAACGAAGAGAATCGAGTAAAGGGAAATATTAAGCAAGTGCTGCTTATCCCTAGTTGAGGTTAACTATCATTTGCTGTGTCATGATCATACCAAATACCATATCGGTCACCTTGCCATATAAGTCCACGATATAAATAAGCTATCGCCAGCATAAGTACACCGCCAACAAGTGCAGCTTCACTTATAAGCCCTAAACAGCAAAAAGAAAACCCGCTAACATGGCCAATAAGTTCAATTCGAGTAGCTGAACTTCTCGTTGGCCGAGTTTGTAAAAAATTAAAAACAAACCAACATTTCATTAAAAAAGGCAAGTCTCTCCAATTATCTGATTTTTTGTCTATCATAAATTTCTCCTGATTCAAGGTTGATATATCAACATCAAGTGCAGCAGCAAGACATTTAAGAGATTCTAGACTGGCATTTTTTCCACTTTCAATACGCTGGATCGTTCTAACATTTAATCCAGACATTTGAGCTAATTGCTCTTGTGAAAAATGACGGCTAATACGCAGTTCTTTAAGAATCATTAAATTTACCTCTGTACTTGTGAATCACAATTATTCATTGATTTTCAATATGTCGGTTACGGTATTAACCCGACATCCGCCCGACAGCACGCAAGTTGCATGGACATTTTTACATACATAACTCCAGACTTATCAAAATCATCCCCCTGCGGCTGCATGTCGAATCTTCGATAAAATCCTGTCGCAGTTTTGCGAGCATCACACCAAAAACACTCGATATTTAAGCGCTTTAGTGCGTTAATAATATAAGTAATTAAATGAGTTCCTAAACCTTTTCCTTGAAACTCAACTAAGGTAGCGAATTTTCTTAATCTTGCTGTACTGCCTTCAATATAAACAGAAGCAACACTAACTAATTGTTCTTCTATATAAATTCCATAGTGCTTTGCGGTTTCATCACCGCTAACTTTGCAAAACAATACAGGCTTATCTGGCCACAAAACTTTGTGCCTAACAGGCAGTGCATCTTGCCATTGTATGGCTCTAATATTCATATTTACCTCGGGGAAAATGGCTGTATAGGCGTTAAAACTAGCAACCGATTTTTAAGTTAAGACTGCTTTTTACTGGCAATATCTTTTTCGAACTTATCTTTTAATTGATTTTTGTAGGTCAAAGGAAAATGAAACTAACGTCAACTCGGCTTAAGGGAGTTATTACCAGAGCACATCGTTCCGGTAGTTTTTTTTCGCCAGAATCTATAGTTAATAAGCTGACATTTCCGATAAAACACCTCAGGAATGACGTCATTTAAAAATATCTTTAATTGAATTTACTTACCAGGTTCAAGACAAATGTAATAATATTTCGCCATGCAAATTATCGCATAAGCTCATAACTTTGCTATCTGATAACGCTAACAATAACCATCCATCTGTGCCAAGTATTTCTATCTTAGTTATTGATACTTCACCTAACGATGGCAGCACACCTTCTAAACGAAAAACGCCTTGTGAAGTATGCAAACGGCTAATAGAAAACTTTTCATTCACAGCTTTAATCATTACCTATTGCAAGCAAGAACCAGCAAAAGGCAATACCTGCACCAAGAGCTGAATAGATGTAATTTTGTTGATTCAATAATAATACTGAAGCTATAACGGCGCCAGCAGTCAAAATACCAAAAACTAATTTACGGTTTTGTTTCTGCTGTTGATGCATCATCTCTTTTAGAAGAAGACTTTGCTGGTATTGATTTTCCTTACCCGCTTTTAAATAATCGTAAACTAAGTCTGGGATTTCAGGTAATTTTTCATTCCAAAAAGGCAGGTTTTCTTTCACTTTACGAAAAACAGCTTTTACACCCATTTGTTCTTTGACCCAATTTTCCAAAAAAGGCTTTGCTGTTTGCCATAAATCCAGCTGCGGATATAACTGTCGGCCAAGACCTTCAATATAAAGTAAGGTTTTTTGTAATAAGACAAGCTGTGGTTGCACTTCCATATTAAAACGCCTGGCGGTATTAAATAAGTTAACTAATACCTGACCAAATGATATTTCAGATAATGGTTTATTAAAAATAGGCTCGCAAACGGTTCTAATGGCGAACTCAAATTCATCAACACTGGTTTCTGGTGGTACCCAACCTGAGTCAACATGTAATTGAGCAACCTTTCGATAATCTCGATTAAAAAAGGCGACAAAGTTTTCCGCTAAATAACGTTTATCTTCACGGTTTAAAGTACCAACTATGCCACAATCTATTGCAATCCACGTAGGATCTTGAGGATTGGTCGCATTAACAAAAACATTACCTGGGTGCATATCAGCATGAAAAAAACTATCTCTAAAAACTTGGGTGAAAAACACTTCAACGCCACGTTCAGCTAATAACTTCATATCAACATTTAAGCGATTAAGTTTGTCAATTTCTCCAACACCAATGCCGTAAATACGCTCCATCACCAAGACGTTTTTGTGACAATGCTCACTGTATATTTCGGGAACGTATAAAACGCTATCGCTGGCTTGCCCTTGTTCAAAGTTTCGTTTTAACTGAATCGCGTTAGCGGCTTCTCGATTGAGATCTAATTCGTCTAATATGGTTTTTTTGTATTCAGCGACGACTTCTACTGGGCGCAGCCTTTTACCATCGGGTATCCAACGAGAAACTAAGCCAGCAAAACGAGACATCACTTTTAAGTCGGCCAAAATCGTAGCACTAATATTCGGCCTTAAGACTTTTAAAACAACTTCATGATGAACTTGCTGTTGATTAACTTGCTGAATTAACGTAGCAGTATGCACTTGGGCAATCGAAGCAGAGGCTAGTGGTTGAATATCAAAATCGTTAAAATGCAGTTCGAATGATTCTTGTCCCATCGCCGCTATGATCAGTTTTTTTGCTTCTTCACCTTCAAAAGCGGTGACTTTATCTTGTAAAAGCGCGAGTTCATCAGCGAAATCAGGTGGCAGTAAATCTCGTCGTGTTGAAAGCATTTGACCAAACTTTATAAAGACAGGACCTAATGTTTCTATCGCTAAACGAATACGTACAGCAGCAGCTTTATCCTTATGTTTGTTGCCCAACCAAAAAAAACATAGCCGCGCTAACCGTGCATACCAAGGCAACAGTTGTTTTGGGATCAGTTCATCTAAACCAAACTGCAAAAATGTTTTAACAATACGATAAAGACGCAAACTGCTCACAATAAACCTTATTTAAATTATATTTTTACTACAATAATGTTGATAAATTTTCTATCCGTAAACTTAAAGAGTCCGCTTGTTCAGACAAAGCATCAACTTGTTGATTGAAGTTGCTTACTTGGCTCTTGGTCACCACTAACCTTTTTTCATGCACTAACCATTCACTGGCATCTGCCGGAATTTGTTTTGCGGCGAAGCCTAGTTTAGTCAATACTTTATTGCCCAATTTAGAGAGTTTATAAGTCGCTACATCACCGATATGTTTCGCCAATTCTGTCTCCCAATCTATGTCTATGGTTTCAGCCAAATGAGCGAAGTTTTGCGCTATTTTAATATCACCATGAATATCTAGTTGACCTTGCTTGATCAACTCGGTTAATTGTTGGCTGGCTTGTTTGAGCTCTAAAAGTGTTTTA
>Ga0105356_10005750_pt1 | contig 11725 bp, 13 predicted proteins | sample GOMGulsemesocosm_3_FD_83502 | JGI IMG/M metagenome (GOLD analysis project Ga0105356, IMG submission 83502) | Methane-oxidizing microbial communities from mesocosms in the Gulf of Mexico - GOM9D Gulf of Mexico | ecosystem: Environmental > Aquatic > Marine > Cold seeps | place: Gulf of Mexico...
AGCAGAAGGATCTAATTCTTTTGAAATGTTTTCTAATTCAGTTATTCTTTGTACTAATTTTTCCATCATAATATTTCTCACCAATTCTTCAAATTTACTCGTTCCTCCCGTCTAATTATAGGACAAATCAAAACAAGAAAAGGATTTAATGGCCTAACTTACCGTTTTAATAAAGGTAAAATTAGGAACTAAATGAAAATTGATAAAAATCACAAATTTATAATCCAAATATGATAATTTTACAAGCACTAATAAAAAAGAATGCTATGGATATATATGATGATTTAAAAAAGAAGTATGAAGCAATTGGTCAAGATGTTGATGTTCACTTAAGAGGTCTACTACATTCTAAGCCTATAACTTATTGGGATTATATTCAAACTGATGCTTTATTAGGTTTACAGACACAAAGAACAAATCAACCTGATGAAATGGTCTTTATTATGTACCATCAAATTAATGAGTTGTTATTTAAGATGATTCTTTGGGAAATTGAACAAGTTGCCGACAAAGATGAATTAACGCCTGATTTTTTTGCAGAACGATTAAACAGAGTAAGTCGATATTTTGATATGCTTTCTTCTTCATTTACTATTATGGGAGATGGTATGGAAGTAGAGCAATATATGAAGTTTAGAGATACTTTAACTCCTGCTTCTGGTTTTCAAAGTGCTCAATATCGAATGATTGAATTTGCTTCAACAGAACTAATTAATTTGATTGATATTCGATTTAGAGATACAATAGATAGAGACACACCGTTTAGTCATGCATTTGATCATTTATATTGGCAAGCTGCTGGTAAAGATCATAAGACAGGTGAAAAATCTGCTTTACTTACCAATTTTGAAAATAGGTATATGGAAGATTTCATCACTTTCATGAAAAAATATAATACCGTTAATCTTTGGAGTAAATTTAAATCTTTACCAACAGCATCTCAAGAAGATTCAAAACTAGTAAATGCTATGAGACATTATGACCATACTGTAAATGTATTATGGGTAATGGCTCACTTAGATGCTGCTAAAAAATATTTGAATAGTGGTAAAAAATCTGCTGAAGCTACTGGTGGTTCTGATTGGCAAAAATACATGCATCCAAAATATCAAAAAAGAATTTTCTTTCCAGAATTATGGAACAAAGAGGAATTAGAAAACTGGGGTATCAACAACTTAGAAGGTCATGAAATAGTTGTGTAACTAATTCAATTATTCAATAAAAAAAGCTCCTTATATGGGAGCTTTTTTTATAAGCATAAATTAATACATACAAGCTTTAAAGACTTAAGTATATTTGTACAAAACCAATTACTTGAACCAAATACCTAAAATAGAATTCAATCCTAGCCAAGTTGATATAAATGGTTTTGAAATAATTAGGCTAGAAAAAATCATAAATAACAAAGAGGATTTAATTAACAACCCAGAGCTTCCCCATCAACCCAACTTCTACAATTTAATATTTTATACGAATGGAAATACAAAGCATTTAATAGATTTTAAATGGTATCCTATAAAAAAAAACACGCTGGTTTATTTAGCAAAAAAACAAATTAATGCATTTTCGTTTACTCCCGGTGTAAAAGGTTTTTGCTTACTCTTTTCTCAAGATTATTTTGAAAAATGTTTTAGCCATTTAGATCAAGAGATTATTTTTAGATTATTTACTCCTCAACTCTTTGAGCCTACTTTACAGATACCTCCAAACTCTGATTTAATCAAGTATATTAAGCTCTTATATAAAGAGTATTATGATAACATTCACTTTAACAAGGAATCTATCATAGAATCACTTTTTACTATTATTTTTACTAAAGCAGAACAATTAAAAAAAACTCAAACCTCTAACTTTATTGAGAACTCAAAAACAAGAACATTCTCTCAATTCTCTCAATTAGTTGAACAAAACTATACAATAAATAGAAATGCTGAATTTTATGCCGAAAAGTTATCAATTACCTACAAGCATTTAAATAACATTTGTAAAAAATTGGTAAATAAGACTGCTAAAACATTTATTGATGATTTTGTAATTCTAGAAGCTAAAAGAATGTTGGTTAATTCTGAAATTGGGAGTTCTAAGCTTGCTTATTATTTAGGATTTGATGAGCCGACTAACTTTATTAAGTTTTTTAAGAAAAGAACTAAAATTACCCCTAAACAATTCATAAATACCTTAAATAAATATTGACAGGTTCGATATTTACCATTTTTTAGCTGATTATCATCTTTTATAAAGAAGAGCTCCCTCCCATCTTTGCCTCATAATAATAAATCAATAATTATGAAAAAAAGTATAACTGCTGTAGCAGCTTTAATTGCATTGAGTGCTTGTTCTCAAAGTGAATCAAAAAACAAACCTTTAAATTCAGAAAAAATGGAAATTAAAACAGAATTATCAAATAAACACAAAGCCATTAGTCTTTTAAAAAGCATCGAAACTGGAGCTCAAGAGCCTGTCGGATATATTAACCCAGAAAAATACATACAACATAATTTAGGCGTTGCTGATGGTTTAGCTGGATTTGGTGCTCTATTATCACAACTACCTGCTAATTCAGCAACGGTAAATACAGTCAGGTCATTTCAAGATGGTGATTTTGTATTTACCCAAACTGATTATAATTTTTTTGGCCCAAAAATTGGTTTTGATATTTTTAGATTTGAAGATGGCAGCATAGTAGAACACTGGGATAACTTACAAGAAAAACCAGTTACTACAAACCCAAGTGATCATACAATGATAGATGGTTTTACAGCTGTTATTGATTTAGAAAAAACAGAAGAGAACAAAAGAACAGTGAAGAACTTTGTTAAAGATATCTTAGTGAATGGTAATATGGAAAAGTTACAAGGTTATTTTGATGGTGATAACTACACCCAACACAATCCTCAAATTGCAGATGGTTTATCAGGTTTAGGTAGTGCTTTAAAATACATGGCTTCTAAAGGAATAACCATGAAATATAATAAAGTACATCGAGTACTTGGTGAAGGAAACTTTGTTTTAATAGTTAGTGAAGGTTATTTCGCAGATGTACACACTTCATTTTATGATTTATTTAGAGTGAAAAATGGGAAAATTGTTGAACACTGGGATGTGCTGGAAACCATAACACCAAAAGCTAATTGGAAAAATAAAAATGGGAAATTTTAAGTTTACTTTAAAGTAAAAAAAGCTCCAAATTTTAATATTAATTTGGAGCTTTTTGAATTCTCATTGTAAATCTATTTCTTTTTTCTTAAATCTGGATTATAAGCTACTGCAAATTGTAAATGAAACTTGTTTGAGTTATTTACCTGTTGTTGCATTACCCCAGCCTGAAAACTCGTTGTTTTGCTTAGCTGATAACCGAGCGCTCCGTACAATCGATTACGATCAAAAAACGTTTTTTTATCATTAATAAATACTTCATCATAAATTCCTATAAATAGGGTGCCTTTTTCAATTACAGGTTTGTTTATGGGAATAAATAACATCAACCGATAACGAAACCTATTTTTATAATCTCCATTTACCCAACGTTGTTCTAGTCTATAACGATGCTCAAACTTAACCCTACTTATTTTGTTGGTTAAAATGAATTGTTGCCAAATACGACTTTCCTCTGATTCTGGTGTAGCTTGCTCACTTTCATACTGATGTCCTGCAACATAACCATATCCAATTGTTAAAATTGCATTATCTGCAATATGACAGTTTATTCCTGTACGTAAAAGTAACTGCTCAACATTTACAGGAGCTATCGTATGATGCCTATATTGAACCTCACTATGAATACTTACTTTATCACTTATTTTGTTTGAACCAAAATACATTAACCAATTACCTATCTGCTCTTCTTGAGCAGATAGATTTAAGGTCAATAATATTAAAAAAATTGTTAATGTTTGTTGAACCCTTAACATACTCTATGTTTAAACTTATAGCTTGTTAATTCTTCGTTGGCTTTAACAATTTTATCTTTCAATTTACTTTTGAAAGCAACCACTTTATTATGTAATTCAGGATCTCCAGCTGCTAAAATTTGTACCGCTAAAATTCCCGCATTTTTTGCTGCATCTAAACCAACCGTAGCCACTGGAATACCTGGAGGCATCTGTAAAATTGAAAGAATCGAATCCCATCCATCAATAGATATTGCTGAACGACAAGGAACTCCTATAACAGGTACAGTACACATTGAAGCCATAACTCCAGGTAAATGTGCTGCACCACCTGCTCCTGCTATAACAACTCTTACTCCTCTTTCATAAGAAGATGTAGCATATTCTTCTACCATTTCTGGTGTACGATGAGCTGACAAAGCATTAATTTCAAAAGGTATTTCAAACTCATCTAAAATTTCTGCTGCTTGTTTCATTACGGGCATATCTGAGGTACTCCCCATTATTATACTTACTAAAGGTCTCATATTATTATATATAGTTTATTATTATATTATTCTGGCATTACTAATAAAGGAGTATCAATCTTGTAAACCATTTTCTCTATAAGGCTACTGAAAAACAATCCTTCTAAAAGGTTTTGTTTTCTCATTACAGACACAATAAGATCGGGTTTGGTATCATTTATTAAGATTTTTACTCTATTAAAAATATTATCACTATTTAAAAGTTGATATTTTATATTTGTATAGTTTACCTCTTTTTTAACACTAGATTGAAAATCATCTAAGAGCTTTTGATTGTTTATTTTTTTTGATTTATCTTCACTCAATACGTGTATAATATTTATAGCAGCATCAAAGCTTTCCGCTATTTTCGAAATAAAACTGACAGATTCAATATCCTTTTCTCTATAATCTGATAAAAAAATAATATTTTTAATCTCTTTTAAAGCTGCTCTTTCAGGAACAGCTAAGACAGGAGATTCTGTATATTTAATTATATTAGAAGTATTACTTCCTGCAAGCTTATTAACTAAATGATTAGCACCAGTGGTTCCCATAACAATAAGTTTAGGATTTTGCTTAATTGTATATTCTGGAAACAAAGATTTTATCTTTCCAAAATGAACATCTACTTCACATTTTAATTCATGTTTTTGAATCTTGTTTTCTAAGTTTCTCAACTTAATTTTAGCTTCCCTTTCTTTTCCCTCAACTTCTTCTAATACTCTATGCGCATTATTTTCATTAACATTTAAATCTAAATGATGAATAATCTCCAGCTTACACTCAAATACTTTTGTTAAAATAATTACATAATCTAAAGCATTGTCTGAACAATAAGAAAAATCAGTTGGATGAATAATTGTATTTTTCATAACATTATTTTAGGACTTATTAAACTGTACTTTTCCAGTCGCAACATCATACATTGCTCCTACTATTCTTATTTCCTCATTATCAAACATTTCCTTTAAAACTTCACTCCCCTCCTTAATCGCTTGTACTGTCAATTCTACATTTTTATCTGCTACAGCTTGAACAAACTCTTTATTCTTTGAAGTTTTATCACTGTACTCACCATCTACATTATTTATTGCGGGCTTTATCTTATCTAGCATTCCTGTTAAATTTCCAAGTTTAACATTATCACAAGCTCCTTTAACTGCTCCACAAGAAGAATGCCCCAATACCACAATTAATTTTGAACCTGCTACTTTACATGCAAACTCTAAACTGCCTAATATGTCATCATTAGAAAAATTTCCTGCAATTCTAACACTAAAAACATCTCCTATACCTTGATCAAAAACAAGCTCTGCTGAAACTCTTGAATCGATACAACTCAAAATTGCTGCAAAAGGAAATTGACCATCGGTCGTTTCGTTAACCTGCTGTAACAAGTTTCTATTCGCTTTTAAATTATTTTCAAACCTCTTGTTTCCTTCTTTTAAATATGCTATTGCTTTTTCTGGAGTCATTGTATTTTGACTTTCTTTTGTCTGTGTTTTCATATCTTATGTATTTAATTATTAAAAAAAATAATTTTCTTTCCTCTTAGGATACTTTTTTTAATACTATTTTTTCAAATTCTTTAACTGGATTTTTCGTTTTTTCATCACCTAATCCTTTACAATTAATTGTAATATTCCGTGCTATTGCATTTAATTTAAAATCCTCAATAATTTCAATTACATCAGGATGTATTTTCTTTGCTCTTGTACCATCAATATATACTTCAGCATCATTTGGTAAATGATTTAATGTCTGCAGTATACTCCCCTTATTTAAAAAACTAACATCTTCAGATAATTGAATGATAATAGGCTCTCCTTTCTTATAATTTTGAGGATCAAAATGATAAGGTGTTTTATAATTATTGTAAAGGATATGAAATATTGCAACAGTTAATCCTAAACCTATTCCCATCAACAAATCTGTAAAGACAATCCCTAAAATTGTAACCACAAAAGGTATAAACTGAGCCTTCCCTAATTTGTATACTTTTATAAATACTGCCGGTGTAGAAAGTTTATATCCTACAACCAATAATATTGCTGCCAAACTTGATAAAGGTATTAGATTTAAAAGTTTAGGAGCAGCCATTACCGAAACCAATAATAATATACTATGGAAAAAAGCTGAAGCTTTAGACTTACCTCCTGACTGGATGTTTGCAGAGCTTCTTACAATAACTTGAGTTATAGGGAGTCCCCCTATTAATCCAGAAATAACATTACCAATTCCCTGAGCTTTTAATTCTCTATTGGTAGGTGTTACCCCTTTATTAGGATCCAATTTATCTGTAGCTTCTACACTTAATAACGTTTCTAAACTTGCCACTACTGCAATTGTCATTGCAACTACATAGACTTGTGCATTATCCCATTGAGTAAAATCTGGAAAAGTAAATTGGTTAAAAAATCCATCAAAAGAGTCTGGCACTGGTAGATTAACAACTTGAGTTGAGCTTAATCCGAAAATCTCTGAACCTTGAAATAATAAATTAAACCCTATTCCTGCAGCTACAACGATTAATGGCCCTTGTACAATTTTAAAAATTGCTATTTTTTTCATGAACGGTTGCTCCCAAAGAATTAAAACCCCTAATGATACTAATGCAATAGTTATTGCTCCCGGGCTAATAAAATCGAGCATGTTTAACAATTCACTAAATGTATTTTGTCCATCGGTTTGTAAAAAACCCAAATCACCTTCAGGGTCTTTATCGTAACCAAAAGCATGTGGAATTTGTTTTAAAATGATGATGATACCAATTGCTGACAACATTCCTTTAATAACAGATGACGGGAAATAATGTCCAATAACACCTGCTTTAAGAAAACCTAAAACCAACTGAAAAACTCCTGCAGCTACAACCGCTAAAAGAAATGTTTCAAAAGCTCCAAGCTCTTGAATTGCGGACAGTACAATTACTGCCAATCCTGCAGCGGGTCCGCTTACACCAAGTGATGAACCACTTATAAGGGCTACAACCCCTCCCCCAATTATTCCTGCGATAACACCTGAAAAAAGTGGTGCTCCAGAAGCTAATGCAATACCTAAACAAAGTGGCATTGCTACTAAAAATACGACAATACTTGCCGGTAAATCATTTTTAAGGTTTGAAAAAAAACCTGTTTTTTTTGAACTCATAATAGAATTGTTAAGACCAAAAATTTGATCCGATCAATAAGTCACTCAATACTTAAAATAGCTGAGCGCGTTAATTTTTGCCAAGAAAATGGCCCCAAAATCTATGAAATGAATTCTGGAGGTGGTGTAAAAACTTCTATGTAACAATCCAAAATGAGTTGACTATTTTGAACATTATTCTTAATATCAATTGATGTAATTACAGTTTCACCAAAACCATGAAAACCAATAATTTCTTTTCCTTCTTTCTCTTTTCCCTCTTTACCTTTCCCCTCTTTATCTTTCCCTTCTTTTCCTCCCTCTTCTTCCTCACAAAGCTCTATTCCTGCTTCATTAGAAATATCAAAATACTGTTGAACCACAGATACATTAACAAACAACAATAGAAATGTAATGATGCAAAGGTACTGCCATGCTGAACTCGAAATGCTATGTGTAACTCGCTTAATCATTTTCGATTGCTCTAAATGTTAGGTGTTGATAGAAACAAGATATAGCATCTTCCCCTTTTATTTTATCTGTTAGTTGAGGTAAATGATCTGAAAAAAATCGTTGATTATGCCCCCCTTCAATAACCGTAGTTACCAACATATGTGGATATTTATAGGTTGGATTTATTTCTAATACAATATCACTAACACGTTGAACTATTTGTTTGTATCCAGAAAAAACGCCCTCTTTGTTTTCGGCATCTACATCTTTATTTAAAAATACTTTTGAGGCTTCTGAAATTACAATCCTATTTAACTTTACTTCATTAATATGTGAAAAATCACTATCCTCTCTTACTTCTTCTGTTAAAAGTAATATCGATTTCTCTAATCTATCTCTCGGAGATTCTATATTAGTTAATCTAAATACAAGCTTATATTCTGTCCAACTCCAATACCATGATGTTAAATACAACAGGAATTTATGTTTGCTTTCAAAATACCTATAAATTGAAGCTTCAGTAGATTTTATCGTTTTTGCTAACTTTCGGAAAGTAAAACTCTCATAGCCTAATTCATCAAGCATGTCAATACCATTTGTAATGATTTTTTGACCCAACGCACTTGTCTCAGGATCTTTTATAAATACACTACTATTTACTTGAATTGATATGTTTGATAATAACTTTTTCATTTTAAAAACACCTACTCTGCAAATATAATAGTAATACTATCATTATTGCTAAAAAATTAACTTTTTTTATGAACAAACCTAAATAGAAAAAATGATAACTCGTTATTTATAAAAAAAATGTAATGACATTCAGATAAATGATTAGTAATAATAATTCAGAATCAAACTACATAACGAACAGAAAAAAGGGACAGAAAAACCTAAATCAAGATTTCGACATTAAATTAGTTCTTTTAGAACCTTCAATAACTGTAATATTAAACTAGAAAACATTTTTTGAATTCAGGAGAAAATTAATTTATTGATATACCTTTAGAAAGTACGTTAAAAAAAGATTCTTCAGTTTTTTTTTATAACTACTTCTACTCTACCATCTCAAAGTAGATAGTGGAACTATTTCAAAATATCAAGATCTGGTATTTAATCTGGTTCTCCCATCAAAAAAAAATCAGGAACATTTTCGTTGTTAGGTCTTGTAAGAAAAAGTGTTGATTCAATATACGATATTACTCCTGCTATATGAAAAATTTCTGAATGAAAAGCTAAAAATAAGACCTATAAATATTGGTTATCAAGCTACCTGTGGATTTTTTCATCGTTTAATGTAACGCATATATTTTTAGATTCATAACTAGAAATATTTAATCATGTAATTCGTTTAGTGATGTAAAAATCTTCTATAATAATTGAGTAACTTCATATTCTCTTACCTATTTATTACAACAAAATCACACGATATCATATCAAATAAAAAAAGAATTCCCCCTCCTTTAAGCATAGTTCGTACGATAATCTTCAATTCGATTAATTAAGTTATTATATTTAGTCATGTGAATAACTAAAGCAGTACTCTCATGTCTTCTTTCATTTATTGCAATTTTATAAATCCTTTCAGGAGCACGGAGTAAATGAGACTTAACGGTTGATTCCTTTATACCGTACTTATTGGCTAAATCTTTCATTGAACAAATCAACAATTCCTTTATCGTAAAATCATCATTTAAAATCGCAATCCTTCTATTATAATTCTTTCTAAACTTTAATTGAGCGTGAATTTGCTGAGAGCTTTTAACTTTATTACACAAACCTTTAGCTCTAACAGTATATTTAAAATTTAAATCATTTTTATAAAACTTCTTCAATATAATTAGCTTTCCATAAAATGAAGAAACATATCCTGAATGCAGTACTTTTAAACTATTTTGATTAAAGGTATGCCCTTCTCCTATATCTTTACTCAACTTTGAGAGTGACTCATATTCAGCATAAATGTTTAGGTCATAATCCATTGCAACAACAGATAGACCTCCAAGGTTTCCTTTTTTCATTATTTAAATTTTATATAATACGACTAACATTTTCCTGTATTCATTTTTGATGAAAATTCTATCTTATAATAAACATATCCCTTTAAAGATAAAATCTTGTTCAAGCACTGCTACTTTAGGTAAAATTCAACACACACATTTGATTATTAAATTTTATTTGCATAATTTACATAAAAACTACATTTTGTTATATATTCAACATTTATAAATAATTACTATGAAAAAAATTTCGGACGCTGTTAGAGAAATAGTTAGTACAAAACCATTTATTGAATCGGGGATAGATGTTGGAATTATAAATTATTCTGCTCTCTCACAATACATTAAAAAGGATGTTGAAGAACTAGTTTATAAAAAAGTGAACACTGGAGCAATTCAAATGAGCCTTAGGAGAATGCAATTAATTTCAGATAAGATAAATTCAAATCAACTGAAAATAATTCTTAAAAACATTGGAGATGTAACAATAAGAACAGATTTAGCAGACTTTACGTTTAAAAACTCCAGAACGCTAGTAGATTGTCAGCAGCAGTTAGTTGAAGTTGAAAAGAAAAACAAAGATTTCTTTTACACCTTTGCCCAGGGAGTGAGTGAATCTACCATAATATTAAGTCAATCAGCAGAGAATAAACTAATTGAACTTTTTGATAAAGAGAAATTAATTGCGAGAAACTTAGGTTTAGCATCGATAACAATAAAATTACCGCCAGAAAACACAAAGATTTCTGGATTGTATTTCCATTTTTTTAAGTTATTGGCATGGGATAATGTTAATATTTGCCAAGTGATTTCAACAGCAAATGAATTTACAATTATTGTTGAGAATAAAGATGCTAAAAAAGCAATTAGTGTTCTCATGAGTTTAAAGACCAATAATATGCTTTAAAATAGTGATAGTAATTTTACAAATTATAAAAGTCTTTAGTAAATTCATGTTATAATTAATATTTATAACTTAAACAAAAATTGATGTTTTACAGCTGATAAAATTAATTTTTCATTTATTGTAAAACCTTAATTTTGTAATTTACAATAAATACAATGCTTTTTAATAAAACTATAACATCATTCCTCTTTATACTTTTTATAGCAACTGGATATGGCCAAAATCATGACATTTACTTATTAGGAAATTTAAAAGGCCCTAAACTTGAAAAACGTTTACGTCACCTTTCACGATCTATCGACCAACAAAGCAAAGGCAAGGAATTTACGCTATTACTTTTAGGAGACATTAGACAAAAGAATCTGATAAAGGAAGATTCATTAGTTGCTTTCCTTAAAAGGATTGAACAACGAAAGGGGAAAATAATTGCAGTTACAGGTGATCGTGATTGGGATAAATCGAACACCTACGGTTATGATACCGTAGTTGACTTAGAGAATCGTTTTCGTGCTAAATTAGGTTATAACATATTTATTCCTAAAAAAAATTGCCCAGGCCCATTTATAAAAGATATTGGAGATAACATTCGAATTATAGGCCTTAACTCTCAATGGTGGCTCCACCCATATCGTAAAGTTCTTCCTATCGATTCTGATTGTAAAAACATTACGAAAGCTCAAATATTAGACGAGCTAGATGAAGCTATAGAAGATGCTCAAGGAAGACAAGTAATTATTATGACACATCACCCCATTATTTCTGAGGGTGTTTATGGGGGCTCGCTAAATGTAGTTGAACATATTTTTCCGTTTAGACATGACAAACCTAACAACAATA
>Ga0105356_10005751_pt1 | contig 11724 bp, 5 predicted proteins | sample GOMGulsemesocosm_3_FD_83502 | JGI IMG/M metagenome (GOLD analysis project Ga0105356, IMG submission 83502) | Methane-oxidizing microbial communities from mesocosms in the Gulf of Mexico - GOM9D Gulf of Mexico | ecosystem: Environmental > Aquatic > Marine > Cold seeps | place: Gulf of Mexico...
AAGCTGCCATTGATTACGCTAAAAAATTAAAAGTATTGCATGATAAATATCAACAAGAATTATTGATAGTAATGCGTGTTTACTTTGAAAAACCAAGAACAACCGTAGGTTGGAAAGGATTGATCAGTGATCCTGATCTCGATAAATCATTTCATGTAGCTAAAGGTTTAAACCTAGCGCGTAACTTACTGATGGACATAAATGAATTAGGTCTGCCTGCGGGTACTGAGTTTTTAGATATGGTTACCGGCCAATATATCTCTGATCTGATTTGTTGGGGAGCAATTGGCGCTCGTACTACTGAAAGCCAAGTACATAGAGAACTCGCTTCAGCACTTTCATGTCCGGTAGGTTTTAAAAATGGTACCGATGGCAATATTCAAATTGCTGTTGATGCGATAAAAGCGTCAAGTGTACCTCATGTCCTTTATTCACCTAATAAATGTGGTCAAATGTCGATTTACCAAACCCATGGTAATCCACATGCCCATGTTATTTTACGTGGTGGTAAAGAGCCAAACTATCATCCTGAAGATATTCAAAATACCTTAGCTAAGCTTGCTGACAATAAAATTGATGCTGGCATTATGATCGACTGTAGCCATGGTAATAGCTACAAAGATCATAATAAACAGATTGACGTTGCTCAATCAATCGCAGAGCAAATCAGTGCCGGTAAAACGGGTGTTTCTGGAGTGATGATTGAGAGTTTCTTAGTTGAAGGCAATCAAAAGGTTATTGAGAATAAGCCATTAACTTACGGGCAAAGTATTACTGATGCTTGTGTTGATTTACCCGTGAGTGAAGAGATGCTGTCACTATTAAGCGACTCGATTAAACAACGAAGAAAGGGTTGTTAAAGATAAAACATCTTTGATTACAATGTATTGTAGGTCGGAATTTATACTGACAATTTGTTAGGCTAAAGCCCAACCTACAAAAAATTCACTCATTAACCACTTTTAAAGGCAATTAAAAGCAGTACAGTTTATTTTAATTCAGTGATTTTCAAACCATCGCCAGCTTTACAGACATAAACTGAAGCTTTTAAATTAAATTGTTTTTCATAATTTTCATCAACAGCACTTTGCACTTTTAAGACATCTTCAGAGCGACACAAACAAACAATAGCACCACCAAAGCCACCTCCGGTCATTCGAACAGCCCCGTTATTACCCAACACGGTTTGACAAATATCAACCAGACCATCAGTAGCAGGAACCGTTACTTCAAAATCATGTTTTAATGAATAATGAGAAGCCGACATTAACTCACGAAGGGTATCAATGTCATTTCGTTGTAACGCACTAGTCGCTTTAATTACGCGGTTGTTTTCACTAATTACATGCCGAGCACGTTTAAACTGATTGAGTGTTAAGTCTGTTTCGATGTTTTGTAACTGCTCGATAGTTGCGTCTCTTAAGGTTTTTACCCCTAACTTAGCAGCAGCCTGCTCACAATCTTGTCGACGTTGATTGTATTCACTGTCGACCAGTTTTCTAGGGTAGTTAGAATTAACGATCACTACAGATAAATCTTCAGGAATTGAAATGTCTTCTGTTTCTAATGACTGGCAATCGATTAATAGCGCCTTACCCTGATCACCTTTAGCAGAAATGAGTTGATCCATAATGCCACATTGGCAATCCATAAAATCATTTTCAGCTTGTTGACCAAATACGGCAATTTCCTGAGGAGCTAATCCTAGCTTTCCTACATGGTTAAATGCGCCACATACTGCAACTTCTAACGCCGCAGAAGAAGAAAGGCCGGCACCTTGTGGAACATTACTATCAATTAATATGTCCATGCCTTTTAATGAGTAGCCTGCTCTTTTTAAAACAAAGGCAATGGCACGAATATAATTTCCCCATTGAGAGCTACCTGAAGAAACTTGTTCATTAACTGAAAATGATTCTTTTTCGCTTGGATAGTCCAATGAATGAACATTTACCAGACCATCTTCGCGGGTGCGAAATAACACCACAGTTCTAAACTCAAGCGCGCAAGGTAAAACAAAGCCATCATTGTAATCGGTAAATTCTCCAATGATGTTTACTCGTCCAGGAGCACTACTTATCGCTTGTGGTTTAGCTGAATAAATACTTTCAAATTTTTCAGTCAGTGATTCTAAATTCATCATTATTTTTCCTGCTTAAAATGTACTGAGCTAGCATTTTTTAAAATTTGTGCAGCTGTTTCCGCGGTTAAATCTCTTTGACTTTCAGCAAGCATTTCATAACCCACCATGTGTTTTTTAACACTAGAAGAACGAAGTAATGGAGGATAAAAATGTGCATGTAATTGCCAATGGCTATTATCTTCACCATTTGCAGGAGCGTTATGCCAGCCCATGGAATAAGGAAAACTACAGTTAAAGACATTGTCATATTTAATGGTTATTGCTTGTAATATCTCAGCAAGGCTTTCTTTTTGTTCGGCAGTTAACTGACTAAAACTTTGTAAATCATCTTTCGGCAGCAATATTGTTTCAAAAGGCCATGCCGCCCAAAAAGGCACCACAACCAGCCAATGATCATTTTCAACAACCACTCTTTCTTGGTAGTCGACTTCATGGTTAGCGTAATCTTTTAACAGAGATCTGCCATGTTGTTGCTGATAACTTAACTGTTGTTGATCTTCTTTAGATATTTCTGTCGATAAATGATCATGTGCCCATATTTGTCCATGTGGATGGGGTTGTGAACAGCCCATCACCGCACCTTTATTTTCAAAAACATGTACACATTGGTATTGCTTGGATAATTCAATATAATTTTCTTGCCACGTATCAATGACCCTACCAATTTCTTGTATTGATAATTCTGGTAACGTTTTACTGTGATCAGGTGAGAAACAAATCACTCGGCATTCACCGTTGGCAACATCGGCTTGAAACAATGGGTTGTTTTCTTGCTCAATTTCTTGGTCTTGTTCGGCAACCAAGGCACCAAAATCATTTACAAAAACGAAGGTATCTTGATAATCAGGGTTTGCCGTATCATTTGCTCGGTCATTGCCAGGACATAACGGGCATTTTTCTTCATAACGAGGTAAAGCGGTTTCATTACTCTCTTCAGTGGCACCTGACCAGGGACGGTTATTTCTATGCGGAGAAACTAATACCCAATCACCCGTAAGGGGATTTTTTCTGCGATGGGTTAATTCTAATTTATTCATAATTTGTTCCATATCATAAGGAAATTTGTTCAACCCTACATATCGTCGATTATTGCAGGCATATTCCTGCTTTATAAAGGCAGCTCAGTCATGGCTATCGATACAATCGTTAACAACGACTTTCTGAGCAGTATCATTACATTCAAAATCTATTTGTATGATAAATACTATTATTGGGGTTCGCAAGTAAAATATGGTTATATACAAATATATTTTCCGATTTAGCAATGAAAAAGAGTACTAAATGCACTCTTTAAAGGATTCAATAATCAAGCTATTTATATATATTTAAAAACTTTTGATTTATTTCACAGAGAACTTATAAACAGTTTGCTCAACATACGTCTCACCCGCGGCTAATATCGTTGTAGGAAAATGTTTATGATTAGGTGAGTCTGGAAAATGCTGCGTTTCTATTGCCACACCGGAGCGGTATTCCATTGCTTTGCCAGCTTTACCAATAACACTGCCATTCATAAAATTACCGGTATAAACATGAATGCCTGGTTGAGTGGTAAATACTTGCATTACTCGCCCTGAAATAGGTTCATAAAGTTCTGCACTTGGTAAAGCGGACTTTGAATCATTATTTAATACCCAGTTATGATCATAACCACCAAACGCTTCTTCTCGACCACCTGCTAATTTAAGTTGCGGATGACCAGTGCGAATATCCCTACCAATACGCTTTGCTTGCCTAAAATCAAACGGGGTTTCTTCAACCGCTAAAAACTTGCCTGTTGGGATCAAATATTCGCCAACTTCAGTGGTTTTATCTGCATTGATCATTAATTGGTGTGACTCAATATTGGCTGATGTTCCGGTTAAATTATAATAAGCGTGTGAAATAAGGTTAATCGGGGTTGCTTGGTCCGCATGAGCGATAAAAGTTAAGGATAGTTCATTATCTTCACTCAATTGATATACCAATTGCGCAACAAGATTTCCTGGGTAGCCTTGCTCTCCATCAGGAGAAATGTAGGTCATCTCAATACTATTATCGACAATTCTCGATTGCCATAAGTGTTTATTAAAACCGACAGTACCACCATGAAGATGGTTAACTTTTTCTGGACCACCATTATTGGTGGTTAATTGATACTTTTTGCCATCAATAGCAAATTGTCCTTGGGCAATACGATTAGCATATCGACCTACAACGGCACCGTTATAACAACAATCTTGATGATATTGTTCAAAAGTATCATAACCTAAAATAACGTCAGCAAACCTGCCATGCTTGTCTGGGGTTTCAATGGCAACAGTATAAGCGCCCCAGTTGGTTACTTTCACTTTCATGCCATTTTTATTTTCTAAGGTATATAACCAGACAGGTTTATCCTCAATACTGCCCCACTGCTCTTTTGATATATCGACAGCAAATGCAGGAGAACAAAAAATGAGTAAACTCACTAGCAATTTGATTGACGTCATTAACAAGTACTGCATTACATCTTCCTAAAATCAAAAAAGCGAGCTATAAACTCGCTATTTTTATCGCTTTCGGATTAATTTTATAAATATAACAGGCTAACTAATTCACAATATTATTGTTACTTACTGAGCCTTGCCTTTAGCAACAATTTCTTCCAGACGTTGTTGCATAGCGATAACCTTTTCAGGATATTTATCTGCTAAATTTTTCAACTCTTTTTTATCATCACTTAATCGATACAACTGTGGTGTTGCTTGCAAGCCCATTTCAATATCTTTATTGGCCAACCAGTCAGGAGTTGTGCCTGTAGGTGGTGCGATGTACTTCCAATCACCATCACGTAACGATAAGGTAAATGACTCTTCTAACATTTCAGTTCTAGCAGAACTTTTAGCATCTAATAAAGCAGCTAAAACATTTTCACTGTCAATGGCTTCGCCATCAGCTAACTGCGTATCAGTTAATGCTGCTAATGAACGGTAAAAATCAATATGGCTGATTAACGCTGAGCTATCGCCTTTAGTCTTCATGCCTTTTGGATAAGTCACTATCATCGGCACACGTGTTCCTGCTTCATAAGCACTGTATTTGCCACCACGATAATCACCAGAAGGATCATGTTCACCTAACATTTCAACCGCTTGGTCATTGTAACCATCGTCTAAAACTGGGCCATTATCACTAGAGAAAATGATCAAGGTATTGTCATATACACCTTGTGCTTTTAACTCATCGATAATTTGTCCCGAAATCCAATCCATTTGCGCAATCGCATCCCCTCTAACACCCATAGAGCTTTTACCGGCAAACATTGGGTTGGGTACACGTGGCACATGAATGTCATGAAACGGGAAAAACAACATGAACGGTTTGTCTTTATTGTCAGCAATAAAGGTTTTCGCTTTTTGACTAAAAACATGAGGGAAATCTTCATCAACCCATTCTGCTGCTTTGCCACCTTTCATCCAACCAATACGGCTAATACCATTAACAATCGTGGCGCTATGTTGTAAATCAGCGGTTTGTTTGAGTAATTCAGGGCTTTCTGTGCCAACAGGACGCTGACCAATTCTTTCTTCATAACTGACGGTGATAGGATCGTTTTTATCTAAATCAACTACGTGGTGATTTTCTAAATAAACAGTGGGAACACGATCTCCGGTTGCAGGCATTAAAAAGCTATAATCAAAACCTAATTCGATAGGCCCAGGTTTTACTGCTTTATTCCAATCAACAAAACCATCGCCTAAACCTAAATGCCATTTACCAACAACACCCGTGGTATAACCTGCTTTCTTCAACATTGCAGGTAACGTGGGTTTAGTATGGTCAATAATTAATGGTGCATCGCCGGGTAATATTGCCGCGTTGTTTCTAAAGGCATATTGTCCAGTTAACAACGAATAACGTGAGGGAGTACAGGTTGCCGCCGAACTATGGGCATCAGTAAAACGAATACCTTGACTGGCTAAAGCATCTATATTGGGAGTTTCTACGCCTTTTGCACCGTAGCTACCAAGGTCGCCGTATCCTAAATCATCAACATATAAAATAACGATATTTGGTAATTTTTGCTCAACAACAGCTTTCATTGTTTCATTGCTAGCAACATCATTTTTAGTCGTTTGTTCATTGTTGCAGCCAACTAAAGAACTTAGTACGACACTTGCGATGAGTGACGACAACACATTATGCTTGGTTAGCATGATTAGACCCCTTTACAGTGTTTTAATATCTATATTCACACAATTAAATCACATTAAGGTGATTTATCATATAAATAATTATTTTTATTCGAAGAAGAAATACTGTGAAGGCTTTTTAATAGCACCTTAAATAATAAAAAAACGAGCATCAAATCAATGATACTCGTTTTTGTTTTAGCTTAGTTTAATTAGATTTAGAAAGAGGCACGTAGTCCAAGTGCATATCTAGGACCTGTTTCTAAGTATTGTAAAAACTGATTTTGGTGACGACCATACTTACTAGTCGCTTCATCGGTAATATTCAATGCTTCAACAAAAACAGTCAAGTTATCAGTAACTTCATAACTTGCACTGGCATCAATTTGCTCATATTCACCAACGTATTGAGGTGTACCTGTCCAACCAACAAAAGTATCCTGTAAGAACTCGCCACGCCAGTTATACGCTACTCGTACTTGCAATGGTCCTTGTTCATAAAACGCCACTAGGTTAGCAGAGTCACTTAGTCCTTCTAGAGCAAAAGTTGAGTCAGTACTAAGCTCAGCATTACTATCAATATTGGTATAATTGGCTTGAAGCCCTAGGCCATTATCAAGGGTATGAATCCAGTTAATTTCATATCCATCTATTTCAGCATTCTCAATGTTACGAGGACGTTGAACGGTAAACTCTTGATGTGGACTCGTTAATAAACCAAAGGATTCAATGCCATCTTCACGGACAATCCAATCATCAACATCTTTAGAGAAGTAAGCAATGGATAACATGCTTGCTTCGTCGTAATACCACTCAAGTGATAAATCGATATTGGTTGAAAGATAAGGTTTTAAATCAGGGTTAGAACCTGTAGCCGAATTACCTTCAACTACATGAGTATTGCCATAATTTATCCAAGGTGCAACATCATTTAACGTCGGACGGGTAATGGTTTTTGAGGTACCAGCACGTAAAATCAATTCATCAGTGATGTGTAAATTAGCAATAATTGATGGCAATAATTCACTATAATCAGACGTTTGCTTGGTATAAACAAAATCTCCATTTGCCGCATAATTTTTCTCTAACTTGTTATGAGCATTTGGATCATCTTCTGAAGGAATACCAGGAATAAGGTCTACTAATTGCTGAACAGTTCCCTCAGAGCTTAAGTCGGTTTGAATATAACGGGCACCAGCAACCACATTTAATGGCATGTCACGTAATTCAAAATCAAAATTAGCTGAAACGTATAGCGCAGTAATTGTTTCTTCAACGTTGTAACTATTGTCTGTTTCTACTGCGTTAAAACCGCCATTTTCGTTAAAAAGACTAACGGCATCAGCAAGTCCTGGATGAGCATTTAATTGCTCAAGGGTAGCAGGAGAAGCCATCCAAGCAACATAATCATCTACAGATTTAAAAGTATGGGCGTAGTCGCTAATACCATCCCAACCACCACCTAATGACTTAACTTCTAGTAACTCTTCTGGAACATATAATTTAACCGCACCATGTTTAGCGTATTGTTTATAAATTCGACTTGAAGCTGTGTTTTCATGGAATTCTTGATTATTTTTTTCATTTACACTGTAGTGAGCGCCAAATTTAACTGAAGTTAAATGTTCGAACTCAGGTTGCCAAGTAAAATCAAGTTTCACAGCACTATTTTCAGCATCAATATAATTTCCACGTGCTTCATAATGGGCAGGAAAAATATCACCGATATTTTCTTCAGATGGTATTGTACCGTTGTTTTGAATCAATTTCGGGTAGTTACCACCTGCGGTATAATCCCATTCAACATAACCAATAGGTCCAGATTCAATTAACGTTTGGGTATTATAACCTTTGTTTTTATTACGAGCTGTTGACCAAAATGCATCAGCATTTAACTCTAAAGTATCACTGAGTATCCAGTCAAAATTCAAACCAAATGAAGCTAAGTCTGAAGGACGGCTTTTTTCACGATAAGCAGAAGACATGCCTGTTGAACCATGTTGCATAAAAACAACATTTCGGTCAGTTTCTGAATCTATAATAGGGTCTAAACCACCAGGAGCACCTTCATAAGCACCCGTTGGATACCAAAACCAAGTACCTGCCGCATAACCATCAGAGTTAACATCAAACTCTGAGTATAGTGCGTCTGCGGTGATTAATAGCTCATCTGATGCCTGATATTGCACAACCAATGTGCCACTGTTTCTTTCTCGAGATTCATTGGTCACTTCACGACCGAGAGATTGTGGACGGGTAACATTTTCGAATACCGTTTGATTAGAAGGGTTAGGATTCCATTTTGGACCTTGCTTTAATTTTAAATCACCAGGAACGTTTTGAAAATTAATCACGGCCTTATTGGTTTGGCTACGTTCTTGATGATTAACCGACGCTAATATACCTAAACGATCATCTAAAAATGTATTGCTGACTAAAAATGAAAACTGTGGTTCAGTTTCACCACTTGAATCGGTATGTAAGGCTTTTACACTACCTACTGCGCGAAATCCTTCTTTATCGAAAGGTTTCGCAGTATTAATATTAACCGTACCACCAATACCACCTTCAGTAAGCTCTGCATTACCGGATTTATAAACATCAACAGCACTAATTGTTTCTGATGCTAAGGTATCTAAACTAAAAGAACGACCTGCAGTATCAGTAGCCAGCATACGACCATTAAATAAAACGCTATTAAATTCTGGTCCTAAACCACGAATAGTAATAAATTGCCCTTCACCACCACTACGGTCAATTGAAACACCGGTGATACGTTGTAATGATTCAGCAATGTTGGCATCCGGAAATTTACCGATATCTTCTGCAGAAATGGTATCAACAATATCATTTGAAAAACGCTTGTTATTCATCGATTGCAATATACTACCTTTAATACCCGTGACTTGGATCACTTCTATTTCGTCTTCTAGCGCATTACTCTCGGCAGCAAAAACAGTATTGATACTTCCTGTTGTAAAACTCAACGCAATTGCGGAAGCTAATAGGCTTTTATTTAATATTTTCATTCTATTCCCCTTTGTTTAAATCATTAACGCTTGAGAATTCTCAGCATTAATTTATTTTTTATATAAAGAGGTTATTCCTAACGATGTAAAAAGCAGTGTAGGGCTGCTAAAAAACACAATAGGAAAACCTCTTTAACTTATTAAACAAGGAAGGAATAAAAAACCGTAAAATTAAATACTATAAATATGAATTATGTTGATATGAAGTTTTCTAAATATTGGTAAACATTTGATTGTTAGCTAAAAAATAATTTCTTAATCTTAAAAATTTATTCGAATACCCGCAGCATATCGAGCACCCGTTTCAGAAAACTCGAGAAATTGTGCTTTACTACGACCATATTTGCTGGTTTTTTCATTGGTTATATTAATCGCATCAAAAAACAGTGAACTGTAGTCATTAAGTTGCCAACTAGCACTTAAATCAAGTTGTTGATAACTGGCAACAAAGACCGGTTCATTGGTCCAATTCCAGGTGGTATGTTGAAGAAATTCATCGCGCCAGTTATACGCTAAACGTATTTGCTTGCCGTTTTTTTGATAAAATAACATCAAGTTAGCTGAGTCACTCAACCCCTCTAGAGCAAATAATAAATCTTTTGAGAAATTGGCATTGCTATCAACCAAGGTTGCATTGGCTTGAAAACCAAAACCATTGTCAAAGTTATGGATCCAATTGAGTTCAATGCCATGGATATTTACTTTTTCGCCATTTTCAGGGCGGTCAACATTAAAGGTATCAAAGGGGCTAGTTGCTAAGGGTTTTTGCATTGGTTGACTGGTACGAACAACCCAATCATCAATATCTTTGTAAAATCCTGCCAGAGATAATAGTCCCATTTTAGCGTAATACCATTCTAACGATAAATCAGTATTTGTTGATAAATAGGGGGTTAACTCTGGGTTGGATGACCGCGCAAAATTACCTTGTATTTCATGGCTATTACCATAATCAAACCAAGGTGCAATATCATCAAGTGTTGGCCGACTCAGGGTTTTTGAAAGACCCACTCGAAATAACAGCGACTTGGATATATTAAGATTAGCAATAAGTGAAGGCAATACGTGGTGATATTGCCGACTTGTTTCAACATCTATAACGTCACCGTTACTGGCAAATACTTTACTCAACCGCTTGGAGTTTGGGTTAGAACTATCTGGCACTAAATCATAAAGTTGTTTAATAGTACCTACCGATAAAATATCAGTAGCGGTATAGCGAACGCCCATTAATAAATCTAAGGGCATGTTGTTAATATCAAACGTTACATTAGTTGATGCATATAACGCAGTGATATTTTCTTCTATCTGGTACGAGTCATCTGTTGGTTGCGCAGTAAAACCACCGCTACTATTAAATATACTAACTGCATCATCTACTTCAGGGTGGGTATTAAGCTGTTCAAGTGTTGAGGGTTGCTCTAACCATGAAAGATAATTATCAAACGACTGAAAGCCATAAACAAGATCAGACAAGCCCTGCCAACCTCCATTTATAGATTTTAGCTGAAGAAAAGATTTAGGTATTTTAAGGTTAACAGCTGAGTCTCGGGCATATTTTTTATAAATGGCCCCTGATGTTTCATTTTCACTGTATTCAATATTACTTTTTTTATGACTACTATAGTGCAAGCCAAAATTGACGGTATCAAAATAATCATCTTCTAGCTGCCAACTAACATCAAATTTAGCTCCAATATTTTCAGCATCAATATAATTCCCTCTCACCTCCACATGTGCAGGAAAAACCTGATCAAGATTATCTTCAGACGGAAAGGTATTCAGCCCTTGATTCAATAATGGGTGTTCCCCTTGCCCTCTGTAGTCATACTCCACATATCCTTTAGCATCTGATTCTACAACATATTGTTTATCGTACCCTCGGTTACGATTGCGCGCGTTCGACCAAAAAACATCACTGCTGAAATTGACATTGTCTAGTAATTGCCAATCAATATTTAATCCTATTGATGTTAAGTTAGAAGGTCGATGTTGCTCATGATAAGCAGAAGAGATACTCGTTGCACCATGTTGAAGAAAGACTACATTGCGTTCAGCAAAAGAATCTAAAACAGGGTCTTTCCCGCCTAAAGCATCATCATAAACACCTGTTGGATACCAAAACCAAGTATTACCCGTATAGCCGGTCGATTTAACATCAAATTCGGAATATAAACCATCAAAGGTAAACAATAAGTCATCGTTAACCTGATATTGCATGACTAATGTGCCACCATTTCGCTGCCTTTCCTCGGTAAAAACCTGACGACCAAGCGCTTGCGGGCGAGTAACATTTTCAACAACGCGTAACTCTTCATTATCAAAGTGAGTGAACGGGCCTTTATTCAGTGTCATATCACCAACAACATTTTGAAAATTAACCACTGTTTTATTCACT
>Ga0105356_10005752_pt1 | contig 11723 bp, 12 predicted proteins | sample GOMGulsemesocosm_3_FD_83502 | JGI IMG/M metagenome (GOLD analysis project Ga0105356, IMG submission 83502) | Methane-oxidizing microbial communities from mesocosms in the Gulf of Mexico - GOM9D Gulf of Mexico | ecosystem: Environmental > Aquatic > Marine > Cold seeps | place: Gulf of Mexico...
AAGGCCAAATATTGATGTGACATAAACATTGAGTTTTCCAAAATGATATTCTCCGCGTTCCGTTGGGCGTAATTCGTATTGCAATTCAGCGGTGCTTGAAGCTTCGAGTTTGCGTTCTATACTGAAATTTCTAACTTGAAATTGTATAGGGATTTCATCAATTATTTTTATATAAACAGGAAAGGTGTAATAATTACTAATTGATAATTCGATAGGATTTTGATCCCCATTAGAGAGCTTTTCTGGTAATATCCGATGCCCGGAAAGCCCCCTTTTTGCTGTGAATAGCAGCAGAATATCTAAGAAGGTAAAGCCTAGTAAGACTACAAATAAAAGTTTAACAATATTAAACCATCGTGGAAATACAAAACTGATAATGAACAGTATTATAATGCCTAAACAGGCATAAAAAAAGCGGTTTTGAATGTAAAATGGCTTTAAGAACTTCACTAATTTAATATTTATAGTTTTTCATGCAATCCGCTAAGGGTTTACTTTGACTTATCTCGGTATTTCAACGGCCTCAATAATTTGCTTAATAATTTGTTTGGTAGTTACCCCTTCCATTTCGCGTTCTGGCGTAACAATAACGCGATGTTGTAACACGGGGATTGCTGCCTGTTTAATGTCCTCAGGTGTCACAAAATCACGAGCATTCATTGCGGCAAAAGCTTTACTGGCTTTTAATATGGCAATAGATGCTCTTGGAGATGCTCCCAGGTATAAAAAAGGATTACTACGGGTGTTTATGATGATATCTGCAATGTATTTTACTAAATGCGATTCTATTATTATTTGATTTACCAAAGCTTGAAACTTCGTGATTTGTGATTTGCTTAGATGTGCAGTAATTTGATCTGTTTTGATAGCCCCTTGTAATGATTGTTCGCGATTGATAATTTCAATTTCTTCTTCTAAGTTTGGATAATCAATATCTATTTTAAATAGAAAACGATCTAATTGTGCCTCTGGTAAACGATAAGTGCCTTCTTGTTCAATAGGGTTTTGAGTGGCAAGAACTATAAAGGGTAATTCCATTTTATAGCAGTGTCCATCAATGGTGATTTGTCGTTCTTCCATAACCTCAAACAATGCTGCTTGGGTTTTGGCAGGAGCGCGATTTATTTCGTCAATAAGGATCATATTAGAAAAAATAGGCCCTTTTTTAAATTCGAAGGTTGAGGATTTCATGTCAAAAATGGAGGTTCCTAAGATATCACTTGGCATTAAATCGGGGGTGAATTGAATACGACTAAAACCTATGTCTAATGCCTTTGCTAATAATTTCGCCGAAATGGTTTTAGCAACACCAGGAACGCCTTCAATGAGCGAATGACCATTGGCAAGGATAGAAGCAATAAGCATATCGATCATGCCTTTTTGACCGACAATAACTTTACTGATTTCGGTTCTAATAAGTGTAATACCCTGTTGTAATTCGGTCAAATCAATTCGATTTTTAAAATTAATATTAGCTGCTCCGAGATCAATGTTTTCTGTTGGTACATTATTGCTTGCTTGGGCCTCAATATTAGTCTTTAAATTTTCGTCTTTGCTGTCGTCTAAATGCTCCATGTGTTAAATCGTGTAAAAATCTTCTATTAGTTTATTTAAGCCTAGTAAATCATCTTCTGTACAGGTCTGTTTGGCTTTTAAATGTACAATACGGTTAATTAATTTTTTTGCCTTCCCAAGGTCTTTTCCAGATTTTAAGGATAAGGCCTTGATAAATTTCTCATCTAAAATTTGAGTATCTAAAAAGTAGGTACGCCTGATATGTTCTAAGAAAAAAGTGTTTTTTTTATCAATTATTGTATTGTGATCCTTTGTTTCATAGTACAAATTAGCTATTGTTTTAGTAAATGCAATAGTTGTATTCTGGTGGGGTTTTATAATTTTTATAATGCGTTGTTTACGTTTTGCATTAAATATAATGAATATGGCTAAACTGACCAATGCTATATACCAGGCCCATTTTAATGCTGGTTGACTGAGTAAAAAACGCAATGGAGTCGTTCCTAATGTATTTCTTTTTTTATTTCTAGAATCGAAAAATATAGTCTCATCAGGCAAATTGGATAGTGCTGCAGCGGCATATTTTTTATTTTCCTTTTTTAAGAGCATATAATTTGTAAACACAATAGGCTGTAAATGGAGATAGATATTGCCCTCACCGTATTTGAGCTTTATAAAGTTAATCCGAGGAATGCTATCAAATTTTTGATAGCCTAAAACCGTGGTAGTTGTTGCATCGAGTTTAGAAAAATAAATATTACTCAGACCCTTTTCGATATTTATAGAGTCCCTTTTAAATATTTTATTGGCCAGACTAAGATGAGCCTTTCCTTTAAAATTGAAATCATTGGCGGTCTCAAAATTTAGGCTATCCTTGAATTTTTGAGGTAAGGCGTTCGCCGATATAAAAAGCGTATTTCCAAAAGATGAATAATCTAAGAGCTCTTGAGAAGAGACAGCATCCATATCGGCGAAATCATCGATGTAAATATAAGTTCCATTGCTGGTATATGAATCGTCTTGATAGTTGTATAAATTATCGAAGTACTCATATGGTGTCACTGAAATATCTTGAATCTCACTCCTTGGGAATAAATTTTGAAACTCATTATAGAGTACAAAGGTGCCATAGGGTATTTTATGTTCCTCATTAAAGCTTGGAGACCAATTTATAGGTTTAGGTGTAGAAAATTCTATGGCTATGGATCCAATAAACAACAATACTAAAATGCCGATGTATATTTTTATGGTTTTGTTCATGCCTTTACCGAATTTAAAAAATTAATAAAGGCCTGTTTGGCTTTGTTGAACTGGCGCTGATCGACATCAAACTCACCATACCAGATATAGTTGTAAAGGTAGGAGGTATATGCAAATTCTTCTTGGATATTTTTTGAAGAAATTTCATTTTGATAATCACTATTTGTTTTTTCTACGTCATAGCTAATAAGCTCTTGATTGGCCAATTGTTTTAGCAGCCACAAATAATAATAGCGAATGGCAAGCCTGTAATTGAGTTTGCTTTCTGCCTCTGCTATTAGAGATTTGAAATTAGTGGCGTGTATATTCGTTTCTATATCTGATACAGGTATTATGCTTTTGTCAGATGATTTTCCGAATACCCATGTTCCTTCTTTATTAATTACCGCCTTAAAAATAAAATAGATAACTAACAGAAAGAGAATGACTCCTGCTATTTTAATAGCAATATCGGTGGCATTAGCAGCCTGTCCTTTATTTTTTAATTTGAATAGGTCTCTAAAAAAATCACTTAACCATTGCTTAAAACGGGTCCACCAACCAGAGTTTTCTTGACTGCGTTCATAAATAAATTCAGGACCCTTATACTTACTTTCTATATCTTCAAAATTCCGCGGCCTAATATTGCTCTGATCAATTTGAAGAGAATCCTGATCAGTTTGATGTAATAGGGCATTATCGGTTATTTCGGCTTGAGAATTAAACGATATGCCAATGCAAAAAAGGACAATATGTAGCCAATAAAACTTATTCACCTGAGCCAATTTGGTCGATTTCACTTTTAGTGTTTATGTTTTCCTTATCTTCTTTCAGACTGTAAAAAACAAGGCCTTGATTTAATTGAACAATATTGTTTAAAATAGTGCCAAATAAAAAGGAAATAAAGAATACAATGAGCATCACAACCATCATTGTTGCCCCAGTTTCCTCGGGATTGGGTACTCCATCTTCTAAAGTGGTAAAAATACTCGCCATTCCAAAAATATAAGGGATAATGGTAATAACATTTTGTAGAATATAGGTCATTAAATAGAAAAGACCGACACATCCAACCGCCGGCCAAAATTTAGAGCTCAATAAGGTCCAGGCATAGCTATAACTGTCCCAAATTCCTTTTTTGTTTTCCAGATATTCCATGAGCGTCATATAATAGAATAAAGAGAAAGCCCCTATAACTACAGGTAATAATAGGACACCTATAAGTGTTATTGCTAATAGAAACATTATAATACCGGCAATTAAAGCTAGAGGAATACCGATGAGAATACCACAAATCAGAAAAATAAAGAGCTTCCCTAGTTTTGATTTATAGCTGTCAATGATTGTTTTAGTTTGGAAGTCGCTGCCCTTGTTTTCAATATATAATTTTAAATAAATAGCCGTATATGCATAAGAAATGATCGCGGCAATAAGGCCAATACTTATAAAGGCCAAAGCAAAGAGAACAAAGACCCCAATATTGTCATTTAAATAATCGTCCATGGCATTTGGATTATTTTGAAGCAGTCCTCCAAAAACAACAGTGGTGTAAAATTTGGTAAAAAAGTAACCCATCACCATCAGAATTAATATAAAAATTCCATTTACGATAAAGAAATGCTTGAAAAAGTGTTTTCCATTTTGCTTTAAGAAAGCAAAAGTATCTTGGAAAAAGGCACTAAAATTTCTTGATTTATATAATTGCATAGTCCTGCTTTAGGTTTTTGTGAAGGATAAACGGGTAAATTAAATAGTAATAAGAAATGACACCAAGGGTTATTATAATTATTCCAACCGAAAGCCAATTTGGCATTGTATCAGAGTACCTCGTAACGAAGCCTTCTAAAAATCCCGCAGCAAAGGTGAAAGGAAAGCTGCTTATCACTATTTTTACTCCATCTCTCATCCCGTTTTTAAAGGAGGTCATTCTGGAAAATGTTTTTGGAAATAAAATACTAGCACCAAGTAGTAAGCCTGCAGCGCCTTCAATAACGATTGCAAATATTTCCATAGCTCCATGAATCCAAATGCCTCTAATGCTTTCCCAAAGCACACCCTTCGCATAGAAAAAGTATTGGAAAGAGCCTAGCATGATCCCGTTTTTAAGCAAGACATACCCTGTGCCTATACCTCCAAAGGCACCATAGATAAACGAGAGAAGACCAACATATAAATTGTTAAGTGTAATGCCGATAAAACTTCCCCAATTGCTTCCGCTTTTATAAACCGCAACAGGGTCTCCGGCTTCAATATTTTCTAAAGTCATATTTACGTAATGATCACCTAGAATTAATCGTACGAATGAATCATCAAACGCCGCTGAGAGTGCACCAATACTGACAAATGTTCCGAAAATCAAAAAAGAATAAAGGACATAGCGCCTATTATTATACACAATTAGAGGAACTTCGGTTTTCCAAAAATGAACGAAACGATTGGTGTCTTCGCGTTTTGTTTTATAGATCTTTTGAAAAGCTTTTGCCGCTAAGTTGTTTAAATAAAGAATTGTTTTACTTTTGGGATAGTAAGTTTGAGCGTAAGAAAGGTCATTTACTAAATGTACATAAAGCGAAGCAAGTTCGTCTGGGTTTTTAAGCGTTTTACCAAAAATAGCTTTTTCAAAATTCAGCCATTTTTCTTTATTTTGTTTGATAAACGCAACCTCTCTCATATGCATTCAAATCTACGTATTTTTTTTTATTCAAAATTAGTTGTGAGCGATTAAAAAAAGGTCAAACGTAGTTTAAATCTTACGATTGTGAAAATAGATTTTACCGAGTACAATTCAATAGCAAATGGTCGAGTTAAAAATAAATACCACTCAAAATGTCAATATAAGTTTTACTGCGGCAAGCGTAGGGGAGCGGATATTGGCCTATGGCATTGACTGGATTATTAAAATTGCATATGGCGTTGTGATTTTTTTGGTGATGTTTAATCTGTTTAAGATTGATGAAGTTTTAGCAGATATGGATAGCTGGTCGCAAATAGCGATCTATGGCTTGTTTTATTTACCAGCCATGTTTTATACCTTAATTTTTGAAACCATTCTTGATGGGCAAACCATTGGCAAGCGTATCTTAAAAATTAAAGTGGTTAAAATTGATGGATATCAAGCCTCTTTATCCGATTTTGTAATGCGATGGATATTCAGAATAGTCGATCTCAACATGATGACTGGAGCCGTTGCCTTGATTGCGATTATTTCCAGTGAAAAGAACCAAAGATTGGGTGATATGACTGCGGGAACTTCTGTAATTGCATTGGGAAACAAAGTGAATATTAGCCATACCATTTTGGAAGATTTAAAAGGCGATTATATCCCTTCCTATCCCAATGTTATTAAATTATCTGATAACGACGCTAGAATTATTAAAGACACTTTTATTACTGCCAGAGCGACAAAAGATTATCAAACCCTCATTAAGCTTAGGAATAAAATTAAGGAAGTTGTGGATATTAAAGACCAGAAGCAAAGTAATGATGTTGAGTTTATAGGAACTATATTAAAAGATTATAACTATTATACTCAAAACATGTAAGTAGAGAACCTATTTTACGAAGTAAAATAGTGTGAATCACTTACCCTGAGCGAAGCCGAAGGGTCTCTAAATGATTAACTGGGTTGAGTTTTACGAAGTAAAATAGTGTGAATCACTTACCCTGAGCTCTGGTGATAAATCATTTTAGATGGAATGAAAAAAAGAGCTAAATTTGAATTTTTAAGCAAGATGAATAAATTAACCCGAACTTTAACAGGGATTTAAATTATAACTAAGAAAAATGTTTTATACCCTTGATATCCTAGGTACTATTGCCTTCGCAATTTCTGGAGTACTAATTGCCATCCATAAAAAAATGGATCTGTTCGGAATTTTAATTATTGCTTTTGTGACCGCCATAGGAGGTGGCACTTTGCGAGATATCCTCATTGGACAGACCCCTGTGAGTTGGATGAAGGATATGAATTTTACCTATGTCATTTTGGGCTCCGTAGTTTTTGCCGTGATATTTAGACATAAAATTAATTACTTAAGAACTTCTCTTTTTTTATTTGATACTATAGGGATTGGTTTATATACTGTTGTTGGAATTGAAAAGGGAATTAATGCTGAATTACATCCTATTATCTGTATTGCACTTGGGACTATGTCTGCTTGTTTTGGAGGTGTCATCAGGGATATGTTATGTAATGAAATTCCAGTGATTTTCAGAAAAGAAATATATGCTACGGCATGTATATTAGGAGGCCTGTCATACTTTTTATTGCGTAAGTTACCAATAGACCACAATATAGTCTTTGCTATTTCTGGATGTATTGTAATTATTGTAAGATTATTAGCAGTGAAATTTAAAATTAGTTTACCTAGTATTTATAGGGCTTAATCAATGATTTCAACTTTTCTGATATAGATGTTATGAAGCGGCCAATCACCATCATCTGTTTTAACTGCAGCAATTTTATCAATGACAGACATGCCCTTAGTCACTCTTCCAAATATCGTATAGTCACCATTTAGAAAATGTGAGCCACCGCGTTGTTGTACTATAAAGAATTCAAATGGAGAAGCTAATTTGTAAGGATTGTCAATTTCACCACTAGGCATACTAATCACGCCTCTGTCGTGTTTATAGCCGCGTTTGGTATCTGTAGGTAAAAGGTATCTTCCAATTCTCGTACGTTTTCTAGCTGTTTCCCTAGTATCACTGTTTCCTGCCTGTACCATAAAGTTGTTAATCACTCTGTAAAATTGAGTGTTATCAAAATAATGTTGTTTGGTTAAAAAGATAAAATTTGCTCGGTGGAATTTCGTTTTATTAAAGAGTAAAATTTCAATATCTCCAAAATCGGTTATGATGCGAACTTTGTTTTCCTTATTGTGTTTTTCATATTCTAAAAAGAAATCCATAGCATTTTTACTTGTAAGTTTAGGGAATTCTCTCTCTATTGAAACCACGGGCTTTTTCTTGGGAACCGGTTTTACTTTAGTTTCAGTTGATATTTCTGAAGTTTTCTTTTCAGATTTTTTATCTTCACAGTTTAATATCAAAAGTGCTAAACAATAGACAATATACTTTTTCATTCATTAAATTTTAATTGCCATAGAGGACTTATAGATGAATTTCGACACATTCTTAAATGCCATATCAAAAATAGAGAATATACCGCTTCCAGCCGAAGCTTCACAGTTTAAAATGTCACCGCCTTTTCGGGTTGAACTATTAAAACGTCAAAAAGCGGCTGTTAAAAACCCAAAAAGAGCCGGAGTTCTCGCTTTGTTTTATCCCGATGAAGCTCAGCAAACAAAGCTGATTTTGATCTTACGTAAAACTTATAATGGTGTGCATTCAGCCCAGGTTGGATTTCCAGGAGGGAAGTTAGAAACTCAAGATGAATCCTTTGAAGCGGCAGCGGTTCGAGAAACATTTGAAGAAGTCGGAGTTCCTATTCAAGATATCGAAGTGGTAAAAGCACTGACCGAAGTTTATATTCCACCGAGTAATTTTTATGTACAACCATTTTTTGGTATTTGTAAAAGCACACCAAAATTTATAAAGGAAGAAAGTGAAGTGGAGGATCTCATTGAAGTTTCCCTATCTCATTTTATGGACGAGAAGGTTCTTATTTCTAAAATGGTAGAGACCTCTTATAGTGTAAAAGTAGCCGTTCCTGCCTTTAAACTGAATGGACATATCGTTTGGGGTGCGACTGCTATGATGCTTAGTGAGATTAAAGACTTGTTAAAACAAATGCTCTAGTTTCTTTTATTTAGTACATTTATACTATGAGTTTCCTAAAGCTTATAATGCTCATAGGTAACTTTAGATTGAGGTTTTTCATTTTACTCTTAAATTTAAAACGAAAAAAGATGTAGGTTTGCATTCTCTAACTAATTATTGACTATTTATGGGATTATTTAAACGAAATCCTTTTGGACATATACTTTTCTTAAAGAAATGGCTCATAAGAATTCTAGGAACGATGACACATCGTCGTTTTAGAGGATTTAATGATTTACAAATCGAAGGATCGGAAATCATTAAGGACCTACCAGATACAAATGTGTTGTTTATTTCTAATCACCAGACTTATTTCGCAGATGTTGTATCCATGTTCCATGTGTTTAACGCAAGTTTAAGTGGTCGTGTAGATTCTATAAAGAATGTTGGGTATTTATGGCAGCCAAAATTAAATATATACTATGTCGCCGCTAAAGAAACCATGAAATCTGGATTATTACCTAAAATTTTGGCTTATGTGGGGTCGGTGAGTATTGAACGTACCTGGAGAGCAGAAGGACAAAATATAAACAGGCAGGTGAAAATGAGTGACATTTCCAGTATAGGGAAAGCGCTGGACGATGGATGGGTCATTACCTTTCCTCAAGGAACCACAACACCATTTAAACCCATTAGAAAGGGTACTGCCCATATCATTAAAAAGTATAAGCCTGTTGTTGTTCCTATTGTAATTGATGGTTTTAGACGCTCCTTTGATAAAAAAGGACTTCGTATTAAAAAGAAAAATATTCTCCAATCTTTCGAAATAAAAGAGCCCTTAGATATTGATTATGACACTGAAAGTATAGCAGATATTGTTAAGAAAATTGAATATGCTATCGAACAGCATCCATCATTTTTAAAGGTGATTTCTAAAAAAGAACTGCAAGCTCAAGAAGAGATTAATAAACAACGTGAGTGGTAATACTTCAGGTTTAGTTTACAGTTTCTATTTTTCTATTTAACAGTAATCCTTGTCCTAATTTTTTAGATGCTAACATCCAGAAGGCTAATCTCTAGTATTGAGTATTTGGAATTTAAAGATTTGAGTTATACCTCGAGTTTTTTGAGTTCTCTATAGTTTTTATTTAGGCGTTTTAATAAAATCCCGTATACTAGCCAATAAAACAGCAATAAAACTCCAATCACTACTGCTAACAGTAGAATTGTAACGGCAATGAATAAGGCATATACCTTGAATACTTCGCCATTGGCACTTGCCTGTTCTAGTTGAAGCGATACATTTGTATCATTATTAAAGCTATAAAAAACGCCAATAATAGTGGAGACTACCAGTGCCACTAAATTAAAATAAACATAATATTTAACCGTACGTCTTGTTTTTAAAATGTTTTCCATTAAACGTTTGGTAGTGTCTGTGGAGATAATGTTTCTATAGTTTTTATAAAACAAATAGAAAAAATAAATTAAAATGGCATAACTGATTATAGTAATAGGAATGAGAATATTATTCATATTTAAGTCCTTGGCCTGTTCGACAAATTTTGAGTCTTTTAGGGCAAAAGAAATCACCGACCAGAACACAAATTCAAGAAGACTAATAATAAATATCCATTTCACAATTGAAGAAGATTTTTTTAAAATCATCTTATAAATTTCATTATAAGATAACTTCGGGTAATCTTGATCTTTCTTCTTCCAATCTTTTTTTAATAATTCTAATTCATCCATAATTTACGGATTTAAAATGGTTCTAAGTTTTGTTTTTACACGGTTCATTTTCACTCTTGCATTCACCTCACTTATTCCCATCGTTTCACTAATTTCTCTATAGTTCTTGTCTTCTAAATATAAAAAGACAAGCGCTTTTTCAATATCATTTAGCTGATGTACGGCCTTGTATAATAATTTTAATTGCTGTTCTTCAGTATCGTCATAATCTTCAGCTTTAATTTTAAATTGAACCTGTTCAAATCCCTGTGTATTAATGATCCGCTTGGATTTTCTATATAGTGTTATAGCGGTGTTTAATCCCACACGATACATCCAGGTGCTAAATTTAGCATCCCCTCTAAACTTCGGGTATGCTTTCCAAAGTTGTATGGTGATTTCTTGGAATAAGTCGTTGTGAGCATCATAATTGTTGGTATACAAACGGCATACCTTATGTACAATATTCTGGTGCTTTTCCAGCAATTCAACAAAACTATGTTCTAGTTCTTTATTCAATTTGATAAGTTAGTTAACTGTAAGTAGCTTTAATTATAAAAACGTTACGTCGGAGTCGAAAAAAATGCAAATTAATTTCTATAATTCAAAGCTGGTGCACGATTACCGAGTAATGGGATGTACTTAAAATCGGCGCCTCTTCGCTTTATAAACTCGACTTTGGCCCTGTCAATAAGCTCAGGTTTAGAAAATAATTCTATGGCAGTTGCTGTTAAAGCTTTTGCGGCAACCATCATACCTTTAGTACCTATGGAAGTTCCACCAGCTGCGACGGCCTGCCAGCTATGAGCTGCCGTTCCAGGTACCCATGTTGCAGCACTCATTCCAACTGTTGGAACTGCAAAACTCACATCACCCACATCTGTAGAACCATAGGCTCTGGCGTTAATGGTATAAGGTGCTATACCCTCAGAATACATGGTGTTTAATGATTTGCTGCCTAAGCTTTTAGAGATTTTTGTAGCAAATTCTTTTTCTTGCTCAGAATAGCTAAATCCGCCAATAGCTACTAAATTTTTATGCATTATTTCTTGAAGTGTTAAGTTTGGTAATAATTCGTGAGTACCACCAATCATTTCAAACTCCATTTTTGTATCTGTACCTAAGGCTGCGCCTTTTGCTGCATTTATCATTCTATCAAAAATGTCAATGACAATATCTCTTCGATTATGACGGGCATAATAATAGACTTCTGCGAAATCTGGAACTACATTTGGCGCCTTACCACCATCGGTAATGACATAATGAATACGTGCGTCTTGAGGAATATGCTCACGCATCATGTTGATCATATAATTCATAGATTCTACAGCATCTAAGGCCGAACGACCACGTTCTGGAGCACCTGCAGCATGTGCCGATATACCATAAAATCTGAATTTAGCAGATTTATTAGCAAGAGCCGCTCCCGGATTTGCTGCATTTGCCGAACCTGGATGCCAATGTAAAACCGTATCAACATCATCGAATAATCCGGCACGAGTCATATAGACCTTTCC
>Ga0105356_10005754_pt1 | contig 11722 bp, 9 predicted proteins | sample GOMGulsemesocosm_3_FD_83502 | JGI IMG/M metagenome (GOLD analysis project Ga0105356, IMG submission 83502) | Methane-oxidizing microbial communities from mesocosms in the Gulf of Mexico - GOM9D Gulf of Mexico | ecosystem: Environmental > Aquatic > Marine > Cold seeps | place: Gulf of Mexico...
AATATGCCATTCCTGGTTTAAATATTCATCATGAATGGTATATGGTTACGCATAATAATGTTTTTGGTGCCTCACTCGACGATACGTTAGAGCTTATTTATGGAAAAGCTAAACTGTAAAGTAGCGTTTAAGCTTAGTTTCGAGCAATTCAAATCCCCCCTTCCCCACACGGAACTAAAATCATAATGGCGAGTCCTATTTGTGAGTTAAATTAGAATATTCAAACAATTAAATAAGGGTTGGCTGTTTTGAAAAAAATAATTATGTTACTTATAGTGTTATCTATTGTAGGTTGTGCGGGAATTCCATTATCTAGTGTGTATAAAATGATGACGGCTAACCCACTTGAATTTCAACCTGACGCTGTTTCAATCGCTATCAAAAGATCAAACGCCATACAGGTTCATACCGGCAATATTGAAATGAATATTTTTATTCATCATGACAATCCAACTTTGCGGGTGATGCACCAATACTTCCTCGCTGTTGACAATACGCCTCGTCTGCCAAAAATAGCTGGGGAGCTAAGGGCCAATGAGGCACTAACTATATTAACATTGTCCCCTGACGATGTGATAAAGATGAAGAGCCTACAGAATACGATGAAGAACCACTTGAAAAATGGCGGTAACAGTAATGACTTTGGCTTCTCTGTCCGCGTATTAGGCGGGTGTAAAAACACCGATAATATCCCTGATAATGTTTTAGTTAGTTTATTTTTGAAATTAGATTCAAGGACTGATTTCTTTCCTTTGTACGAAGACTTTGATCTCGCTAAAGCCGATTTATCACCGTTAGAAAATATAGAAAACTGGCAAGATTGCCATCACTAACCTCGCTGCTCAGGCAAACACTTCAAGCGAGACTTTTTACTGTTAACAGCACGTTATTAAGTTAAAATATGCGGCGTTATTCGGTTTTCGGTTTTCGGAGTTTGGAGTTTGGAGTGTGTATAAATGAATAGTATCGATATATTTGTAAAACACTGGGGCAGTAAACACGCCATGGTGCCAATAGCGCATAGTGATATTGCCGAGCTTGAAGGTAAACTAAGTGCCTTTTTACCTGACAGCTATAAATATTTACTCTCTACCTATGGCTTAGTTCATAGCCCTAATGTGTTAACTAAAATTTGTGATTTAGGGGTAGATATTGCTGAAGTTCAAGATTTTTTAAGTTTAGAAGATATCTTTTCACTATCAAAGCTCTATGAAATGACCGGTATGCCAAAAGGGCATATTTTGTTTGCTTCAGATTGTAAGGGAGATATGTTTTGTTTCAAATTGACGGAGTGCACCAGTAAGCAAATAGATGTACCGGTATGGTTTTTTAACCGTGATTTGTGCACCGTAAAAAAAGTATCCCATTCTTTCACCGAATGGCTGGAAGCGTTCAATAGGCTATAATAGACTTAATAAACTGGCAAAAAAAAATCACTTCAAAGAAGTGATTAAAAGGGAGTTCAGAAACGAGTCATTTCACTATTTATTTAGCCAGGTAATCGGCTTTTAACACATGTTTCATCACTTTACCGGCACCATTTCTAGGTAGGGTATCTTTAATAACAACATGTTTGGGCAGCTTGTAGCGCGCTAAGTAACCGTCTAAGAAGTCGATCAGTACTTGGCTATCGTCTAAGTTGGCTTTAGGTTTTAGCACCACAAATAAACAACCTACTTCCCCCCAACGTTCATCAGGAATACCAATCATGGCACATTCAGCAATCGCAAAATGTTTCAGTACTATCCCTTCAACTTCAGTAGGGTAAACATTCTCACCACCAGAAATAAACATGTCTTTCTTGCGATCAACAATGCGGTAGTAATCATCTTCATCTTTAACGGCAATGTCACCGGTACAGAACCAACCATCAGCAGTAAAGCAGTCTGAAAATTCACTTTCCCGCTGCCAGTAACCAATACAAATATTGTCGCCTTTGATCTGTACTTCCCCTGACTCACCCAGAGCAACTTCTTGCTCATTGCTGTTAGCTAAACGTATTTGCATGTTATGTGGCGCTAAGCCAACACTACCTGCTTTTTTATCGAGTAAATCAATGTCTAATGGCATACCTAATATTGTACCCGCTTCACTCATGCCGTAACCGTCAACAATAGGAATTCCATCGTTTAACCAACTACGAATTTGCACTTCGGGATGCGGCGCCCCGCCGGTAAGCAACGCGGTTAAACCCCGTAATCCTTCCGGATTAAAGCTTTCTTCATTTCGTAATACATTAGCCATTTGTGGCACACAAAAATAATGTGTTACGCCATAAGCAACGTCGGTTAAACGCGCCAACGTTCTACTGGGTATAAAAGCGTCTGAAATCAAGATAGTGCCGCCTTGATATAAGGGCGTTCTTACTGAGGTCACTAAGCCAATAACATGGAACATTGGTGCTTCGCATAAAAACACACTATGACTATCAACCGTGGCCAGTAAAGAAAAGTTGATGGCGGTAGCGGCAATATTTTTCTCACTAAGCATCACGCCTTTGGGCTTACCTGTGGTACCTGAGGTATATAAAATTAATGACGCAATAGCATCATCAATAACAGCTGCAGGTGCTGGTGGCAAAGCGCTACTACTTGAGAAAATCTCGCTAATAGGCTGGTGCGCAATATCAAGCAGCTCACCTTGCTCATCAGCAAAGAGTATCGCCGGTTGACAATCGTCAATAATATTCACTAATTCTTCAGCATTTAAGCGCCAGTTTAGCGGCACAATAATGGCCCCTAAACGCGCGCAAGCTAAATGCAAAGCGACAATTTCAGCACGATTTTTTGCTAAGCAACCTACTCTATCGCCCGTTGCGATCCCTTGCTGGGTTAATAATGTCACTACTTTGGCAATGGCAATATCAAACTCAGCATAACTCCACTTGGTATTGAAGGCGAGGTCGTTAACCGCTATTTTATTGGGTCGTAAACGCGCATGTAAAGTCACAAAATCCATAAACTCTATCTCTTACGATGCAGATTTTGAAGTATCGTACGCACCTAAACCTGGCTTATAGGTTTTATCATCAAGAAATTGCTTAATACCTTCTTTGCGACCTTCGTTGTCAAAGCTATTGGCAGCTTCTTGTGCTCTTACTAAATAATCTTCAGCATTGTCGTAAGTCATTTCTTTAACACGGCGCACGGCATCTTTAGTGGCTTTTAACGCAATTGGATTTTTCTGTAATAACACATTACATACTTCGGTAACACGGGTTTTAAGTTGATCAGCAGGTACCGCTTCATTAATTAAGCCCCACTCAACCGCTGTTTTACCGTCAATATTCTCACCCATTAATGAGTGATACATTGCTTTACGCATTGGCATTAAATCTACCGCTACTTTCGCTGCGCCGCCGCCAGGTAAAATACCCCAGTTAATTTCACTTAAACCAAACTGTGCTTCTTCGGTTGAGAACGCAAGATCACACGCAAATAAAGGACCGTAACCACCACCAAAACACCAGCCATTTACCATAGCAATCGTTGTTTTTTGGAAGTTACGCAGACGACGCCACCAGCCATAAGATTCACGCTGTGCACCACGGGTACCCGCTAAACCTTTCGCTTCATTTTCACGGAAGTATTCTTGTAAATCCATACCCGCAGTCCACGCACTACCTTCACCGGTAAGTACTAATACCCCAACATCATCACGAAATTCTAATTCGTCTAAAACACGCATCATTTGACGGTTAAGTTTTGGGCTCATGCAGTTACGCTTCTGGGCACGGTTAAATGACACCCATGCAATGTTGTTTTCTACGGTATATTTTACTGTATCTTCTTCGCGTTCAATACTCATGTATCAATCCTCTATTAAAATTAAATCTTGTCTGTGTTCGTCTAACGACGGTAAATTAAATGGGGAAATGGCCCGGTTCGGTTTCCATGGTGATCCAGCGGATGTCGGTAAACTGATCGATACCGGCTTTGCCACCAAAGCGGCCATAACCTGAAGAGCCAACACCACCAAAAGGCATTTGCGCTTCATCATGTACGGTTGCGCCATTGACATGGCAAATGCCTGATTTTATTTGCTCAGCAATTTTGAAACCCTTAGCGCTGTCTTTAGTAAATACTGCCGCGCTTAAACCATACTCACTATCGTTAGCGATACGAATGGCATCTGCTTGGTCTTTAGCGCGGATCATTGCCACTACCGGGCCAAAACTTTCTTCACGATAAATTTTCATCTCACTGGTCACGTTATCGAGTACCGTCGCTTGCATTAATACGCCGTCACTCGTCCCACCCGCTAATAGCACTGCACCTTTGCTTAATGCGTCTTCGATCAACATGTTAACTTTATCAACGGTTTTTTGATCGACGACCGCGCCTAATGGTGTTTTACCTTCACGGGGATCACCGGTTTTCATGCTTGACACTTTACTGGCAAATTTATCAGCAAAGGCATCAGCAACGCTTTCATCAACCACTAACCGCTCGGTTGACATACAAATTTGACCTTGGTTCATAAAGGCACCAAACGCTGCAGCTTTTACCGCTTCATCTAAATCGGCATCTTCAAGTACTAACATTGGCGCTTTACCACCAAGCTCTAATAAACACGGCTTTAATTGACTGGCAGCACGCATTGCAATAATACGGCCGACTTCAGTAGAGCCCGTAAAGTTAATGCGTTTTACTGCCGGTTGGTCGATTAAGCTGCCAACAACAGCGGCAGCATCTGCTGGCGCATTAGTCACAATATTTACCGTACCTTCAGGGAAACCCGCTTCGCTACATGCTTCAATAATTAAGCTATGAGTACGGGGGCAGATTTCTGATGCTTTTAAAATAACCGCGTTACCACAAGCTAACGCGGTGGAGATCGCACGAACTCCTAAAATGATTGGCGCGTTCCAAGGGGCAATCCCTAAAATAACGCCGACAGGTTTTCTGATTGCCATCGCTAAACAGCCAGGCTTATCAGAAGGAATAGTTTCACCACCAATTTGTGTGGTTAATGAGGCCGCTTCACGCAGCATTGATGCTGCTAAGCCTAAGTTGAACATTGCCCAACCCGCCGTCGCGCCAACTTCACTCATCATCGCTTCTACAAATTCTTCGTTGCGTGCTTCTAATGCTGCTGCCGCTTTATAAAGTGTCGCTCGGCGTGCATTCGGGCCCAGCGCTGACCATAATGTAAAGCCTGATTGAGCTCTTTCTGCAATTGCTGCCATTTCATTGGCCTGCATGGCTTTAGATGTACTCGCTAGTTCACCCGTTACTGGATTTTTACGTTCGAAATTCATAACACCCTCTTATTGCACATTAAATTGTCTAGTTAAATCGCTAAGTTGAAAAGTTAAATAATCTGTACGCTAGGCTAGTTGTTCCGCGCTAGACTTAGTCACTCTTCCTAAATAAAATACGGCTGCGGCGGCAATAATTGCACCAAAGCCCATCGCAATAGAAACATCGAATAAATCAAAACCTGCGACGAATAAGTATCCAGCAACCACCGGACCTAGAGCCGCACCACCACGGCCAATACCAATCACCAGCCCAGTACCACTACCACGTACTTCCGGTGGAAAAGCTTGTGCCATCAGCGCATAGAGACCAACAACGGCAGAGTTAGTGAAGAAGCCGGTGGCAGCCGCAACAACCGATAACTTAACGATTGAGCTATAACCGAGGCCAAATACGGTAACCATGGCAAAAGCGGCGAATAAAATACCAATTAATAGCGGTCGTAATTTAAACTTACTGGCAAATAAACCCAGTAATAATGACCCTACTGCGCCGCCAACATTTGCCCACACTAATACCGTACCTGCTGATGAAGGATTAAAACCCATATCGACCACTATTTTTGGTATCCATTTTAAGATGTAATAAAAGGTCATAATTTGCATAAAATAGGCGACGATAAGTGATAACGTCATTGCGCGATATTTATCGGTCATTAATAATTTGAAGGCAGATTTTTGTGCTTTATCACTTTTTTCAGGTAACTGGGTGATCACGGCATGATTCATTTTTGTTAACAGTATATTTATCTTTACCAGGGCATTTTTAGGCTGCTTGGTGGTTAAGAAGTCAACGGATTCAGGTAAGGTAAACCAACACACAATGAAGAAGGCGCCGGTCACTGCGCCACCAAAAACAAAGATAGCGTGCCAGGTATAGCTATCGAGTAACACCGTCGCAATTGAGCCGCCAACAATAGCGCCCATCGGATAACCGGTTGCCATGAGAATTACCGATAAATTACGGTATTTCGCGTTAGCAAACTCAGCCACTAGCGCATTGGTTGACGCTAACATGCCACCAACGCCGATACCGGTAATAAAGCGAAAAATTAATAGTTCATTCATGGTGCCGGCAATTGAGCTGAGCGACATACCAAAGGTCATCACCATTAAACACGCTAAAATTGTAGGACGACGGCCGAAGCGGTCGGCAAAATTCCCGAGCGCAATCGAACCAATAGCCATTCCGATCAACTCCATGGCCAGTACAATACCCAGTGAGGCTCGATCAATATTCCATTCGCTGGCAATACCCGGCGAAGCAAAACTGATGGCCAAGACATCAAAACCGTCAATGGCATTAAGTAAAATACACATAATAACGGCAAAAATTTGGAATCGATGCATGGGTGCATTATCAATGGTAGCTCTAAGATCATTGGTCATATTATTATTTGCCTTAGCTTTTCTCAGTTACCCAAGATTGAAATAAATAGCTGGTAACTCTGTTTGTTATTCAGCGGTTACCAAAAGCGTAACGAATACTCGTGATGGCAACAACAAAACTTGAGTATAGATAGTAGCGATTGACTCGCGGTGAATGAATTGCAGAAAGTGACTAAATTATTGACAAAAAGTGACAGGGATGTTTTTTATGCAAAGTACGAGTGATTTACTTAGCAGGCTTCTTATGTGCTTCGCGATATTTTGCTGGTGATTGCCCGGTCCATTGATGAAAGGCGCGAGAAAACACAGCTGGCTCGGAGAAACCGATTGCTTCAGAGATTTTATTTACCGGCGTTTGGCTTTTGGTAAGCTGGGTAATGGCTTCGTCACGACGAACAATATCTTTAAGCTGTTGATACGACGTGCCTTCTACCTTTATTTTTCGCATTAAGGTACGCTTAGTCATATTAAGCGCTTCAGCAGCTCCTTCAATAGATAACACCCCTTGTTCAAGGCTTTTACGGATCAGTTTTTTCAACTCACTCGCTAAACTATAGTCGGCCTGATACCGTTGAAAAAGCTCTAACGGACAACGACGCATAAACAGCTTCAGTGACGCTTCATTTTGTTCTATGCTGCGTTGTAAGTAGGCTTTAGGAAAAACAAAGCCTAATTTATCACTATTAAAGCTATGTATACCGGGGAAAAGGTAGGAATATTCAGTAACATGACTTGGGCGAGGGTAATTAAAATGGGTTTCAATTAACGGTAAATTATCCGCAATTAACCATGAGCCATAACGATGCCATGCTAAGATCAAAATCTCTGACAGCATAAAGTTAGCATCTTTATCTGGCTCAAGTAGATCAAAGCCTAAAAACGCCGACTCGTCATTAACCTCCAACCTTATTTTATAAGCTTTAGTGACTAAGTCATAAAACTTCACTCCTAACTCAAACGCTTTATGTAAATTAGCTTGATGCACGGTGACCCGTCCCATCATATTGTAGGTACCTAATTTAACTGCTTCTGTAGCTAAGCCCATACATTCATCATCAAGGGCTTGCCATATCAATAGCTGCAATGCCGAGAGTTTTTCAGCGCCAATGCGCTCGATAGGCTTATCAATACTCTCAAGAGAAATACCTGTTTGCGCTAACATGGTATTTATATCGAGATTTTGTCGAACCGCTTCATGATAAAGCTGGCTGACATAATAATTGGCGGCGGTACCGGTTTCTTTATTCATGATCATATCAATAACACGTCTTTTAGAAATTATATGATGAATAGAATGAACAAGCTAGCAGCTACTTGTTCATCATTATAGGGTTACACGCGTGTGTTACTACTTATGTTACTGAACTGATACTACTGAACTTATGCTACTGAACTTATGCTACTGAACTTATGCTACTGAACTTATGCTACTTAATTAACACAATACGAATATCATTAACATTAGTTAACGTTGGCCCAGTGATAATAAGATCATTAATAGCGGCAAATAACGCATAACTGTCATGTTGTTGTAAGGTTTTATTAGCATCGAAACCAACCTTAGTCGCTCGCTCAAGGGTATCCGGGGTAATAACTGCACCGGCGGCATCTTCAGTGCCGTCGATACCATCACTATCCGCCGCTAATGCCCAAATATTAGCTTTGCCCCGTAAGGTGGTTGCTAACGCCAAAGCAAATTCGGTGTTTCTACCGCCTCGGCCCATTTTAGCAATATCCATAGTTACCGTGGTTTCACCACCTGATAGCAATATCAGTGGCGCTTTCGCAGGTGCCGCCATGGTTTGTACCGATTGGGCAATGCCCGCCATAATTTTACCAAGCTCTTTACTTTCCCCTTCCAAGCAATCCCCTAAAATTAAGGTGTTGAAGCCAAGTACTTGCGCTTTTTTTTCTGCGGCAAGCAGTGCTTGTGCTGGGGTAGCAATCATCACATGGCGATGCTGCTGCGGCGGAATTGGCGCTTGCTTATTGGCGGTTAATGCTTGTTTAACAGCCTCTGGAACAGCCAGCGAATAGTTATCTAATACCGCAACTGCTTGCTCAGCGGTACTATTATCAAAAATGGTTGGCCCTGAGGCAACGCTAGCGGGATCATCTCCCGGTACATCACTGATCATCAAGGTCACCAACTGCGCTGGTGCAGCAGCAGCACCTAAGCGGCCGCCTTTTACTTGTGATAAATGTTTACGTACTACATTCATTTCTTCAATAGTCGCGCCACTGGTGAGTAAGGCTTTGGTGAGTGCTTGTTTATCCGCTAAGGTTACCCCCTCAAGGGGTAAACTTAACGTGGCCGAGCCACCACCAGAAATTAGCGCCAGTACTAAATCGTCTTCGGTTACATTTTCAAGTGCAGCTAGTATCGCTTTTGCACCCTCAACACTGGCGTGATCAGGCACTGGGTGGCCGGCTTCAATAATGTGAATACGACCCGCATCGACACCATGCTCATAACGTGTGGTAACCACACCTGAAACATCAACATCAGGCCAAGCTTTATCAACGGCGGCAGCCATTGCTGCCGACGCTTTGCCCGCACCAATAACAATACATCGCCCACGGGGTTTTTCCGGCAGGTTTCTTAATACCGCAGGCTCAGGCGCGGCGCAATCAATCGCAGCCGCGAAGATTTCTTTCAACGCGGCGGTTTCTGATTGAGAAGCTAGCGCTTGCTGCTTGTTATTTGTGTGATGCTCAGACATAGTCATTAACCCAGTATAGCTGCGATAACCTTAGCGGTTACATCAGCAGTGGTAGCTTTACCGCCAACATCGGGTGTTAGTGCGCCAGCGCCAGTAGCCGTTTCAATGGCTGCCATTAAGGTATCAGCCGCTGCTTGCTCACCTAAATGAGTTAGCATTTGCGCTGCTGACCAAAAACTAGCAACAGGGTTAGCAATACCTTGACCAGCAATATCGAACGCTGAGCCATGAATCGGTTCAAACATTGACGGGAAGTTATTTTGTGGATTGATGTTCGCTGTTGGCGCAACCCCTAAACTACCGGCTAATGCGCCTGCTAAATCAGAAAGAATATCAGCATGTAGGTTAGTTGCAACTATAGTATCTAAGGTTTCTGGCTTTAATGTCATTCGCATGGTCATGGCATCTACTAGCATTTTATCCCAAGTAACATCAGGAAACTCTTTAGATACTTGCTCTGCAATTTCATCCCACATAACCATACCATGGCGCTGGGCATTTGATTTGGTCACCACCGTTAATAACTTACGCGGGCGAGATTGTGCTAGTTCAAAGGCGTAACGCATAATACGAGTAACACCAGTGCGGGTAAAAATAGACACTTCTGTACCCACTTCTTGTGGCTGACCACGGTGAGAACGACCACCTTGACCTGAATATTCCCCTTCACTGTTCTCACGAACAATAACCCAATCTAAATCGCCAGGGCCACAATCACGTAAGGGTGATTGAATACCCGGTAATACTCGGGTTGGACGTACATTGGCATACTGATCAAAACTTTGACAGATGCGTAAACGTAAGCCCCAAAGGCTGATATGATCGGGTACCGTTGGTGCGCCAACCGCGCCAAACAAAATGGCATCGAATGGCTTCAATGTTTCTAAACCATCCTCAGGCATCATTTTACCGTGCTCTAGGTAATAATCAGAGCCCCAATCAAAATGGCTAAACTCAAAACTTAAATCGCTATAACGTTTAGTTAATGCGTTTAATACGTCAACAGTCTCAGCGATTACTTCTAAACCAATACCATCTGCTGGTATCGCGGCAATATTATGTGTACCCATGGGGATCCTCTTTATTACAATTCATTTTTAATAACAGCAGTCTCAGGCAAAGCCTTTTTCTGCATTTGTTTTAGCACCAGAACAAGGCATGCTGAAGTGATCAAAAACACTGCCACCACAATTAAGCCTCCTTCAAAACTGCCGGTATAACTTTTTATCGCGCCAATAATGGCGGGTCCTAAAAACCCACCAAGGTTGCCAATAGAGTTGATTGCCGCAATGCCCGCCGCTGCCGAGGCACCAGTAAGAAATTGCGTTGGCATACTCCATAACGGGGCTTTGGCTGAACTTACCCCGACATTAACCACTACCAATGCTGCCACTACGGCTACTAACCCAGTCGCTTGTGACGCAAGTAACAAACCAATAGCGGCAACAATGCAAGCAATAACCACATGCCAACTGCGCTCACCGGTTTTATCGGAATGTCTTGCCCAAAGCAGCATTGCTATCACCGCGGCAACCGGAGGTAACGCATTGATAAAGCCGGTCATCATTGGCGAAACACCAAATTCAGCAATAATTTGTGGTGACCAAATGCCTAAGGTATATAACCCGGCCGACGTACCTAAGTAGATAAGTGCTAAGATCAATATTCTCGGGTCAACTAAGGCGTGAAACACCCCGTGGCTTTGGTTATGACCATTTTTTTGCTCAATTTCTCGTTGTTCAGTGTCCATTTCGTTAATCAACCAGTCACGCTCTTCACTGGTTAACCATTTAGCTTTCTCAGGACGATCGGTCATGTAAGACAACACCACACCACCTAAAATAATCGCCGGCACTGCTTCTAAAATAAACATCCATTGCCAGCCATAAAAGCCGAGTAAGCCATCTAAGCTCATTAGCGCACCGGAAATTGGCGAGCCAATCGCAATCGACAAGGGCACCGCCGCCATAAACAAGGCAATAATTCTGGCGCGGTAACGTGCTGGAAACCAATAACTTAAATACAAAATTATTCCTGGGAAGAAGCCGGCTTCGGCCACTCCTAAGAAAAAACGAAGTACATAAAAACTGATTGGCCCTTGCACAAACGCCATCGCTCCAGAGATTATCCCCCAAGTGACCATGATTCTTGCTATCCACATTCTGGCACCAACGCGATGCAAAATGAGATTTGAAGGCACTTCAAATAAAAAATAACCAATGAAAAATATTCCGGCACCTAAACCAAAGGCGGCTTGAGATAGACCAATATCATGATTCATTGTTAACGCGGCAAAACCAATATTGACTCGGTCAAGATAAGCCACAAAATAGAGCAGCATAATAAAAGG